>JACCDG010785960.1_pt1 | contig 29977 bp, 31 predicted proteins | sample 7442471 | NCBI WGS metagenome assembly JACCDG01 (sample SAMN15323444, study PRJNA562643) | freshwater metagenome | isolation source: river surface water | place: USA:Blue River Watershed | collected 2017-08-17 | reverse complement strand
TCCCGCAAAATTATGTTCTCTAGTGCAGTATTCATAACTTTTGCATCATGATCTAAATTGAGTCCATGAATGTCTAGCTTGTCACTTATAGTAATAGTAAAGCTATCTTGCGCAGTATTTCTTAAATAACCTAAAGCTAAAATATTACAGTCGGTTAGTTTTTTATACTTCGATAATGCAGTAGATGTTGCAGCAATAACACCAAAAAATGGAACAAAAACACTACGCTTTCTGCCAAAATCTTGATCAGGTAAAATAGCAATTGTGCCATTGTCGCGTAAACGTTTTACAATATGGCGAGTGTCAGTTTTTAATATAGGGTTTTTATAGATACGTAATCTTGCTTTTTGCATCATATAATTGGCTACAGGATTGTTCATATGACGGAATACAGGATCGTATGTATATTTGCAGCTTAACAGTTTGCTTAAAAGCTCCTGACTGGATGCATGCGGAGTAATAAGTATTAGTGGTTTGTTTTCTTTGAGTGCTTCAATAAGGGCACTTTCATTTTGGATAGTGAGCTTTTTTAATAATTCTTCCGTTGTTTTTTTCGGGCCAAACCAGGCCAGTGCAGTATCACATACGCCAATACCAAGATACTTTAAGTTTGCTTTTACTAGGTTTTCTACTTCTTCTTTAGACTTTTTGGGAAAACATAAGCTTATGTTGGTTCGGATGATATATTTGCGCTTAGAGAAAAATATGTACATGAGTTTGCCCAAACAGGTCCCTATAGTGAGTAGAGCCTTATAAGGTAACCGGCTAAATAACCAGAGTATAAGGAATGCTGGCCAAGTAAAGATATATTTAGGCGAGAATAAGCTGGTTTGAGAGTGATGATGTATCATTGACATAATTTTTTATTCAAATATGAGTAATATTACCATATAATTGAGATCTCTTAAGTAGAATCATTAATTCAACTAGTTAGTATACCATGAATCAAAAAACTCTTACTAGTCCAGCTATTTTAGTCATTGGCGATGTTATGGTCGATCGCTATTGGTTTGGCTCGCCTAATTCTTTGGCGGCAGAGGCTCCAGTGGCTGTTCTTGGTATCAATAGTGTGGAAGACAGAGCCGGCGGGGCAGCAAACGTTGCGCTGAATATTAAAAAACTAGGGGGCAATGTTGCTATACTTGCGCCACTGGGTCGTGATGAAGTAGGGGAAAGCTTAAAAAAAATTTTGACACAAGAAGGTGTCAGCCAAGAATGGATATATGGCGAGAAACAAACTATTTGTAAGCATCGTATTTTAAGTGAACATCAACAATTAGTGCGGGTTGATTTTGAACAGAAATATAATCCTATTCAACTTAATGATCAAATAAAAGAAATTATCCGTGAGTATGATGTGATAGTTTGTTCGGATTACAGCAAAGGTTCGTTAAACTTTTCAGCACAAATAATCAGTTTTGCTAACAGTATAGATAAAATAGTTATCGTAGATCCTAAAGGCTTAGATTTTACACAATATCAAGACGCCTATTTACTTACGCCTAATTATAAAGAATTTACTGACATCGTGGGTGTAATTAAAGATCAAGTTGATTTTGATCTTAAAGCATATAATTTATTAAATAAATTAAATTTAGAATATTTATTAGTTACCTGTGGTAAAGATGGCATGATCTTGTATGGTAAAAATAAGTTTAAATATTCTGCAAGCTCTTACGCCAGTCAAGTCTATGATGTCACTGGTGCTGGTGATACAGTGATTGCTTCTTTGGCCATTTCATTAGCAAATAAAGAAGATAAAATACAAGCTATTGAACGTGCGTCACATGCAGCTGCTGTGGTTGTGAGTAAATTGGGTACGTATTTTGTAACGGAAGCTGAAATTAATCAACAGATGGAACAGCTCCTGGATAATAATTCTCAGGCTTTAGATAAAGCATGTAAAATATTTGTTTTTGAAAATAATCAACAATATAGTCAGCTTTTAGATAAATACTCAGATCATGTGGTTTATAAATGGTCGTCGCAACAAGGCCTGTTCGAGGCCGAGCATATAAAAAACATTATTGCCCTCCAACATCAAGATGAAAAGAAAATATTAGTCATTTTAGATATTAATAAAAATACTAAAGCAGCTCATACTAGTGAGGAGTTGGCTTATATGATTAGTAAAATTTCAATAGTAGATAAAGTATTATACGGATTATATGTTAATTAATTATTTTATTAATTTTATTATTAATTTACTTTATACTTTGTTTTTTTTGCCGTTAGCAACGATAAGAATTTTATTTAAGTCTATAAATAATCCAAAATATCTTCATAGATTATCAGAGCGCTTTGTTTTGTTTCCGTTATTTTTATCTGATGCGAAATCCCAAGTTTTTGATATCTGGATCCATGCTGTTTCAGTAGGTGAATTTGTGGCTGTCAAGCCGTTGATACAAGAGTTGTTGGCTAAAAAGTCAGAGTATAATGTTTTAATTACATGCACAACATTAACTGGCAGTGAGCTTATTAGTAAATTTATTGACGAACAAAAAATACAGAATAAAGATATAGTTATTAAACATGTTTTTTTTCCGTATGATAGTAATATTATTTGTCGCCGCTTTATAAAATTATATCAGCCTAAGATGGCAGTGTTTTTTGAAACTGAAATTTGGCCTAAAATGTTTAAGCAAATAAAAAGTTATGATATTAAACTTTTTATTATAAATGCTAGGCTGTCTGAGAAGTCGTATAAAGGTTATGCTAGATTCGGTAGCTATATTAAAAAAATTATTAATTATGCGGACTTTATTGCAACTCAAGGTAAGTTAGACCAAGAGCGATTTATTAAATTAGGTTACAATAATAGTAAGATTGGCACATATGGGAATATAAAATATAATATCAAAGTTCCTGATAATATTCATGAGTTTGCGACTAAATACAAATTATTGTTGAATCTTAATGAAAACAGCTTGGTACTTATTGCAGCAAGTACTCATCCAGGAGAAGAAGAGATTGTTCTTAAGGTGTTTGTAAATTTAAAAAAAGCTTACCCTAAGTTGTTGCTCATTGTTGTGCCGCGTCACCCTGAAAGATTTCATGCTGTAGAAAATATGTGTCTAGCTACGGGTTTAGCTGTACAAAAATATTCAAATAATAGTCCTGCGGAAAATACAGATATATTCTTATTAGATACCATAGGGCAATTATTATATTTTTATTATTTGGCAGATGTTGCTTTTATCGGCGGTAGCTTGACACCTATAGGTGGTCATAATCCGTTGGAAGCTGCTGTCTTCAAAAAAGCCATAATTATGGGACCGCATTATCATAATTTCACAGAGATTGTTGTTAATCTTATCGAGCATAATGGATTATTGATTAGTGAGTCAGCGCATGGTTTAGAGGCGAAAATGGCAGAATTATTAGCTGATAAGACATTAAGGGATAAAATAGGTCTTAATGCTTTTGCAGCGTTGGCAGAACACAGCAATATTTTAGAGAAATATACGGCACTATTATTAAAATGCGATTATAGCGAATAATGAATAATATGGATATTAACATTGCAGATTTGCAAAATCTTTTTCGACTAGAGAGGGAAGCATTTAATCTAAACTTTTACCCGGGGTACGCAGAGCGTATAAATAAGTTAAAAACTTTACGTAATATTATTATAAATAACCAATCAGTCATTGTTTCTGCAATAAACCAAGATTTTGGTTGTAGGCCTTCGCATGAAACTCAAACATTAGAGATTTTTCCATGTTTGGAGGCAATTGATTATGCCATTGTCCATTTGAAAAAATGGTTAAAACCAAGAAAGCATAAAACCTTGAAATGGTTTTGGCCTAGTAAAAGTTTTGTTTTTCCAACACCACTTGGCGTTGTAGGTATCATATCACCATGGAACTATCCACTTTTTTTAACTATTGCACCACTGATTGCCGCTTTAGCTGCGGGCAATAGAGTAATGATCAAGATGTCAGAGACTGTGCCCGCTTTTTCGATGCTATTGAAAAATTTATTAGATGATGGAATTGCGAAAGTTATTATTGGAGATGCTAAAGTTGCTAATCAGTTTAGTAAATTACCATTTGATCATCTATTATTTACCGGTTCAACCGCTATAGGCAAAAAAATTATGGAGGCGGCTAGTGTTAATTTGACTAGATTAACTCTAGAGTTGGGGGGTAAATCGCCAGCTCTAATTTGCCCAAATGAGCTTAAAATTGATTATGTAAATAAGATTTGGTTGGGTAAAGTTATTAACGCTGGTCAAACATGCATTGCGCCAGATTATATTTTATTGCCAAAGGGTTTGGCTAATATATTATTGAGTCAATCATTAGCTTGTCACCAAATCTCTGCACTGAATATAGGCTCTGATAGTTATTGTAGTATTATTAACGAAGCTAATTACAATAGACTGCTAAATTTGATCGAAGATGCCGTACAAAAAGGTGCAATATGGCATCCTTTAAAACATGAAAATAATACTTGGCATAGTAAAGATAAGAATATTTATAAGATCTCACCAGGGTTATTGTTTAATGTTAATTCTACTATGGCTGTCATGCAGGAGGAAATCTTTGGGCCAATATTGCCAGTGATGGAATACGATAATCTAGAATTTCTGTTGAGAAACATGTCATTCAAGTCCACGCCATTGGCTCTATATGTGTTTACTGAAGATTCAAGGCTAGTACATAATTTGCTGTGTCTAACTCACAGCGGAGCCCTGGGTATTAATGCTACAGTTGTGCATGCCGCACAAGAAGATTTACCTTTTGGCGGTCTTGGCAACAGTGGTTTTGGGTGCTATCGTGGTGAATATGGTTTTGAAACATTCTCACATTTAAAGCCGGTGTATAAGCATTCTAAATATAATATTTTTAGTAAGTTTTACCCGCCATTAAAACGCTGGCAAAAATTAATTTTAAACGTAATGCTGAAATAATTTAACAAGAGTAACTATTTAATTATGGCTAATCGAAAAATAACTGTAATCTTTCCGGGAACATTTGATCCTATAACGCTTGGACATCAAGATTTAGTGGCGCGTGCTGTCAATCTTTTTGATCATGTTGTCGTGGCGGTCGCTGACAACATCAATAAAAAAACTGTGTTTTCTCAAGAGCAACGGGTGAATATGTGTAAAGAAATATTTAAAGATAATGAGAATATTACAGTTTGTGGTTTTAAGGGATTGCTTGTAGATTTTGTTAAACAAAATAAATGCAATACAGTTATTCGAGGCTTACGAGTTATTAGCGACTTTGAATATGAGTTTCAATTAGCTAATATGAATAGACGATTAAAAGAAGATTTTGAAACTGTGTTCTTAACGCCATCAGAACAATACTCTTTTATATCCTCGAGTATGGTTCGAGAAATAGGAGCTCTTGGTGGAGATGTTAGTACTTTTGTTGCGCCAGTTGTAGCTGATGCGATGGGAAAATTGAAAAAAAATTCTTGATTAGAGTAAAAAGCTCGGCATTAGCTGTGGATTTCTGTTCAGCCACGGACTGCTGGTTGGTTGTGAAAATCTTAATGGTGGCGCATTAATAATATTAGTAAAATGAGCTTGTGCCGGTGGTAATAATACAGGTTGTGGTAAAAACACGGTAGGCACAATTTCTGGTTGTGATTCTTGATGTTTCTTTAATTGTTTTTGCTGATATTGTGTTAAGTATTTAAAAGTCAATTGATTTACGTAATTACTAACGAAGTTACAAAGACCAACGCTTAACGCGATGCAAATTCCACCTAATAAAGGATCGAGACCACCTTGTACTGAAGCCATAAATACGACTTCCCAAACAGCGCCGCCAATAGCGCCTAGTGTCAAACCTACTAAGAAACTATGTGCGATGCGTATCATTAATTGGAAGGACTCAAGACAACTGGCAATACCAAAAGCATTTAATACATTTTCTAAAGAATGTTTTTTACAAATTTGTTTGGTGATTTCAGGTGTTCTGGTGATCACTGGATTAACTATACAATTCGTTAAGCCTTCAGCAAGGCCTGTAGCCCAGAACGATAAATAGTGAGCACTAGAGTCTGAATAGCCTTTTGCTTTAAGATTATTGACGTTAATATACTCAGCTAGATTCCATGCCCAGATTGCTATGGAAGCACCAGCAATAATAGCAGTATCAGCAATTATCATTTTTCTTTTAGTGAAACTCAAATATTTTAAAGCAAAGACACTGGCCATAAATACGGTTGGATATAGCCATTGAGCGCCAAATTTTTGGCCAATGCTGTCTGTTGTTTGCCAATTGAATCCATCATTAGTAATGCTTAAATAACCCCATAATACATCGCGACATAAATTATAAACTACGGCCCATTTAACAATTTGCCAGCGAAAAGGTTCTATGCAGCAATAGGTTTTTTCTTTTTTTATTGGAGGTGTAGCAGGTTGTGGAATCCCGATAGGTAATCGATAAATAACTGGAAAATTTACAATTTGATCACCGTGCATAGTATGCAATTAATATTTAAGATATGGAGCTGTTATACGTCTAGATTCTTCACGCGATGTCACTGAGGTTAAAACTCTTGTTGCCATCGTACTAGCCGTTGTACTAGAAGCTATTTCAGAACGCCAAAAGCTTAAACAGCCTTTAACAGCCCCTTTCATTAAATATAAATAGGGATACTGGATACTAAACAAAAGCTCACCGACTCTGGATGCTATATCTGCCCGATGATCCCATGCATAGTGTATAGCTTTTTCAGCAATCGGTTTAGCTTGCTCAGCAAATGGTTGCATGTGCGTGCGTAATGCAGCCATCAATAAAGCAGTAGTCGCACCAACAGTTTGTAGTTCGTGAGAAACAGCCAGGAGGGTAACACGCAGAGTATCTGCTGATTTCTTGTCCATTTTCGTAATCAGAATATTTAGTAATTCATCACGCTGATCAGCAGGTATGAGCTCAGCTAATCTTGATAATACAGTAAAATTTTGGAAGTCAGTTTTAAGATGTTCTGGGCATCTAGCAAAAATTAATTGTAGAGCTGCTAATCTATCTTGTGCTCTTAATACGAGGGTTATTATTTCCAGCTCTAAAGGCGTGCTTATATATTGCCATATGTCTTCATTATGTAATAAATTCAGTTTGTTGTCCTGTAGAACATCAAAACCTTCATGATCCGCTGAAGTTATCGATGCTTCATCAGGTAAAAAATAGAGCTTATACATTAATAGTATTATGTTAGAAGATCTGGTTCCACCAAAATGTAGCATTAGTTCTTCTTTGCGTGCCGGAGGGATTATGGTCTTAATATGCTCTAGTTCTAATAAATCATCAACTTTAACGCCAATACGTGCTAATTTTATAGCGTTTAAATTAAATAAGAATATAGTGGCTGGAAGAGGTTCAAATAACGTAAGAAATTCACAAATATTGTTTTTGCAAGTAAAAATTTTTTTTAATAAATCCTTTTGTGGAATAAGTAAAAAAATATTTCTTAATTGTATATCTAAGAGATTAAGATAACGGCTAAGATTTTGAAAATCTAGATGATGTAAGTTTTCAGAAATAAATTCACTAAATTTATTAATAGCTTCTCGTTGTGTGAGTTTATTTCGTTCTTTTAGTAGATTTATCTCTTCAATAAATCTCAGAGCCTGGGTATCGAATTCTGCAAGTGACAGAGGAGACTCATCATCGCTAGAGGTTCCTGCATATCCTGTGGATTCTTTACTAGAACCACTACATGACCTAGATGATAGATCATCACTTGAAGTGGTAGAGGCTCCTGATAAATCTTCCCCGTCAATATATGGCTTAGGCATCATGCAATCCTCTTAAGTTTTGATAATTCTAATTCGAATACGACTATTTTTTGCAGCTAATGCTTGTACTATCTTCGCAAGTGTCTGAAGTCGGCATCCTTTTTGATGGTGTACCCATAGATTGTCTAGTTGAATCAGAATCAATTACTCTTGGTCGTTTTCGTGGCCCCGTTTCTCTTATGGTTCTTAAGAAATGCTCCGGTGTTCTAACCGTACCTTGGCCTTCTCTTTCTGGTGTAAGATCGCGGTCAGAACTTGCATCACTACCTGAATCTGTAGGTGATGATGGAAAAGTTTGCGGGCTGCTTGGTGTCGCTGTTCTATCGTCTGGTTGTATAGCGCCAGTATGTGGCAGACTAGGTGAATCCCAAGAACGATTTAATTCATCTAGGTATTCTTGTAAATCAGGATTTGTAGCGTGTGCAACTATGCGACTTAAAGTGCGGATCGGATGGAAAATAGATGATAACGGGTCTTTCTCTAATGATTTTCTGCTGAACATAGGGTGCTTCCTTAAATCCTTGGTTTGATAACCACAAACTATATCAAACTATTAATCAATTATAAAGTTGGATTATTAGATTTAAATCAGTTATCAATTTATTATCTTAGGTATTATTTGGGGCATTATTTTGGGTATTATTTTTGGCATTGAGCACAATAAACTGTTGCACGTCCTTGTTGTTTTATTAATAATAAAACACGGTGACATTTAATACACGGTTTACCATGCCGTCCGTACACTGCAAGTTCTTGTTTGAAGTAACCAGGTTTGCCGTCGCTTTGGGTAAAATCTTTCAGGGTGGTTCCGCCTGATTCAATAGCCTTGGTTAGGATTTTTCGAATTTCTGAAACTAATTTATGCCATTGTTTTAACGAAATCAGATTTACCGATTTAGTAGGATTAATACCAGCATAGAATAGTGCTTCTGTTGCATAAATATTACCCACGCCAACTACGACCTGATTGGTCATGATAAATGTTTTTACATTAACTGATTTGTTTTTTGCAAGACTCAGTAAATATTGATCAGTGAAAGCATCTGTAAGCGGCTCAGGTCCAAGATGCTTAAATCTAATGTGGGTTGCAAGTTCTTCTTCTTTAAGCCACAAGAAAGCGCCAAATCGCCTTGGGTCCGTGTATCGAATTACTTTTTTGTCTTCTAAAATTATATCTACATGATCATGTTTTTGTACGGTTGTCTTTGGCTCAGTGATTCTAAGACCTCCTGACATACCTAAATGTATAGCTAATATGTTTTTAATATTTTTCTTAGGGTGAGCTATTGTTAATAATAGATACTTTCCTCGTCGAGATATATCAATAATTTTATGATTAGGTAGAGATGTTATTAAAATTTCTGGCACAGGCCAGCGTAGGCTGTATTCGCGAATAACAATTTTTTTTATTATTTTATTGATTATATGAGAAGATAAGCCCCGGCGGACTGTTTCGACTTCTGGTAATTCTGGCATAAATTAATAAGGGAAGGGGAACAACAAACATAAAAAAACCACCTAGAAGGTGGTTTTTCTGCGATTACTTAATCTTATCTTCTACATACTCTGCATGTTGGTTCATCACAGGATCAAACTTTTTACGCTTAAGTTTATCAGGCGTATTGCGTTTGTTTTTAGTAGTAGTATAAAAATGATGACTGATGCTAGAACGCATTTTAACTTTAACTCTCATTTTTAGCCTCTTTTGCTTTCAATTGCTATTTGTTCTAGTACTGATTCAATACCGTTTTTATTAATAGTACGCATGCCTTGCGCAGATACACGTAGAGTCACGAAACGTTTTTCGCTTTCTAGCCAGAAACGCTTTTTGTGTAAATTTACTCTAAATTTTCTTTTAGTTTTGTTATTGGCATGTGAAACATTATTACCAGAAAGTATTTTTTTCCCGGTTACCTGACATCTTCTTGGCATAGCGCCACCCCTATATGATTATACCCTTCGTCTTTCAAGCTCTTGCGTTGTTGCGTGCTTACCTCGCTGCTCATGTACGTTGTATGTACACTCCGCTGCTCAATTGCGCGCGCGCCTAGCCGGAACCCGAAATGCTTTGGGTTATGAATGAATCTTTAAACAAGAATTTATACCAGGTTTTGGCACAAATTACAAGATTAAGATAACGTACTGCTTAAATTATATTTCAGTATTATACAAGAATAATGCATAATATAACAACAATTTAACCTAAAAAACCAGCTATATAACTTATGAAGATAGATATTAAACTTTTAGACGCAAGATTAACACAGCACCCAGATTTTCCTTTACCAACGTATGCGACAACAGGCTCAGCTGGGCTTGATTTGCGGGCATGTATCAGTGAGCCCCTATGCTTAGAGCCAAATGCGGTAAGCTTGATAAACACTGGTATGGCTATTTATATAGCCGATCCTGGTTATGCAGCAATGATATTACCACGTTCAGGTTTAGGCCATAAGAATGGTATTGTGTTGGGTAATCTAGTCGGGCTGATTGATTCTGACTATCAAGGGGAGCTTAAGGTTTCGTGCTGGAACCGTAGTAATGATCATTATACTATTCAGCCAGGGGATAGGATTGCTCAGCTTATAATAGTACCAGTCGTTCAGGCGCAGTTTAATATAGTGCCAGAATTTACCAGTACAGATCGTGGTACAGGTGGTTTTGGTCATTCTGGGAAGAATTAATATGAACGATCAGATTAGCTCATTTGATCCGCTAAGTATTAATAAAGAAATCTTTCGTGCTTATGACATTAGGGGGGTTGCTTATCAGCAGTTAGATGAGCAGACTACTCAACACATTGGTCTAGCCTTAGGCACTCAAGCGCAAGCTCAAAACTGCCAAACTATAGTTATCGCTCGTGATGGACGTTTATCTAGCCCTGATTTGTGGGCTGCACTCGTCAGAGGCTTATTGGCAACAGGAATCAATATTATTGACGTTGGCTGTGTGCCTACCCCGGTGCTTTATTTTGCCACGCATTATTATAAAACTAAATGCGGTGCCATGCTGACCGGAAGCCATAATCCGGCTCAATATAATGGCATCAAGATGATTATTGATGGCCGTTCTATTTCAGGAGACGAGGTTAATAAGCTTTATCAAAGAATTTTAATGCAAGATTATGTTCGTGGTACTGGCAGCTATCAAGAGAATTTTATTATTGATTATTATATTCAAGAAGTAGCAAGTAAAATTCAATTAAATAAAAAATTAAAGATAGTTATAGATAATGGTAACGGCATCTCAGGTGTTATTGCACCACAGTTATACCGTGCTTTAGGCTGTGAAGTAATTTCTTTATATGAAGAAGTAGATGGCAATTTTCCTAACCATCATCCTGATCCGGGTAATCTAGAAAATTTAAAAACTCTAAGACAAACTGTTTTAGAAAATAACGCTGATCTAGGTTTAGCATTTGATGGTGACGCTGATAGATTGGGGGTGATTACTGACGAAGGTGAGATAATCATGCCAGATCGTCAGATAATGTTATTTTCAGAAGCTATCTTAAAAAATAATCCTGGTGCTTCTATAGTCTATGATGTGAAATGTAGTAGTCATTTGGCGGATTATATTTTAAAACACGATGGTGTGCCGTGCATGTGGAAAACGGGGCACTCACATATTAAAAATAAGATGATCGAAACCAAGGCTTTATTAGCGGGTGAAATGTCAGGTCATATCTTTTTTAAAGAAAGATGGTATGGCTTTGATGATGCTTTGTATTCAGGCGCAAGATTATTAGAAATAGTTGCAAACCATTATCCTGAGAATTCTTTACATTCTATTTGTAAAGTTTTACCTGACAGTTTTAATACACCAGAGATCAATATTCTAATTAGCGACGAAAAGAAGTTTGAATTTATTGAGCGATTAAGCAACAGTCATAATTTTAAAAACTATAAAAAAATTATTACTATTGATGGCTTGCGTGTGGAGTTTGCGGATAGTTGGGGGTTAATTAGAGCATCTAATACGACTCCGTGCTTGGTATTACGCTTCGAGGCTAGTACTCAGCAGGCACTTGATATGGTGCAACAAGAATTTAAAGATAATATCAAGGCGATTGATAGTTCTTTGAGTTTTTAAGAGCATCAAATAAACTAATATAAAATTAGTCGCCAATTGTTAATCTTATGTTTATAATATCCGGGTATTATAATTTAACAATGAGGAATTTATGGCAATCGTAAAAAAGAAAAAACCTGTTACTTCTAAAAAAGCACCGGTTAAAGCTGCAGCAAAAAAAAATGCAGTTAAAAAGTCTCCTGCTAAGAAAACTGTAGCTAAGAAAGTCGCTGTTAAGAAGCCTGTAGCTAAGGCAGCTGTTAAGAAGGCTGTAGTTAAGAAAATTGCAGTTAAGAAACCAGTAGCTAAAAAAGTTGTAGCTAAGAAAGCTGCAGTTAAGAAACCAGTTGCTAAAAAAGTTGTAGCTAAGAAAGCTGTTGCTAAGAAACCAGTAGCTAAAAAAGTTGTAGCTAAGAAAGCTGTCGTTAAAAAAGGAAATCGTTAAACATTCAGCTATTTGAATTATTGTCATCTTGAGCGTATTCGAAGGATCTCAATATATTTTCATCTATTGTGATCCCTCACAAAAGCTCGGGATGACGGGTTTGAGCTTTGCACAACCTTATTAAAATTAAGTCGTGCCATGTTTAGGCAACCCCATCCCCTTTTGCTACGCAAAAGGTACTTCCCCTGGAGGCGAAGATCACTCTGTTCATTATCTTTAAGCTGAACACTTACGGAAGAGTTAATCCGTGCAACTTAAAGAGCGCGAATAATTACGCAAAATTAGCTAGTTATTTTGTAACCATCGCTCGAGTATTATTGCAGCCGCGATCGCGTCAATCTTCATGCCTTGTTTAATAAGTTTGTTTTGACGTAACTCCACAAACTTTTGTTGCGCCTCTAGACTGCTGTAACGTTCGTCCACAGTTACAACTTTTAGCTTATATTTTTCTGCAAAATTTTGTTGAAGTTGATCGGCAAAATCTTGTGCATAGCGAGTCATGTCTTGCTTAGAGCCATCTTCTTGATAAGGCATGCCTACTACAATCACATTAGGCTTCCAAGATTTAATTAATTTATCTATAGCTTCAAAATCAGGAAGATTATTTTTAGCAGTGATGATTTCAAGCGGAGTGGCAGTTTTAGTCAAAGTTTGACCAACAGCGACACCTATTTTTTTTAAACCGAAATCAAAGCCAAGGGCAGTAATATGCATGAGTAATTTAGACTATATATTATTATTCAATGCAATATTTTTATGTGATTGAATAGTTTTAGTGGTTTTCTTAGTAAGAGTTTTAGTAACTGAAGCCGTAGTCGTTTTAGTTTTAGCTTTAGGGTCTTTAATAGTAATAGGATTTTTAATATTAATTGACGCAAGTTTACTAATGATGTCATCAGAGTTAGATGCTGGGAAAGGACCAAGTTGTACTCGGTAAATGTTTTTATCACTGTCTTTAGATTTAATACTGTGTAATCTAATGGGGTGATCGAATAAATCGCTAGCTTTAGTCGTTAATTGTAGAGCTTTTTTGCGGTCTATAAAGGAACCAATTTGCATCGTAATCAATGATCCATCAGCTTTTATATTATGATGAGGGTTGTGCTTAAGATTATGTTTAAGATCATGTGGAGCATTTTCTTTTTGACGAGCTTCAGGATCTATCGCAGACAATTCAATGCTAGTCGTACCCGTGCCAACTAATCCAATTTTATGCGCAGCAGCATAGGAAAGATCAAGAATACGGTCAGAATGAAATGGACCACGGTCATTAATTTTAATAATAACTGACTTATTATTAGCCTTGTTAGTCACTTTTGCATAAGTAGGCAAGGGTAAGGTTTTATGCGCGCCTGTCATGGCGTACATATCATACGGTTCACCACTAGAAGTTTTTTTGCCATGAAATTTGGTGCCATACCAGGATGCCAAGCCTGATTGTTTGAACCCTTTACTTTGATCCATAGTAAAATAGCGCTTACCTAAGACATTATAGCTCTCAGGATTGCCATATTTACTCTTAGGTTCAACTTTTGGAATGGGCTCTTTAACATGCGATAGATCGATAGGATGACGCGGCGCACCATCTTTTTCATCAAGAACAACAGTACACGCAGTAATTTTAAGAATACAAATTACTATTGTAGATAACTTTATAAATGAAGTTAGGGAATTAATTTTTTTCTGCTTATTTATACGCATCACTCCAGTAGTCTATACTTTTTTTGCTTCCGTGGCTAGACCTGCAGTTTTATATTCTTGTTTAATTTTTTCGCTTAGTAAATAAACCGCTAGAGCATAATTTTGGCTATTGTTGTATCTGGTAATTACATAAAAATTATTGAAGCCTAATCTATATTGTTTACCTTTTTGAGATTCAAAAGCTAGGATGCTAGTATCTAAATTAGTTTTATAATTTTTATGAACATCAACGCCAAGTTGTTTTAATTTTTTAATATTTAATTCTGGTTTTAATTTATCTATGTGTGGTGATAAAGCTTGGTGGTTCTTTTTGCTAAGTTTAGCTAACGAAACAGTCGTAGTAATAGGTTCATCTTTTTTCCAACCAAATTTATTTAAGTAATTAGCTACGCTGCCAATAGCATTAGGCACGTTCTCTTGTAGGTCGCGCGTGCCGCTATTTGAATAATCAACAGCATAATTCCTAATGCTGCTTGGAATAAATTGCGGATAACCCATAGCGCCGGCGTAAGAGCCAAGATAAGTGCGCGGATCAGAGCTGTCTTCGCGTGATAAAACTAAAAACTGTTCTAGTTCAGAGCTAAAAAAAGCTGAACGGGGTTTATAATAAAAAGCTAGGGTTGCTAGTGTGTCTAATACAGGGTACTTACCCTTATTACTGCCGTAAAGAGTTTCTACGCCAATTAATGCAACTATCACTTGTGGCGGTACGCCGTATTCTTTACTTGCACGTTCTAATGTACTTGCATTGTCTTGCCAAAATTTTACACCGTCTTTAATCCGTTTATCATTAAGAAAAATAGTTTCATATTTATACCATGGAAGTTTTTCGGCAGGTTTTTGTATAGCTGCGATAACACCTGGTTGATATTTGGCATTATATAAAAAATAACCTAAGTCTCTAGGTTCTAAGTTATGTTTTTCAGCGACGCGTGCTATAAAATCATCTACTTCTGGGCCAGTAATATAGGTAGGATCCTGTGCAAAACTTATATTAAGAACTAAGTTTAGAATAGAAGCACCAATAATTTTAGGAATATTAAATTGCGTACGCATAACTTACCACCATGACCCATTAACAGAGAATTACGAGAGGAGAAATTATTGTATCATTACTTAATATTAAGAATCTAGCAATTTTCTATGACTTCGAATCGACATGATAATACCAAAAGTTGCCATAATCGTAACCATAGAGGTACCACCATAGCTCACTAATGGTAATGGCAGGCCTACAACCGGTAGCATTCCTGAGACCATGCCAATGTTGATAAATATATAAATAAAAAATGCCATGGTTAAGCTACCTGCAGATAATCGCGAAAAAGTATCCTGTGCACTGGTGCTAATATCAATACAACGAAGAATTATTAATGTGTATAAGATTAATAATACGATAGCGCCGACTAAACCAAATTCTTCACCAAGTACTGCAAAAATAAAGTCGGTAGTTTTTTCTGGTAAAAATTGTAAATGAGCCTGAGTGCCGTTTAACCAGCCTTTACCCCAAGTACCACCAGAACCAATAGCTATTTTTGATTGTAAAATATGATAACCACTACCTAAAGGATCTTGTTCAGGATAAATAAAAGTATAAATACGCTTTTTTTGATAATCATGAAGCATAAACCAAATAACTGGTAAAACAGATAATGCACCAAACATGGCTGTAAAAATCATTCGCCATTTAATGCCAGCAAAAAATAATACAAATAAACCGCTCGCTAAAATTAATAAAGCAGTACCTAAATCGGGTTGCTTGGCAATTAATAATACCGGTACCATAATTAATACTAAAGAGATTATTATTTGCGAAAGTTTCAGAGGGAGTTCTTTGGTACTCAAGAAACTAGCAAGTAATAATGGGCATGCTATTTTTAAGAGTTCTGATGGTTGAAATTTAAATACACCCACGCCAAGCCAGCGTTGTGCCCCTTTACCAGTATGACCTACTAATAACGTCGCTAGTAACAACACGACACCAAAAAAATAAGCCCATGGTGCCCATTGTTTATAATAGTGCGGCGGAATTTGGGCTAGCCCAAACATCAATAGACTTGCTAAAAATATATGCAGCAATTGTCGTTCTACTATATAAATATTGGATGAGCTTGCGCTGTATAAAACAAATTGCGCAAAAATTAAGAGTAAAGCTATTAAAGCTAGTAAAACTGGATCTAAATTAAAACGTTGAAAAAAGTGTCTAAAATTATAACGCTGTGGTTTATAATTGGTTTTTTTTCTACTGGCTTTAGTATTATTGCTAGTTTTCATAATTTAGTAGTTTATTCAGCTTCGTTAGGAAAGATAGGTTCATCGTGGTTCCATTCATTATCGCCAGAACTAGGTTGTGTTTGATCAAGATCTAACGATTGACCTTCTTGATCATCTTGATTATTTTTTAAGAAATTAGGTACATCATTATTATTTTGTTGATTTGGGTTAGGAAGCTTGGCTTTGATTTCAGGATTATCTAATAGGTAAGCATCCATCATTTTTCGAGCTATTGCGTGTTTCGTTGGCGTGCTGGTTTCGCCAGCATTTTCAACAATAACAGATATGGCTATCTGTGGGGCTTCAACTGGAGCAAAAGCCATAAATAATTTATGATCCTGCAGATGTGCTTTCGAGCCGCCTGCTCCTAGTGCTACTACCTGAGCTGTACCTGTTTTACCGGCAATCGTATAGGTTTCTGGAAATTTGATGCTGCGAGCTGTACCACTGTCATCTGCAGTTACACCATGCATTGCACTAATCACATAGTCTAAAGCTTCAGGGTAACCAGCAATAATAGTGTCCGCAGATTTAGGCTCATAACGCACAAATTCAAAATCTGGAGTTTTCTTTTGTAATAAGAAGTGCGGTGTCGTACTAACACCGCGCATCGCAATGACGCTCGCTGCTTGTGCTAGCTGCATTGGCGTTATCAGAATATAACCTTGCCCAATGCCTGTTATAATTGTTTCACCAGGATACCAGCCTTCTTTTCTTACCGAACGTTTCCATTGTCGAGAAGGGACCAAGCCAGCAAGTTCATCTGTAATATCAACATTGGTTTTATTGCCAAACCCGATTTGTTTGTAAATATATTCTAGATTATCAATCCCCATGGTTTTTGCAGCAGTATAAAAATAAACGTCGCAAGATTGAATAATGGCATTACGCATATTCATATATCCATGGCCAGAGCGTTTCCAACAATGATAAGTATGGCGGTCGCCCTCCAAATTAAAATAACCTGGGTCAAAGACTTCACGTTCTGGTGCAATGGTATTTGATATAAAGCCGCCGAGGGCAACAATAGGTTTTACTGTTGAACCAGGTGGATATAAACCTCGGATAGCACGATTATAGAGGGGCTTGTTTGGATCGGTTTGTAATTTTTTATATTCGCTAGGTGGGATACCAGAGACAAATAAATTTGGATCATAACCAGGGTTACTAACTAAGGCTAAAATTTCTCCGTTGTTAGGGTCAATAGCAACTATAGAACCGCGTTTACCTTCTAGTAATTTGGTACCAAGCTGCTGAAGTTTAATGTCTATGGTTAAATATAAATCGTTACCTGGAATGGGTAGATGCTGTTGAATAACTTTATTAACTCGACCTCGAGCATTGATCTCGACTTCTTGACGACCTACGGTTCCGTGTAGATCATTTTCATAATATTTTTCAATACCAAGCTTACCTATATATTGCGTATCAGCGTAGTTTTCTTGATCAATAGTCTCCAGTTCTTGATCGTTGATTCTGCTTACATAACCTAAGACATGTACTAACTCATCTTTGTACGGATAATGTCGAACCAGTTTGGCTTTCATCTCAATGCCAGGGAAGTTATGACGATTAACCGCAAAGGAAGCGAGTTCTTCTTCGGTCAAATTAGTCTTAATAGGGATACCTGCACGACTGTAGCCGCGTTTTAGCAAATCATAGAATTTGAGTTCATCAGCTTCAGTAATCGGGATAATTTTATTAAGGTCACTAATGGTCTTTTTTAGGTTCTTAATCTGATGTAAGTTGATTTCTAATTCTAAGATGGCTTTGTTTTCAGCCAAGATGACCCCGTTGCGATCATAAATAAGACCTCGATTAGGTGCGATCGGTAACAGATTAATCCGATTGTTTTGTGAATAAGTACTGTAGCGATCAAATTGCAATACTTGCAGCTTGAATAGATGAATGATGAGCGCGAAAAAGGCCATAATAATAAAGACTATCGCAGTATTAGCCCTATTACTGTGCAATACCTGCTCTTTATGATAATTTTTTATATTAATGCCAGTCATTGGTTATTCAGTATTTATAATGCCAGTAGGGTCAAATTTTTCGATTATAATAACACGTTGCCATCTTATAATAATAGATTATTTATGATAGGGAAGGTGCTTTAATATAGTAAATGCTCTATATAGTTGTTCGACTAATACGATTCTGACTAAAGGATGCGGGAGTGTTAGCTTCGATAAAGAAATTTGATCATTGGCACGTTGTAAACATTCTGTAGATAAGCCATCGGGACCACCGATTATGATACAAATATTTTTAGGCATGGTCTGCAATTTATCAACATATTCAGCCAAGCTTTCTGAGCTATGTTGTGTACCACGGGAGTCCAGGGCAATAACATGATCTGAATTGTTAATCTTGGCTAAGATGCTTTGCCCTTCAATTTTTTTAGATTCTTCTGGGTTCGTATTTTTATTGCGGGTAGCTAAATTTAAAGTAATAAGATTAATTTTGCAGTAATTCTTAAGACGCGCGAGATAATCAGCCGATCCTACCTCAACCCATTCTGGCATTTTGCTGCCAACGGTGATGATATTGATGTTCATTGATCTTAATTAATCTTAATTATGTTTAGCCTGATCATAGATAACAGGAACATTACCCCATAAGGCTTCTAGATTATAGAAGTCTCTGGTATCTTGCTGCATTACATGAACTAAGATATCGCCTAAGTCGACTAGTACCCAATCAGAGTTAGTTAGCCCTTCTACACCAAGAGGCTTAATATTAAATTTTTTAAGTTCAGAGACTAAATTTTGAGCAATTGCATTTACGTGTCGGTTAGACCGGCCGCTGCATAGGATCATGCGATCAGCAATACTAGTCATCCCTTCTACGTTTAAGATCTTGATATCAATGCCTTTTAAATCATCTAAAATTTTTGCAACTAGGTTTTCAGTTTCTGTGATAGTCATTAATTATATCGAACCTTTATTGTATTGAGGTATTAGTTTAGGAGCTGATTATACTAAGTTATCATCGTATATACAATTCATGCTCTAAAATATAATTAATTACTTGTTTTGGCAGGAAGCTTTGTAATTTAGTCAAAATAATATCTTTCTCCAAATGTTCTGTATAATATTTTCGTATAAGCGCCCTAATTTGCGTACCAGAAATATCAATCAATTTATTATCGAGGAATATTACGGCACCATTAGGCTTATATTTATAAGTATTGGTTAAAATATTTAATTCATCTAGGGTAATCGTATTATTTTTTAAATAATTTTCTGCCCAGGTGGTAGGGGTTTGAGGGCTTAAATTACGATTCAGCACTATAAAGTTGCATGAAGTAATTAATTTTTCAAAATTATGCCAAGTTGGCAAAAGTTCAAAAGCGTCCGCCCCTAAGATAAGCCATGGAAGACAATGGGGGTGCTGCTGGCTGATAGAGTCGAGGGTATCCACCATATAAGAGGGCCCTGCTCTCTCTAGTTCCGAGTGACTAATAATAAACTTATTATTACTTGCAGTTGCAAGCTCTAGCATTGCCTGGCGTTGGTTTGCACTTGCTTGAGGTATGGCTCGGTGAGGGGGGGTTTTGTTAGGAATAAATATTACTTGGTCGAACTTCAATCGCTCTAGAACTAGCTGGGCAATCTGTAAATGCCCGTTGTGCACGGGGTCAAATGTACCACCTAGTAGAGCGATGTGTTTTTGCATGTATTGTTATAAGCCTAAAACTTCTTTTTGAATTAGAGTTAATTCTCTTGTGCCTTTTTCAGCAAGGCTGATCAAATCAGGTAAGACTTTTAACGGTATAGACTTTTGATTTTCTGCCGTACCTTGAATCTCGATTAACTCACCAAACTCATCAATAACCAGATTCATGTCCATTTCAGCATTCGAGTCTTCTTTGTAATCAAGATCTAAGATAGTCTGGTCTTTATAGATCCCCACAGAAATAGCCGATACAGTCTTAATCATTGGATTTTTTTTAATAACTTTATTAGCAAACAGCTTCTGCAAAGTAAGACCTAAAGCCACACAGCCACCTGTTATCGCTGCAGTTCTTGTTCCGCCATCTGCTTGGATAACGTCACAATCAATAATAATAGTATGTTCACCCAATAGCTTTAAATCAACACATGAGCGCAGGGCTCGGCCGATAAGTCTTTGTATTTCTTGAGTTCTTCCAGACTGCTTACCTTTGGCCGCTTCTCGTTCCATTCTTGAATGTGTCGAGCGAGGCAGCATACCATATTCAGCTGTTAACCAACCCTGATTTGTGCCTTTTAGAAACTTTGGTACGCTATCTTTTTGAAAGCTGGCTGTGCAAATTACCTTCGTACCACCAAAAGAAATTAAAACAGAACCATCAGCATTACAAATATAATCTTTTTGGATAGAAACAGCTCGAAGGCTGTCATGGTTGCGGTCATTACTACGATTTACTACTTCTGGCATTATTTACTCTTACTTTAATTTATTTGATTTATTACTTGTTAGGGCTTAGGCTTTGCTGCATAATATTAGGTTAAAAACTATAGTATCATATACGTCTTTTAACGGTAGATCCATTAAATTAATTTCTAGAAATTCTAAAATATGATTAAAAAAGGCCATTTGATAGTAGTAGCTGCGCCGTCGGGGACGGGCAAGACCACCATAGTTGCTGCCCTATTAAAAGCAATGCCGGAATTAAAGCTTTCCATCTCGCATACGACGAGACCAATCAGGCCAGGTGAAAAAGACGGTATTGATTATTATTTTGTTAATAGTAAAGATTTCAAGGGCTTACTTAAAGATCAAGTATTTCTTGAGTATGCTAAAGTTTATGAACAGTATTATGGCACTTCAAAAGTTTGGGTTGAGTCAGAGTTAAATAAAGGCTCGGATATAATTTTAGAAATAGATTGGCAAGGGGCTAGGCAGATTAAAGCTATGTTTAGCGACCAGGCTGTTTTTATTTATTTATTACCGCCATCTTTAAAAGTCCTACAAGAGCGTTTAACCTCAAGGGCGCAAGATAATCAAGAAGTCATTAATTATCGATTAGCAAAAGCTAAAGAAGACATTTCTCACTATGACGAATTTGATTATCTAGTAGTAAATAATGATTTAGATCAAGCCGTTAATGAATTAATAGCTATAATTAAAAGCAGGAAGCTATTATTAAAAGATCAAAAAGTAAATTTAAACAGCTTATTAAGACAATTATTAGATTAAATATTTATTATAACGGGGATATATATGGCAAGAATTACAGTAGAAGATTGTTTAAAGAATGTTAAAAATAGATTTGATTTAGTTTTACTAGCATCTAAAAGAGCTAGACAACTTGCCAGTGGTGAATGTGAGCCAACAGTGCCTTGGGAAAATGATAAAGAAACTGTAGTGGCTTTACGTGAGATAGCTGCCGGTACTTTTACTGAAGCAGATTTAATTAAACAAGAAATTGAAGAGCAGTTGGAAAAAGCTGCAATTGAAAATCAAGATTTGCAAGACAGATTTGAAGACACTGTGAATTCTTGAGTTTTTGAATTCTTGAACTCTTGAACTCTTGAACTCTTAGGGAGAAAGATCTTGCGTAAGCAAGATCAGTTAATGGAACATTATGACTTCGTTTAATGCTCTTAGACATAAATTAGAAAAATATCTTGACGCTGAACAAGTTGAAAAGGCTTACGATGCCTATGTTTTCGCTAAAACAGCTCACAAAGATCAATTACGGATCTCTGGTGAGCCGTATATCTCTCATCCCTTGGCTGTATGTGAAATTTTATCTGATTTAAAGTTAGATCTACAAAGTATTCTCGCAGCCTTATTGCACGATACTATCGAAGACACTAACATAAAAAAAAGTGACATCGTCGAAAGATATGGCGAAGTAGTTGCTGAATTAGTGGATGGTGTCAGCAAATTAAAACATTTACCTACCAATACTCGTGCTGAAGTACAAGCTGAAAATCTTCGCAAAATGATGCTTGCTATGGTGCGTGATATCAGGGTTATTATTATAAAGATGGCTGATCGTTTGCATAATATGCAAACTTTAGGATCTTTAAAACCCGCTAAGCGACGCAGAATTGCGCGAGAAACTTTAGAAATCTATGCGCCGATTGCCCATCGCTTGGGTATGCATTATTTTAAAACAGCGTTTGAAAATTTAGGTTTTGATCATCTACATCCTATGCGGGCGCGAGTGTTACGTGAAGAAGTTAGTAAACAGCATCGAGTTAAATTAAAACTTGTTGATCAAATTAAAAAAAACATTGCTGAAAAATTAGAAGCAGTAGGCATTAAAAAATATAAAGTTATTGGCCGCGAGAAAAACGTATATAGCATCTATAAAAAAATGAAAGATAAGCATATACCATTTAGTGAAATAATGGACATTTATGCTTTTAGAATAGAGGTTCAGAACTATGATGATTGTTACCGTACTTTAGGTATAGTGCATGGTTTGTTCAAACCGGTATCTAACAGATTTAAAGATTATATAGCTATTCCTAAAATAAATGGTTACCAATCTTTGCACACTGTTTTGCGTGGTCCTCATGGTGTACCAATTGAAATTCAAATAAGAACATATGAAATGAAGCAGTTAGCAGAAAACGGTGTTGCTGCTCATTGGCTTTATAAAACCAGTGATTCCAGTATAACTACTGCGCAGATTAAAGCACGTGAGTGGTTTTCGTCATTATTAGAAATGCAAAAAAGTGCTGGAGATTCTTTAGAGTTCATTGAAAATGTTAAAGTTGATCTTTTCCCTGACGAGCTTTATGTCTTTACGCCATTAGGAGATATAGTCAAATTGCAAATCGGTAGCACAGCTGTCGACTTTGCTTATGCAGTGCATACAGATATAGGCAATACTTGTGTTGCTACAAGAATTGATAATCGTTTATCACCACTTAGTACAGTTCTTGAAAGCGGGCAGACGGTTGAAATTATTTCTGCTAAAGGTGCGCGTCCTAATCCAGCTTGGTTAAGTTTTGTGCAATCAAGCAAAGCGCAAAATAGTATTAAACATTATTTAAGAGATCAGAAAAAAGCAGACACGCATTCTCTAGGAAAAAAACTATTAGATCAGGCTTTGACAGACTGTAATATAGATTTAGAAGAGGTCCCGCAAGTAATAATTAATACTTTACTAAAAGAATGCAATCTAAATACACTTGATGAGCTTTATGAAGATACTGGAGTAGGTAATAGATTAGCAGTTTTAATTGCCAAACGATTGGCTGAATTACTGAAAAAAGATTTAGCTGCTTTTAAAGATATTAACGATAGTCAAAATATACCTATTAAGCCAAGTAAGCCAATAACTATAAAAGGCACAGAAGGTATGGCGCTTTCGTTTGCAGAGTGTTGTTATCCTATCCCCGGCGATGCTATTGTTGGCGTCTTTATTGAGAATAAGGGCCTAGAGGTCCATACGGAAAATTGTAAAACGTTAATAACTTACAAAAACCATAAGCATGGTAATAAAGCACTACGTCAAGAATTAAGAAACCAAATGCCATTGTGTTGGGCAGAAGATTGTGTAGGATTATATAAAGTTAAGATCGTTATTGATGTAGCCAACAAACGTGGTATGCTAGCACAAATGGCAATGGCTATATCATCCGCTAAAGCTAACATCGAAAAAATTACAACCGAAGATCAAGATGGTGGATTATATACTCTCATAACGATGTTATTGGGTGTAAAAGACAATAATCATTTAGCAGAAGTTATGCGTAGTCTACGCAAAATTAAACATGTTAATAAAGTTGCTCGTTATAATTAATTAAAAATAAATAAAGATTCATTATGTCTAATAAAGTTACCATTTCTACTGATAAAGTCCCAAAACCAATAGGTGCCTATTCACAGGCTGTTCAAGTCGGTAATTTAGTTTTTATTTCGGGTCAAATTGCTATCAACCCTGAAAATAATGAGTTAGAAATTGATACGATTGATCGTGAAATCATCCGAGTCTTTAATAATCTTAAAGCCATATGTGAAGCCGCAGGTTCAAATATCAATAACATAGTCAAACTTAACCTTTATCTCACTAATTTAGCCAATTTTGGTGTGGTTAATGAAATAATGGGTAAATTCTTCGCAGAACCCTACCCGGCGCGTGCCGCCGTTCAGGTATCGGCCCTGCCTAAGGGGGTAAATTTTGAGGCCGATGCGGTTTTGATGGTTTGATACCGTCACCATTTAAATTTATCTTTATTTTAATTAAGATTCAATAGGTCATAAGTCTTTATAGCCCCAACAGCCAGCATATTCATGTTTATTTACTAAACTTAAAGTGATTCATTGTATTTTATATAAAACAGTAGCTTACCTGTTACTTCTTTTTTAACAAATATTATTGTTCAACTTTCAATGAGTTGGCTTTTTAAAGTAAGTTTTTTCAACCTATTTCAGTGAGTTAGCAATTTCTTAAGTGACTATCCAAATTTGATTATCAGTATTCTTCTTATTATACTAACTAAGTAGCTTGTTATTTTTTTTGTAAGTATCCCTTAGAAGCAGGCGCGTTTAAACATGGTTATAGCGTTTGTTGGGGCTGGAGGAAGTTATGGTTTTGAGTCCTGAGTTGCTTAAAAATATTGATGACTTCTTAAAAAGGTGTGATAAGGCTTATAAGAACTATGAAAATCCTAATTTACTGCCGAATATCAACAGACAACCACTGGATGAAATAGGGAAACAGAATTTTAAAATTGTAGCTACTGCTCTTAGGGAAAGTGGACTGACGGATGAACATAAAGAAATGTTGTTTAATCAACTTAAAAATCAATTTAATGTCGGACCTAGTGATTTTAATAGTTTTTTTCAATTCAATGAAAGAATGATAGGTGTGAAGAGCTGGAAGGGAATGAGCAGGTTAGGTTTAATATTTCCGGAAAGGCCCAGAGATAACGCACTAAACGCAGAAACAAAGTCTGATAAAACTCCGGGGCAAGGATACGAAGATATGCAAACAGCTGAAGTTATTCGGAGGCCAGCAGTCTCGCCAACGGGAAATGAAAACGAAGCAGCCCGACAAAGTTTGAATGACTTGGAGACAGGTAGAGCTAAGAGGGGACAGGGATCAGATGGAGAGCCTCAAACTTCTAAGGGAGGTATGCGCTTCATGTATGAGCTCACTACTGCTCGGGCTAAAAGAAGTTCAAAGCCGGATACCAGTAAACCAGATACCAGCGAACCGGATACCAGCGAACCGGATACGAGTAAAGTAATAGATATGGAGACGGGAAGAGCTACTCGTCCTCGGCCAAAGACCTAAGGTTGCTCCGCCTAAAGCTGTAAAAAGTTTTTAATCTTTTTAGTAATTTCAACTAGTTAGTTGCAAATGGTCAGTTAGACATTGATAAAACATCTTTTGTGGCTACACTTAGGATAATATACTTTAAGAATGTGATTTTATGCCTAACGATAGTTTCGATAAAATGCCTGAAAATTTTTGGGATGCTATACTCAATAGAAAAATGCAAGAGGCTTTTGGGAACCTACTAAAACAACCATGCACGACTAAAAGTTTATCAGAAAAATTTTCGACATACTCTCAATTATATGAATTTATAGCTAACAATGAACCGAAAGGTGGTCATGCAGCTTTAATGGATTTAATTTCAAAAAAAATCGCCGCTCATATGGAGAATATCTCAAACCATACAAGCGCAAAGAAGATGGAATTTCAAAACGAATGCTATGAAGAGTTAGCTAAAAAGATAACAGAATATACGATGAAATTACAAGAAGGAATAAGTGTAGTAGAAAAATTACACAAAACCAAAACGAATGAGTGGGGCGAGAAGAGCGCGTTAGGTAAATATTCAAGAATGATGCCACAGTTTGGAGAGGAAATACAAGATCAAAAGGCAGAGCTAGCCGATCTTCAACAGAGGATAAAACAATATATACCCGGGAGAACAGCATATAAGCAATTTTCAACGTGTAAAGATTATTTGTCCAAGTTTAGTGCATTGAAAAACAGTTCTGGAGTGTCAGTTAAAACAGTCATTAAAGCAGCCACTAAATCTGAAGGGCCACATATACCAGAGCCAAGAAATAAAAGTAAGCCTCCTTCATTTAAATCATAAAGTCACAGCATATTTAATAAAATCAAGAATCTTCCTTGAAGATGCTATATATTATAATATAAATAAATTATTTGATTTATATTAAGCACGCACAGGACTCATATGCAATTCAAAAACAAGATTAACACAACCCTAATCATAGGTATGACTTTATTAAGCACGGGCTGTTCATACACTATAGATGCCAGTGATGAAGGCATCGTTAATCTCAATAGCCGCGTCGACAATGGTGTAGTGCTATTGGGGAGTGATAGCGCTGATGATACTAATAAAGAATTAAAGAGTGTTTTAATTAAACATGATGATAATATTTTAAGTCCTATTGATGAAGCTGAAGAAAAAAATTACACAAGCATCTTCCAAAATGAAGATAATTCTGCAGAAAAAAGCCGTGAAGCTAATTATGCGGTGAAGTCAAAGGTTAATCAATTAAATCAGCAATTAATTAAACAGTTGAAACTAACTAATCATAATAGTGAAGTTTCTAAGACAACTAAAAAAACTAAAACATCTAAAATTCAGACGACTAAAAAAGTCATTAGTAAAAAAACACCTAAAGGCGGATTCAGCGAAACTGCCAGCAAAAAAACTATAGAGACCAAAACGGAGCCAGTTTATAAATCAACAAGATTTAGTGGTATCAAATTCAATAAACAACAATTGCGTCATCTGATGGACGGGTACTCAGCTGATTTTGATCAATATGCTAGTGAAGACCAATTAAGTAGATTTGCGCATTTTGTTAGAGGTGCAATGAGTAACAATGCTGAGCATCAAAGCAATTTGGCTGATTTCTATTTAGATGGTGTTAATGGCGACAGTTATGAAGAATTAGCATTGAGCTGGTACCTTATAGCAGCTTCTAATAATGATCCATATGCGCAGTATATGCTTAGTATTATGTATGAACGTGGCTTAGGCGTTCCACAAGATTTAAATAAATCTGTGGCTTGGTATAAAAATGCAAGTGGACTTAAACATAGCAGTGATGCAAAAGTTCTTGTCTCTAAACGTTTTGCTTTGCCAACAAGCACGCTTTACGATAAAAAATTAGCATTACAATGGATGGAATCAGCAGCTAAAGATAATAATGTGCTGGCGCAAGAATTATTAGGCGATATGTATGCACAAGGCAAAGGAACTGAGAAATCAGAGTTAGACGCTTTAAAATGGTATGCTAAAGCAGCTGCCCAAGAATCAACTTATGCGCAATATAGCTTAGGTTTAATGTTTTATAATGGCCAGGGAGTGGAGCAGAACTTACAAGAAGCTAGTAGATTGTTAAGTGCTGCTGCTTTTGGTGGCAACTCAGAAGCACAATTTTTATTAAGTAGAATGTATGAACAAGGCTTTGGTGTTAAAAAAGATAAACCAACAGCTTATGCTTTATTGAAATTAATTCCTGCCGATAGTCTTGCTATGAGTGATGCTGATGAAAAAATAAGCAATTTAATAACTTCAATGACGCCAGAAGAACGTATGCGGGCTGAGAATTTATCTAAATATTTTAAATCACGAGTTGTGACTATTTAAATCTATCTAGGACAAAAATGGACTTTATGCAATGACTTTGACTGAACTCAAATATATCGTTACCGTTGCGCGCACGAAACATTTTGGTAAAGCAGCGGAAGAATGTTTCGTGAGCCAGCCTACTTTAAGTGTTGGTATCATGAAGCTTGAGGATAGTTTAGGAATAACTATTTTTGAGCGTGGTCGCAGTGAAGTTAAAGTAACCCCGATAGGTCAAGCAATCATTAATCAAGCAATTAATGTCCTAGCCGAATGTGAAGTACTTAAAAATATTGCTGTAGCAGATAAGCATCAATTACGTGATCCAATTAAGATTTCGAGCACTTATACTATAGGTAAATATTTATTCCCACATTTAATTAGACAAGTTTATAATTTATCTCCTGAGACGTCAGTAGTATTAAATCAAGATTATCATGAGCAATTAATTCATAAATTATTAAATAAAGAACTTGATCTGTTATTATTAGCAACCAATGTTATTAACAGTAACGATAGTGGCAATCATTATCTTTATAATTTAGATAATCTGAGTAGTAGCTTAAATAATCCAGATCTTTGCTTTCAGCCAGTTCTACAAGAAGAATTATATCTTTTAACTAACAACAATAAATATAATACAACAAATCTCACGATTAGAGATATCAATTTTACAGAGCTTGTTGTGATGAATAAACAGCATTGTTTGCATGGTCAATCATTGAGTATAAATCCTGAATGGTATGAGCAAAAAGACTCAGCAAAAGAATCAAGTATAGATTCATTAGAATCACTTTACGCGCAAGTAAAACTGTCTTCAGGAACTGCTGTTATTCCTGCTTTATTCAGTCTGGATCTTAAACAAAAAACTGATGATAATGTTAAGGTTGTATTATTTAATAAACCCGTACCGAGCCGTGTTTTGAGCTTGGTCTGGCGTTCTGATTTCCCACGGATGCATGTGGTTGAGACATTTAAAAATGCACTGCGTGCGATTAATATACCTGGTTTGCAGGTGGTTGTTTGAAATTTTGTTGTTTTCATGACGGCGCTCTGGAGGTTCAATTAATTATATTAGTTTTTACCTCACCCCAACCCTTTCCTAGAATTGGTTCAGAAAATTATTATATTTACGGGCTAGGAGAGGGAGCAGATTGTGCACACGGGATGTTCAATTAATTATATTAGTTTTCTCCTCACCCCAACCCTCTCCTAGAATTGGTTCAGAAAATTATTATATTTACGGGCTAGGAGAGGGAGCAGATTGTGCACACTGTAGGTTCAACTAATTATATTAGTTTTTACCTCACCCCAGCCCTCTCCTAGAATGGGTTCAGAAAAATTTACTATTTACGGGCTAGGAGAGGGAGCAGATTGTGCACAGTGCACTATCTTTGAATTAAATTGGCTCTATGGTGGTACACTCAAACGATCTGTTATAGCTTTAAGAACCTCTTGTCTTTTGTATAAAACATCATCATTCCAAAAACGTAGGACACTAAAACCAAGAATTTCTAACCTCTGAGTTCTAAATTTATCCTCTGCATTCAAATTAATATGGTGATAACCATCAAGTTCAATAATCAATTTCTTGTAAACACACAAAAAGTCTACGATATATTTATCTATTGGCACTTGGCGTTTGAACTTGTAGCCAGCCAATTTACGATCACGTAAATATATCCATAAATATGCTTCTGCTTCAGTAGAACGTATACGTAAATCGCGAGCTAAATGAACATGCTTGTGCATTTTGATGATTTGGGATATTTTTTTGTTTATTTTACATTTATTACAGCATCTTGGAAATTTTTAGTTCCTAATTTAATTAACATGAACAGCAGCGCGCACAATCTGCTCCCTCTCCTAGCCCGTAAATATAATAATTTTCTGAACCAATTCTAGGAGAGGGCTGGGGTGAGGTAAAAAAACTAATATAATTAATTGAACATCCTGTGTGCACAATCTGCTCCCTCTCCTAGCCCGTAAAGAGTAAATTTTTCTGAACTAATTCTAGGAGAGGGTTGGGGTGAGGAGAAAACTAATATAATTAATTGAACATCCCGTGTGCACAATCTGCTCCCTCTCCTAGCCCGTAAATATAATAATTTTCTGAACCAATTCTAGGAGAGGATTGGGGTG
>JACCDG011881584.1_pt1 | contig 30027 bp, 44 predicted proteins | sample 7442471 | NCBI WGS metagenome assembly JACCDG01 (sample SAMN15323444, study PRJNA562643) | freshwater metagenome | isolation source: river surface water | place: USA:Blue River Watershed | collected 2017-08-17 | reverse complement strand
TGACCCGTGCGATCTCTGCTACAAGCTCAGTCTTGCCCCCGCCCGTGCGAGCGGTCACGATGATTAAATCATCCGGCGCAATACCGCCGAGGCAGTCATCTAAAAACTTATTGCCAAACGAGAGCAATGGCACTTCTTTGAAAGGGTCGTCGATGATCTCTTTCATTCTCTCGCCGGAGCTAATGAAGTGCTTATGGACGTTCTTTTTTACGATCTCTAACTCGTCAATCATAAGCCTCCCTCTCAGAGATTGCCCGCAAGAGGTCTCCTGTTTTGCTATCGGTTAAGTTTGTCTGGCCCGCGTTATCATCAAGCCAGTCGGTCCATTCGCCTGCAAAGGTGCTAAATTGCTTTATGTATTTTGTCTCTGTTTTGTTTTTAATTAGGTGCTCGCGATACCTTCTAGCCGCTCTAGCAAAAAGATCAATGCTTTTTTGGTCCTTAAGCTGATTTTTTAATTTAGCAAAGCCTCGCTTTTTACCCTCTTTGCGAGGATACATTTCGTAAATCTTTTCTAACTCGGACGCCCAATGTGAGTTGGGCAATATTGTATTATTCTTTTGAGTAAGAGTAAGAGGAAGAGTAGGAGTAAGAGTAAGAGGGTTGCTCGACGTGCTCTCACGTTGCCCTGACGTTGACGGCAAGTTATTGATATCATTAGTGCGCTTTGCGGCAGAGGCCAAACCTGCTTTTTTCGCTGACTGTATTCGGCGTATCAACCAATCCCAATGATCCTTTGCTCCAATACAGTAAAAACCCTCATCCTTTTTTTCGACTAAACCGGCCTCTAAAAGATCTTTGGAATGGTCTAAAATTTTATAGATTTTTTCAGGTATTAAAGAGCGGTCCTCTTTCCAATATTTTTGCCCCGTCCTCCATAAAAGTATCAGGGCTCCGGTTGCTTTAACCTCTCCTATTTTCTTTGCTAAAGTCGTAAACCTTGGATCGGTCCATATACTATCCTCGACGTTGAAACGTGCCATCAATTGCCCCTCTACCAGTTGTTTTTACTTGTATCAATGGGCTTTAGTTTGATAAAAAAGGTCCATTGAGCAGCAATTCAATCTTTGGCGGGGCCTGACTTTTTTGTCAACTCCGCCATTGTCTTTTTTGCACCACGACTTTAAAAATCTTGTAGCTACGAAAACTCTGGGCTAGGTGTCATGGCTTAGAGGGGTTGGTTATGGCTAATGATTTTATCGACGTTGAGATCAATGTGAGCGTAGGCGTTACGTTTGTTAATAAGGAAAGAGGACGCAACTTTTTTAGTAGGGCTTTTGGCAATTGGTTGCCTGGCGATCCTGGTAGTCTTGTCATCAAAAAGATAGAGCTCAGCAAAGACGGTAAGACCATTGATATTAAAGACTTTTTACCTCAATCAGAGTTGGACTATATCGACTTGCAAGTTGAAAAATATCTAGAGTAATTAGGCCTTAAACATATCTCGGCCAACCAGTACCGGACGAGTCTTGTCGAGCTTTTCTAAACCCTTAGTTATTGCTGCGATGACTTTTAAAAAAGAGTTACCATGCTGCAAAGTCCAAAAGGCGTAAAGCTCACGACCTGTAATATTGTTTTGAATGAGCCAACGACAAGCATCGTCGCAACGCCTCATCTCTTTAAGGTGCCAGGCTAAAGGGGCAAGCTGAGGGATGCCGTCAATAACCCTTAAAAGTAATTGCCTTTGCTCTTCTGATTTTAAAGTCTTGTACTTCATTTGCTTGTAGCTTTAGCAAGACCGTAGCCCAAAGAAAAGAAAATAACGCCTTTGAGTATCTCGCCCGTAGTCGATTGCCAAAAGGAATGAGGCTCAGAGCCATTGACCTCATTGAAAGCCTCTTGACAAGTATTTAGGTTACGCTCGCAGACCTGCCCCTTAATTAACTCATGCGCGATTTTATCTTGCTGCTCAGGCGTCAGACTTTTGGGAGTCTGAGCTAGGGCGATTGATGGCATCGTCAATGATATCACTAGAGCTCTTGTTAGCGTTTTCCTTAATGACCGCATCTTTATTCTCTCCATACTTGAGTTTAAGGTTTGCCGCCCTTAGAGCGGCCTTTACCTTTTCAGTACCTTGAGCACCTAGCTTGTAGCCAACCATAACCCAAGGCAAGTTTTTAGCGATCCAATTAAGGACCGTTTCAACTAATACTTTTAAGCTTTGCATTCTGCTCTCGCTTTGCATTTAAGAATGAAAAGAACTTGATCCAATATAAGAACTTACCCTTTTGCAGTGCCTCTATTTTGAAGGCCCATTCCGAAAACTTGGCAAAGGTCAAAACCGTTGACAATGCTTTTAGAGCACCTATTAAAAAGAGAGCGAGAGAAGTTAGGATCATGCCAAGGACGGCTCCCCATTGCACGACTTTAGCGACGATAGGTCCTACATAAGGCACCTGATAGATAGTATCAAGAGCAGTAACCAACCAACCAGGCGGCTCTTCTACAGCTTGACTATCAACGATCTCGCTATCTGCGGCGATTGGGATCGGCTCAGGGGTTGGGCTAACCTGCGCAAGTGATGATAAGCAAAAAGAAAACACAACTAACAATGACAAAAAAGGTATCAACCTCATAAACCCTCCTCGAGTTTCGTTTTAATTATTCCAATATCTGTTTTAACTTCGGTCATCTCATTAAAAAGCCTACTGACTCCCTTTTCAAGTCTAGGTATTGGGGCGGTCCTATGGGCCGTGTCCATTCCTAGATATTTTAGAGCTCCGGTTAGCTCAGAGATCGCGCTTGTATTCTTATCGGTAGCAGTAACAAGCTTGTCTTTTAACTTCTCGTCTTTTTTAAAATGACTAACGATAAAATAACCTACGACGGTCACAAACAAAGGTGCCCAAAAATCTTTAACTAGTGCTGCGAGTTCAGGGCTCATACTCTAAATGCTACCTCTAAAAGCCGACGAGTCCAACCAAGGCCATATCGGTAAAAGTTTATATTTGCTCCATAGCGCTTTAATCTCTCATCGCAAAACATCTGCAGGACTTTGCTAGAGTCCAATCGGTTTAACTGCTCCAAAGTTTTAGGACCTATGAGACCATCTTTCTCAACTCCGCAAATACCCTGCAGAGTTTTGATTGCAAAGTCGGCCCCCTGATTTACGCAGCAATCAAACACGGCTAGCCTGATCTTGTCGGGCATAGAGTCTATTTTGTTTTTTTCCCAATAGTCTTTTCGGTAGATCTCAATAGCTTTCTCTTTAGAGAGTTGCGCAATATTAAGTTGGGGATAAGCTCTTTGACTAATCCCAAAATTAGTAGTGCCGCCAGGATCTTTAGGGTCATTTACAAACCCTCCCTCACTTTTTAAAACTATCTCTATAGCCTCTTCAAACCTCAATTTGCTACCCTCGTTAAATCAAAAAAGTTATCCGCACCGTTACCGTTAAAACCTTGAGTAGAGCCTGACCCTTGCTCAATGGTTGAATACATAGTGTCACCGGCACTGTATTTAATCTCAGCGTCTAAAGTGCATTCTTTAGTTAGAGTTGCAGAGGCCTCTACCTGGCAAACTCTCCGACGTTGCTCTACTCCATTTTTATAAAATCTTAAAATAACTGATTGAGTTGCAGTCCAAGCGACCGAGTTAAAACGAGTAGATATTTTTGATCTATAAGTCCCTGGCACGATCATAGTGCAAACGCCCGTACCTGTATCGCAAGAGCCATGAGAGTCTCTAACTTTAGTAGTCAAGATGACCGTCTCCTCAGGCCCCTCGATAGTTTGAGCTCCGAGCTCGTAAGCCGCTGATACAGAGTCAACTAAAGCTAAGGCCTGATTGCCTGATTGTTTTTCTATAGTGAAATTGGCAAAAAAGGTACGACTTGCACCGTTGGCTTGATAGATATTAAATTGCACCGTATCGCCGACGTTAAGTTTAAAAAGTCCGGTGATAAGAATACCCTCAGCGGTACTAGCCCCTATAGAGTTGGCTACGAAACTTTGTAAGACTCCATTAACTTTTAAGTAAGCCTCGATCTGCCCAGTATTTGCGGTCATCGTGCCGCCGTTACCAAGCATACCAGTAGCTTTATAGTAACCCGCAACCGGCGCAGTATAGAGACCAGTACTTGTATTGTAACCCGAATGAGTATCAAAGACTTTAGTGGTTAAAATTGTAGTTGTATCAGCGGCGTTAGGGATCGCAAGAGCGCCCTCGGTGTAAGAGGCAGCTACTACCGCGTTGTCAGCATCCGAGCTCATTTGAGTATTGGACGACCAACCTAAAATAGGCACCTTTGCAAATAAATGAATGCCGTCAGAGATTGCCCAAGTGAAAGGCGTCGTATGATTTACGACCGAACTCTCATCGGCAATAACCCCGATCCTATTAGTTTGGATTGGGTAGACGTAACCGCTAGTCCTATTTGCCGAGGTGCCTTGATCTAATAACCAAGCATGGCCGAAAGTATCGTTACCACTGCCAACGGCGTCATTTAATTTTGTAGTGTCTATTGAAAGATCATTAGGGAGGGTGACTTCAAACTGAGAAGTGCCGCCAGGTGCGCCAGTAAGAGCGACGTTGATATCTAACTCAACCGAGTCACCGACTCTGCGCCATTGACCTGAGTAGATCGTATTGCCTGACCAATTGCCCGTAGGCGTATAGGCTTGCCAATCAGTAATTGGAGGACCGCGAGCAGAGGCTTGAGGTCCGAAACTAAAGCTATCAAAGTTTGCAGTGTAGGCCGTAGCCGCATCACTCGCTTGATGCACCACTAATCGATAGTCAACTGAGTTAGAGGCGGCTTGAAACTGCCCTTTAAATTGGCAAGAGATCGAGGACTGGCACTCAAGTTTGTATGGCACCGGTTGGGCCATCACGCCATTGGTTTTATCGTAGACGTAGGCGACTAGATCAGAGGGTTGAGTATCAGTACCGGAATAATAAGAGCCCGAGGCAATGCGGTAGCTGAAAGAGTAAGTCATCATGCGCGTTTGCTCTTCGGCATCGACGGTCAGGTCATAAGAAAAACCCTCACCCTGTAAATTACTGGCCGGTTTTTCGAGCCGTGCTACATAAGAGCCCGCTAAACTTGTAGAGCTATGGCGAGTGAGTACCAGAGTCGGAGATCCGCCGCTCGCATCAATCGGGTATGGGTTTGCTGCATCCTGGTAGGTATTCCAACCCGCAGTGTTATCCTCAAAGTCAGGGTTTAAAACGTAGTTCTTACCGCCGCCAGATCCCGAGCCAGAGCCTAAGTCTTTCCAAGAGACTGAGTTATAAAATTGAAACTTGTTAGTGTCAGAGTTGTAGAGGACTAAGCCAGTCGCAGGGGACGGGATCGCATCACGTTGCGCCGTCGTAACCCTTGGGAGTAAGACACCCTTAGTCGTAGAGTTCGCATCAAAGACCGCACTAGAGGCAGCTACCGTTGTAGTACCAAGTGCCGATCCGATCTCAGACCAATTGCCTAGCGCATAGTAGTTAAAATGGGCCGTGGTTGTATTGAATAGCATGAGCCCTGTAGCAGGGGAGGTTATTGCGTCCCTCTCGCTAGTGCTCATCCTCGGGATTAGAAAACCTTTTGCGGTAGACGAGGCCTCAAAGATGGCAGAGAGGTCAGGAGTCGATACGTTGATCGCCTGGCCGAACTCTAACCAACTCGCTGAGTTATAGTAATTAAATTTATTGGTTGAGGTATTGTAAAGAGTGAGCCCCTCAGGCGGTGCTAGGATGGCATTGCGCTGAGCGGTGCTCATGCGCGGTAACAAAGCCCCTTTTGTAGTTGACTTGATATCTATAGCCGCACTTGCCGAGGCGGGGTTTAGATCCCCAATAGAGATCCAATCTCTCTGACCGTAACCATACTTACCATAGGTCGGCGATTGAGCATGGAGCAAAGGTGCGAAGAGCAGACCTACTAGGAATGCGATAAAGATCAAAATTGAAGTCCAAAAGTTTCTTTCCATAACTGCTCCTTAAGCCGTTGGGATATTCATTGCTCTTGCTTTAAATCTCATACGAGATACGTCCGCCGTACCGCTCTGATTGTCTGAGGTGTATTGTACTTGACCGAGTGCCGTGATTGAAAACTCAACCCCTGCAGCTCCCATAAAAATTGGGTTAGAGATCTCCCAAACCGGTGAGCCGCTAGGTGTATAGCTAACTAAAAGCATCCCGACTTCTTTTCGTTTTGTAGCTCCGCCGCCGGTTGTATTGCGGTAGATCTCATAGTCAATGAAAGCTGCCCCTTGAGTAGTAGAGTCAAAAATGAGGCCGTTAATATTTGCAGGGCTCGATTGATTGTTGACGATGTTAAAGCCGGTCTCTGCGATAAAGCTACCGATGTAGGACTCAAGGTCCACGCCCGCAGCGCGAAGAGTGTTAAACCAACTATCATCAACCTCCTCGCCGTTATTCCTAATTGGTATACTTAAGAACGTGGTTGGCATCACTTACCGCCTTTTAGTTTGCCGTCTTTATCGTAGAGGTGATCGAAGTTACCAAGATCGCCCGTGCGCTCGGCATCGTCAGGATCTACAAACTCATGCACCTTTTCAGGGGCAGGGTTAGGGTGACTAAAAGAGTTGGTCGCTCTATCGTAGAGCCAACCGATACTCACCTCGCCGTCTACTCCCTCTTGACCCATAATGAAGTCGTATTGATCTCTGATCGTTTCATTGTAGCCAGGATGACCAAAAATAATATTGTCAACCACGCCGTTTTTTATGAGGAGCCAATTAGAGGGCTCGGTCTTTACCATTTTGCCGTCTACCTCAATCTCATCGTATCGATTGATCTTGAGCTCTTCGACTTCGGCCTCAACCTTTTCAACTCTCTTAACGAGCTTGGTTTTTTTATTGTCTCTTCTTAATTTTTTCTTAGAGTCCATGATCTACCGCCCAAAATGCTGCCCGACCGCCGGTGCCTGATCCGCCCGCGCCGCCATTGCCGTTAGAGTTAATAGAAGTCTCAGAGCCGCCGCCCCCGCCTCCGCCGCCAGAGCCATGACCTGCCCCGCTCGCACCGTTAGTACCGTTTTGATCGGGTCCGCCTGCGCCGCCTGCCGTACCGCCTTGACCGCCAGATCCAAAACCAGAGGCACCGCCTCCGCCAGGTCCGCCCGCAGGTACAGAGCTAAATAAAGATCCTGGCCCTGTACCGTCAGCAACGATAGATCCCTCGCCAGTGCCGCCCGCAGTCGCGATACCAGGGCCGCCGCCGTTGCCGCCATAACCGCCGTTATAAGTACCGTTAGCATCGTAGACTCTAGCTGAGTTTATGCCGCCAGTTTGACTGCTTGAGCCCTGACCGCCTTGACCGCCTTTCCAACGACCGATAACAGTGCCGCCCCTTTTGAGTACGGTGTCACCGCCATTGCCTCCGGCTCCGCCTGCCGCTCCATTCCTTACACCGCCTGATCCGCCTCCGCCGCCTGATCCAATCTCAACACTAAGAGTCTCGCCAGGATTGACCCTAATGACCTTGTCCATAGGCACCGAGCCATAACCTCCGGCTCCGCCCCCGCCCGCAATACCCGAGGCATTGGTTACGCCGTCTCCGCCGCCCCCCCCCCCGCCCCCGCCTACAACGTCTCCGCCTAAAATAAAGTAGCAATTTTTAGGGACTACAAAAGAAGTGTTAACCGTAGTGTCTACGAGTGACCTCATGATCCCAACGTCTCTGACCATTGTTTTACCCATGAGCCCTCCTTATGTGAAAACCGTCGGCTCATACTTGAAAGTAAGCTTGCCGTCTTTTTGCCCAACTTGAGCAGAGGTTAAATTAGTCCGAATGAGATCGCCTTCTAATAGCTGATCGTTACCGGCATCGATTGTACCGAGAGCCTCGGCGTAGTCCCCATCGCCAAAAGCAACGTCAGGGTCAGCACTACAAATATCAGTCCACGCGCCTGCGCCTCTTTTGTATTGTAGTTTTGGTACAAAGTTACCAGAGGAGCCCGCCTTTTTAACGAAGGCTTTAACCTCAAGTACGTCGATATCCTCTTCTAAAACCATGATCCCTGAAACGTCGTCGATGCCTACCAAAAACTCAACGACTCCCATGAAGTTAAACTCATGAGCTCTAGCCTCGGCCTCGTAGTTAAGTAAGCGGTCCTCATGGTTTTCGACTACCTCTTTGAGTAGATCAAACCACGTCTCATCGATGACCTCGCCGTCGGATCTATCGGGAATGGGAGGGGTAGTAGTAGCCATTAGATTAGCCTCACTTTAAAGGTTGCGGTTAATGTTTTAAAATCATAAGAGCGTTTTAAGATTTTGTAGTAAGAGGTCAGGTTGACGTTAAAAGCCCAAAGACCTAGAGGCAGGGTAGCCGTCGCAGGGTCTCCGCAAATAGCAAGGCCGCAGATCGGGAGTAAGAAGTCACCGGCAACGTAAACCGTCGGATAGTCAAACTGTACTCGGTCCAAAATATTGAGCGTGAGCATTTTGTAGGTCATCGGAGTCTCTACCTCAAACTCCTGCTTTGGATCTTTAAACTCAGATACGAGAGAGCTTAAAATATTATTGCGCTTAGTAAGGTTGGTAAAATCGCTGCCCGCAATCTCTTTTTTCTTAACACCGTATTTAGAGACTGAGTTGTTATCGTCTTGCAGGTTTGAAGAGTCGGCCCAAGTAAAAGTATTGTATTGCTTTGCAGAGCCCGACCGAATGCCTTTAAGGTTTGAGATATTCTCAGGACCCAAGTTAGATCCTTGGCCGTAAAAAGTATGCACCACGGGTACGCCCGCAGCGCGTGAGGTGACATAGACCGTATCGTTTTTAATGTAGAGGACTGAGTTAGATTTTAAGAGCAAGTTATCTAAGATCGCCTTAACGGTTTTAGTTTCGTAGTCGGTCACGTCGTCAATGGCCTGATCTAAAAGAGGAGTTATGTTGGCAAGGTCAACGGTCAGATAGTCAGTGATAGGGCTTTGATTTAAGAGAGCAAACATAACGTCGCTGACCATGTCGCCGTTAGAGATATCGCTAAAAGGTACGATGGCTCGATCAAATAAAGACTCATAGCCAAGACAAGTAAATTGCACGTCCTCGCTGCGAGCGTCCATTGATAAAGACTCGTCGTTAAGGATGCCCTTAAAGACCTCTACCTCGTTTGAGATGTGAAAAAAACCGCAACGTGCAAAGCCTAAAATAGGGACCTCTGCATCTACTTGATAAGTAATTTTAACTATTGAGTCAGATCTCTTGTAACGAAAAATACTGCGTTGGACTCCGATATCTGAAAACTGCCCAGTGCGATTTTGTAGGGTTAAACTGAAAGAGGAGTTTCGATATACGCCGATCTGGTACTCAAGGGAGTCAACGTCTTGGGCAATCGAGCCAAGTGCGCCAACGTATTTAGTCACCTCAATAAAATCAGGTGATAAAACTCCGCTAGCTAAAAATGGCTTGATATAGACCCTGGCGACTCCCATTAATCGACGACCTCCTCAAGCTCAACTTGTATCTTTTGGCCGGTGCCGTAATAACCTTTGTACCATTCGGGGCTATGCTCATCCGAGCACTTCATGAGGTAGATATCTTGCTTGCGGTAAAGCTCTCTTTGGGTTGAAAACTGGGTCTCATTGTTACCTGAGAGCCAAACTAAAAAGCCTTGGTTTAATTTATAAAGGGTCTCGATGATCGTTAAGTCCGCATCGCTTTTCCAATTGGCTACGGTAAGCTGAAACTTAACACCGCCTACGTTTTCGCGGATAGATCTCTTGCCTGAGAGCATCGTAGATTTTTGTCGATTGCGCGAAAGCACGGGGCTCTTAATAACAGGCCAACCGTCAAGCTGACCTAAGATCTCTAAAGGTAAAAATTGAGCTAAGAACTTCTGAGCGTTTGCTACCTGAGTGCCGGTGATCGTGAGCTTTAGCTTTTGAGTTTGCACCTTTGTAAAAGTAAAAAGGTTTGTCGTCTCCATGTTGGTAGTTTCATTGATGGCAGGTGAGAAGTCGGTCCATATAGTGCCAGTCCAATACTCTACCTTAAAGGCTTTAAAATTATGGTTAATCATTATGAGGTTAGTGATCGATCTAATGTCGGTCATGTCTACCTCAAAGGTTGTATTGTCGGCATCTACAGAGCCAGTCGTAGCCCAACCAGAGTTATTAGATCTATTGATTGCGAACTTCGCAAAGGTGTTACCTTGAGAGGCCGTAGCAGTGACTTTAGGATCTCCAAAATCAGCTTTTGACTTACGAAAAAAGTATATCTGCCCGCTCATTTAACGACTCCCTACGATAGAGATCCCCAAGTTTTGTCTTTCAACTAAGTACGCCTCGATCAAGTCCATTAGCCCGTTCTTAAGTTCGAGTTGTACAACGGCAATACCGCCCCCGCCCTGGCCTGCGCCCGCCTGCTCGCCCGTAACGCCCTCGCCCCCGCGACGTGCTGCGACTGAGTCAACGACCTCATCAAAGTTTTGTCTAGGGACGACAAGCTCACCTTGCTGCGCAAGTACTGGGATCGAGTCAATGCCAGGGATGCCGCCTTCTAAAAGACCGCCCTCTGCCGCGCTATTTACTTTACCGATCTGCTCGGCACCGAAAGCAACCGCCGCAGCGGCTCCGGCAACCCCTAAAGCAGGTCCGATGATTGGGATTGTTGAAAACCCTGAGTAAATGTTGATAGCTGACTCTGCCGTTTTAATAATGATCTGCGCCGTAGCTGCAGCTTTGCCGATGCCTTTTAATGTTGAGTTACTTGAGGACTGTAAAGCCGCTAACTCTCCAAAGGCTTTGCCCGCGCCCTGTACTATTGCGCTATTCATGATCTGATTGATAAGAGCGTAAGCCGTACCGAACTTAGTTTGATTGGCTAAAAAGTCGTTATGCTCTTTGACCTGAATATTAGCTCGATCTAAAGCTGCCTTTTGACGAGCTTGGTTTTCTGTATCGAACTGGTTTTGTAGGGCTTGCTGATTTTTAGCTAAGAACTGAGCCTTTTGCTCATCGTCTAAAGCTTGGTACTCTTCATTTTGAGTCAAGAGCTCTTGCTGAAACGCTGCCCTTTGCTCAAACTGGGTCTCATAAGCCTGCTCTTGTAGTAACGCATTCTCATCAATCTTTTGTTGTAGGGCCGCACGGTTTTGTACATTGGTCTCCTCTTCGATCTTAGCGAAAAGCTGAGACTCTTGCTCTTTAAGAGCGATCAATTGAGCAGAGCCGTTATTAGCCTCTAGATATAAAGCCTCGTTTGCTGCCTTCTTAGATGCGATACGGGCCTGATCTCTACGGGCCTCCTCTGCAGCGGCTTGATCTGCCAAGGCTTTTGCCTTCGGGTCAACCCCTGTATCTGAGCCCTGAGTTTTTAAGCTTTGTAGATTGGCTCTCTCTAAAGCCGTCTCTATCTTTTCGATCTCACCCTTAAGTCTTTCAGCTTTAGCACTGAGGCTATCGAAGTTACGACCCGTGCCTGCAAAGATCTTAATTTGATTGTCTGTTTTTTCGGCCTCTTTTTGGAGCTCTGCTAACTTCTCGGTGAGCTTAGTCACCTGATCGGTCTTTACGTTTTCTGTTAAGTTCTTACCGATGGCAATACCGACTAGCGTAACTGCCGCTGCGATAAGACCTAATGGGCCAAGCAAGGCAGCTAAAGATACTCCGAGTGCTGCGGCTACCGATGAGAGTCCTATGATAGCGACCGAGGCGGATGCTACGAAGGTTACAAACCCTGCGAGGGCCGCACCTCCGGCAATAAGGGAGGCGATCATAGATACCAAAGCCTTATCCTCAGTGATTGCCTTAAACATACCTGTTAAAAACCTAGTAGCCTTCTCGATCAATGGAGCGAACTGCTCACCCAAAGCCTTTTGCACGTCGTCGAAAGCGGCCTTTAAAAGCTTAAGAGATCCTAGCCCCTGCGTTTGAGCCTGAGCCTGACCTCCAAACTTCTGAGTCAGCTTTGTAATGATCTCGTCCATACGAGCTTGCTTGTCTTGGGTAGCATCGATCTCAATGCCGTATTGCTTAAGGCCTCTTACGTTGCCTTGGATAGCTCTACCAACAATGTCAAAGGCTCCCTCAATGTTACCTGTAGCCGCGCCAAGGTCTACGATGGCAGTAGTTAGCTCGCCAGAGATCTCTCTTTGACCTACGAAGTTTTGGAGCATGGCTTGACCGCTTGCGATCACGTCGTTATCTACGCCGGTTAAGTCTTGTAACTCGTCTGCCTGCTTTTTATAAGCTGCCGAGAGTTTGGTTGACTCTAGTCCCTGGTTTTTAATTGCTTGAGTTAGTCTGTTTTGGATCTCTTCGCTTTCAGCATAAGCCTTCGTAGCAAGTCCGATCTCTGCAGTGAGGGCAGCAAAGACTACTGCGGATGCCTTGGCTACTGCCGAAAGAGCATCACTAAAGTTTTCAGTCTTTTTGTTGGCCTCTTCTAAGGCCTCCTCATACTTCTTAACGTCTCCTGAGATGCGGATGATTAAATCAGCTTGGGCCACGGTGCTCCTTTAGCTTTTGCTCTTGACGCTTTTTTAAATGAGCTTGGATCTTGGTCTCTTGATCGGGAGTTATGTTAGTGGTGACTGCAGGGGTAGAGGTATCGCTTGGCTCAACGCCAAAGAAGTTGACCGGTAGTTTTACCCCTCGGATTGCCGCTGCGAACTCCATATCTGCCCTTCTCTCTTGCTGCCTGATCTTATGTTGAGCTCTCTCTCGGTCCCTAGCTTTGATAAGCATGTGGACTACCTCACGGGCAGTCATTTTTCTTATCGTTTGGACCGAGTATTTATATTCGTAAGCGATGCGGTCAAAGATCTCCGCCCAGTCATTTTCTGCTTTTTTTTTAACTCTAAGAGTTTGGCCTTTTCTGCGGCGTTGCCCTCATTCTTAACGATCTTATCCCAAAGAGGTTGAGCAATCCCTAGAGTATGGACTAGAGCTTTCATGAGTGCGGCCTTCTCTTGAGTGCCTGACACCTTTTGTCGTAAGAGTTTCCAACCGCCTATCTCGATCTCAAGCTCATCGCCCTCATCGTTAATAACCTTGGCTTTGACCTTTTTAAAGTCGGCCTTATCCTCATCTTTAAGTTGGTTAAAAGCTAGCTGAGCCATTTGATTAGTGGTCATCTTTTCGGTAAAGAGCTCGCCCTTCTTATCCCCAAAGGTTTCATGGAGCCAAGCCTCATCGCCTAAATCAAAGCGTCTGAGGGTATAGCACTTGCCGCCGATCCAAGCGTCGGTCTCCTGAGTTACAATATCTTTGAGCTCTATCTTTGTATGCATGAGCTAATTGTCGGGGTACTTTTTGGACTTATAAAGATTTTTGTTGTGGCTACTAACTTTATATGGCAATTAGTCGGGGGCTCGAGCTCGCTGCCTGGAAAGAGTAAGGTGATAGCTAAGAGGTACTGCCGATTTTGACTCGGATTTGATTGCCTATACGCTTAAGGCCTACAACCGCTTTCGAGACGGTCTCTGAAAAGGCAGCGGGTAGGGCACAAAAGGGGTAGGTTATGATAAAGCGCATTAAGCTCACTTTCGAGGGCACTGAAAAGCACGTCTTAAATCAAATGAAAAAATGGGTTGCCAACCGTGAGAAGTTGAAAGGGCCAGGCTCTCTCTTTAGAAAACCAAACCCGCACCCTTGCAGGCATTGTAAGAAAACAGGCTTTAGAGCTTTGAAAAGTCATGAGGCTTTTTGCCCTCGCAATCCGAACTCCCGAAACTATTGGCATAAGATCAAACGCCTTGAGCAAAGTGTAAATCATCTACCGAGTAGTACCGACGACTATGCCGACTTTCCGAGCACCGCAAGCCTATTGCACGATATGTTAAATAACGACGAGGAGAGCAAATGATCCCTAGATATTACAAAAATCTAGATCAATATTCTTATTTTAAAAGTGAAAAAACTTGGTTGGTTGCTTTGATAACTCCTTACGGGAATATCTCGGAAACTTGGCCTCAAGATCAAGAGCCAGAGATCCAAGATCTACTGCCAACCGAGATCGTAGATCTAATAGAGAAGAGGCTAGACACTCACTTGCTCTGCACTGGCAGAGACGAAACTAAAAAAAAGATAGCCGATATCAGAGCGCATGGCGTAGCTATTGACCGAGCTTGGCTAAAAAACAAAATCAAGGACGCCGAGCACTTAGTCCAAAAATATCGACTTCGATTGGATCAGTTCGATGCCATGCAAGAGGAGATCTCTTGAAAGACACCGGCAAGCTGACCAACCTCATACGCGCACGATGCTCCATTAAGGAGTTTAACCGACTCCAGGGTCTTGCAAATAAATATTGTAAGGGCAACGTAAGCGCGTGGTTGATCTATCACGGTATCAACGGCACTCGAAAAGTATTAAAACAAAAAGACTTTCCCGACTCAATAAGACGGGGACTGGAGTAGATATGATAGAGCAAAACCAAGAGGAGCGAATAAAAATAAATAGACTGAATAACGAGCAAGTTATTCTCGAGGCCGGAGGCTTTACTATTGATATTATTGATGCCTCTATGGGAGGCGGTTTTGATATTTTTATAAAAGACCACGCTTGGATACAGGTCTACGGAGATCATAAAAAAACGCCTCTAATCGTTATCAATTCAGATGAGTTTCCTTCAAAGCTAGAGATCAAACAAGATGAGGCTACTTGGATAAAGCCAAAAGACGTAGACCGTATTTTTAAAAATAAGTATGTGAAAAATGCAAAAGCTTGAGCCTTGGGATCGTTTCAATTTAGCTTACTATAACCCTGGTTTTGATAGGATCGTATTGGCCTGCAAACAATGGGGAGGTGTCTTTATGCAAAGCGAACTTGGCAATAGTTGGTATCTTTGGGATGAGATCGAGGACTACGTTTTTTTAGGAGATTTATGAGCCAACCTCTTTATAAAAAAGGTCAAAGAGCCTACTGTAAAAGCTGCCACGACTTGCTTTTTGTTATGGCTAAGGACGTATATTTTAACGATCTAATATGCGAGGCGATGTTTGTAGAGGGTATCGGTCAAGAGTTTCGATATTTCGATATCCTAGCCTGTAGATCGTGCGGCAGAGAAGTGACCGAAAGCAGAGCGCACCTTTTCGACGTTGATTGGAGATAAGATGACCGAGCCAATATTAGAGCGAGTGCATAAGGTCTTTTATAACCCAGAGATCAATCAAATTTTTGTTGGCTACTGGTTTAACGATCTGCTAATCCTTCAATGTGAGTTCGGTTGGACTCAATGGCGACCTGAGGAGCTTGCAGGCTTTTACCTGATAGGAGATTTATGACCGAGGTTAAGATCCAAACGAGAGAAGAGCAGATCCAAGAGGCCTCAGAAAAGGCAGTTGATAAGGTGCTCATAGATCAAGAGGGCTATCATAACGGCTTTATCGACGGGGCTAAATGGGCAGACAATCACATTGACCTCAGAAAACTCGATCACATTACAGAGCAATTGAAAAATCATCAATCCTCAGTGGACTACTACTCTAAAGAGCGAAAAGACTTAATGGCTAAAGTTGAAAAATACGACTCTGATCGCAGGATCTTTTTAACTGCTTTAATGAGAATAGCCTCCTTTCAAGAGGGGCCAGTTGTTAACTCTACTTTTGATGAGCCTGCAAGTGCTAAGATTGCTCGAGAGGCAATGCTGCAGGTTGAGATATGAGAGGCGTACCTCAAATAAAGATCTACCCCGATCCTGAGCACGATCATAACGGGCTCATGTTTGGATCTAAAACAAAGCTAGAGATCGACGGCGTTGAGTTAAAGGGTTGGGATAAAATGAAGTTAGATTTTGAAAGAAAGACTTGGCCTCTTCTAACCATAGAGATCATTGGCAATATCGAAATTGTACCTGTAAAGGAGAGGCTATGAGTAATGCTGACGGCTCCCCGCTAACTTGGACTTATGAAGATCAAAAGAACTCTGAAACTATCAATCGACTAGAGAAAGAAAATAAGTTGATGAGAGAGGCCTTAGATTGGATCATGCCCAAAGTGCATCAAGCCTATCACGAGGGTGAGTTAGAGAAATGCGAAAAGGGCACCTGCCATGAGTACCTTAGAGTTTTAGCAAAGTTAGGGGTTAAAAAATGAGGACTGAAAGGCAACGTCAGATATTCAATGAGGCGATAAGCCGTAAGGGCATGAGGACTACTGATTTTACCGCAGGGGCCGAATGGGCAGACCAAAACCCGCCCGCAGTTCGAGAGCATGATCCTGAGTGCGTCGTTGATCCTGATACAATGACCTATAGAAGAGCAATCATTCAGGGTGAGCACTTTAAAATTTGCGGGGCTTGCATGGCGAAAGTAGCAATGCTGCCTTATTTAAAATCGAGCAAGTCATGAGCGTCGATAAAAAGGATCTTGAGATCATCTACCTACTAAGCGTGTTTTTTAAGCAGGACTATGAGAAGGTTGCGGCCTGGCTTGAAACTCCAAACCCTAACTTTGGGGAGATCACGCCTTTAACTCTAATGAGAAGAGAGCGGTCTCATAAGGTTTTAAACTTCATTAAGGCGCAAAAAGAGGACGGCCAATGGTAGAGCAAGAGGAGCCAATTATTTTTAAGCTAGTTTTCAGAGAGGGCAAAGTTGACTACTCCCTTTCAACCAGTCTTTTTTTTAATCTTAAAAAAGAAGAGCTATCTAGAGCTTGCGAGATCTTACAGGGCATAAGCTTAGCTGCTCTAACCCAATACGTTAACCTAGCTGCCTCAACCGCTCAAAATACTCAAACCAATCAATCCAACCCATCGCCAAAGCGGTAGCTAAGTTTTTCTTTTTAAGCTCGAGTTCGGTCACATGGCCCCCTTATTCCAAACCGGAATATTGAATAAATCAGTTACTTCATTAAGTTATAAAACAACTCTGCTAAAGCTTGGTTGCCTGCGGTGCTTAAAGCCGTGCCGCCCGCATTCCAATTAGAGCCTACTTGAGAGAGTCCTGTATTAGCCTCAACGAGGATCACGTTGGCATTAGCTAGCTCTGACTTGCCAGTGCGGATCACGTTGCTATAGAAGTCTGAGGCGTTATCTGAGCCGTTGGCTAAAGGTGCGCCAGTGGTGTAACCAATCGCAGGTAAGCGAGGGACCGTAGCAACGTAGACGGTGCAACCTTTTAAGATGAGTTGAGCCATCACTTGCTTAAAGTAAGTCTTAGCTTGGTTGCCAGGGTCAGAGGTGCCGTACCATTTAGCATCGAAGAGACCTGCCATAAAGATAACCTTGTCACCGGCTTTAATATCAATGCCAGTCCAAAGGTTTTGAATGCCCCCAAGCATTGCTCCATTAGAGCCATCGTAAGATCTGCCATAGTTAATCGCAGTAGCTCCCATTGAGGCAGCAACCAAGTTAACGAAAGAGCCTGAGGCAAGTGTAAAGTCGTCGCCAAAAACAACTAGGCGGGGCTTAGCTTTTAAATCAGGTGCTACCTTAGCTTGGTCATTAGATGCGCCAGGTTGCTCGCAAGCCATTAAGATCGTTACCAGTAAGAGCAAGTAGATCGTTTTCATGTTAACTCCTTTGACTCTTTAATTATCTCATGGGGGCAGATAGGCAGTGAGCCTCAAGGTGAGAATGTGATAGGGATTGTTTAGGTTGTTTTCAGTGTAAGCAAATTGAGACGCTCGAGTCTCATTTTAAGGCCCCGAGCGCGAGTCATGCAGCGATCACGCGCCCGAGGTTGGCTTATGGGTAGTTGTGAATAACCAAAGGCCTGCCTATAGATTAAGACAAAGTTTTATAACTCGGCAGTCCAGTTTATTTGAAGTGATCCTCGATAGCCTTTTTAAGCCAATCTTGATGGGCCTGATCTCCATGTTTTATGGCATCGAATAAAGAGGCGACTCTTGAGTACAAAATATATTTTTTATAAGACCCAGTGTTAGATGGGTCTCCGTCGAAACTAAAGTAAGTCACTTCTTTTGGGTTTGGCACTCCAAGCTCTTTGCCCCTAAAGATCCAAGCGAATAGTTTTTCAGGCTTACTCATTCGCTAGCTTGCGGATCTCGATACTCTTAAGACCCTCGAAAGCAGTCTCCTCGTCGGTCGCAGTATCGGTAACGATAACGTCAATAGCTCCGACTCCGACCTCTGCCCCAGTGGTATCAGTTGGCTCGGCCTCAAAGTCGATTGTACTTGCAGCGGCATCTATGACCGTGACCTTGCCATCACTCTTAAGCAAAGAGATCTTACCAGGTAAAATCACCTCAATCTCATTTGCTGCAGGCAGAGCGAAAGCATCGTCGCCGCCGGTGATCTGATTTTTTAGTCTTAACTGCAAACGACCTTTAATAGTTTTACCAACATAAGCAACGGGCGGTTTTTCAGTAGCCATTAGATAGCCTCCTCAATAATTTCGGTATGCATTACAGTCTCGGTCAACTCGCCTTTAACTTGAGTCTCAACCTGCTCTGCTATTAATTTAGTTTCAAATCTTAGTTCGGTACTGCCGCCGCCGCTTGCAAAGCTTACGCATTGGACGACGCTATCGACGGTTGACTCTTGGTCATCTAGTACGGTGTAAGTGCCGTCAGTGTAGACCTTCATGCAAATGGCATAGAGGTTATCTGCGACGCCTGTAAAGATCCCTGCGTACTGACCGTTACCAAGATCGGTTAGGTTGACATTGGCAAGAGGTACGACCGTGCCTAAGTCAGTTATGTTATTAATGAAAGCCCTGATAAACTTGCCAGTCTCGCCGAGAGGATTGTTATAGCTGAAAGGTATCGGGCCTGCCTTAGCGATCATTGGGTCTCCAAACACTGATAGTTTAAACCATAAGTTGAGGTCTCTGCAGCACTGCCAAAGTTAACCGCCATGCTAGCAGTGGTCACGGTGACAAATGCGCTTGAGGAGATTGTAAGAGTGTTAGGGAATAATAAGCAAACCGGCGCAGTGTTGTGGACCTTGTTAAAGATCACTGAGCAATACTCACCCGAGCCTAATCCGGTGCCCGTAGCAATAGATACTCGGCCCGCAGTGTCAGTCGCATTGGTTACGTTGCAGGTCGCGCCCGCGCCCGCGTTAGCGTGTACTGCCGTAGTAGGTGCCACGGTTTGGGCAATCTTGATATGTCCATTAGCATTGATTAGGGTCGCGTTGGTCGCTGCAGAGGCACCGCCGATCAGGGCGGAGCTTGCCGCCTCTACTCCATTGATCGTGGCACTTGACGCCGCTATGGCTCCCTGAAAGGTTGCGCTAGATGCGGTTAACGCGCCCATGATAAAGGCACCGTTTTGGTCACGCCTTACTATTTGCTCAGCAAGGTTTGAAGGGGTTGAAAAGTTCGCTAACTTGTTACCCATAGTGAAAGAGATATCTCTAGAGTTTAAGACTCGGCTTGTACCCGTGATACCAAAGACCACGGCCTTGTTAAGCTCAGGAGACCAAACAATCTCATACCATTGGTTAGCCTCAGGAGAGGTCCTTGCCGTCCAAGTGATACCGTCAGGGCTCGTAGAGATATTGCCGCCTGAGGACACCGCAATCAAAAGCCTAAGCTGAGGAGCCCATACAACTCTACGCCATGCTTGAGATTGAATAGATCTAAGAGTCCAAGTGATACCGTCGGGTGAGGTTGCAGCACGGCTCGTACCGGTTGCCCCTACTGCTACAAATAAACCAATCTCGGGAGCCCATGTAACCGAGTACCAAGTGTTACCCGTAGTTAGTGCTCTCATGGTCCACGTTACGCCGTCGGGGCTTGTCGCTGCGTAGTTAGATCCTGAGGCAGTAATTGAAACTGCGGCAAAGAGTCTTAGCTCTGGCGACCATGTGACCGAGTACCATTGAATAGCTGCGGCCATTGTACAAGCGGTCCAAGTGATACCGTCAGTTGATGACTGGCATCGATTGGTACCGTTGATTGAAACTGCTAAGAACTTGCCTAGAGCCGGAGCCCATTTGATATCGTACCACTGGTTAGCCTCTACAGAAGTTCGAGCAGTCCAAGTGCGGCAATCAGGTGAGGTCATTAAATTAGTTGAGGTCGTACCGTCAAAGGCTACTGCAGCAAACATTCTCAACTCTGGAGACCACGCAATCTTAGTCCATACTGAGGCCGCCGTTGCACTTGCAGAGGTCCAAGTAATACCGTCTCTACTCCATTGCACTCGGTTAGTACCGCTTGATGAGATCGCGCAAAAGAGATGTAACTCAGGAGCCCAAGCTGCCCCAAACCATTGGTTAGCCGCTGCCGCAGTTCTGCCCGTCCAAGTGCTAACCGCTCGGCTTGCCTCCTCAGGCTCTACTTTAAAACCTGGCGAGGTAAAGGCTCCGCTTGCATTTAGGTATTTGTCTGTATAGCCCTGGTTGATAGAGGGGGCAGGGACTAAGCCTGCGGTCCCTACTGCAGCACTGCCCGCCGTAAAGTTAGGCGTAGCAAAGAGGCCGGTACTATTATTGTAAGTCATTGGAGCCGTAGCACTGAAAGCAGTTCTCACCTCTCCATAGAGATCAGCGAAAGCTTTATCCCCTCGGTAGTATTGAGAGGCCGTACCTGGCGAGATAAAGTCTTGCTTAGCATTATAGACCGCAGCACTCGCCGCAGTAAAATAGCCGTCTTGTAAATTGGTAGCAGGTTGAATAGAGAAGGTGCGATCAGTTGAGAGATTGCCGCCGCCTAGTAAAGGTGAGGTCGTGTTGATCGTGAGAGCTTGAGAGGCATAAGAGCCCGCCGGTTGTTTGTTATTAAAAGTCGTCCAATCACTTGAGGAGAGATATCCGCTCTGAGAGCTATTTGATTGTTGGATTGAAAAGTCACCACTAACTGAGTTGTAAAGTAAAGGGCTCGTGCCTGACAAAACTGATCGTGCCTGAGAGGCCGAGAAGTATCGATTTAAAGATCCCTCGCTAATGTCGTCAGTGTCTAAGAGTACGGTGCCGGTCTGCCCATTGACTGAGGTAACGCCGCCAGGTGCCGCAGCACTAGCAACCCAACGAGTGCCGTTTGAAGTTAAGATATTCCCTGCAGTGCCAGGGTTAACGCCGTTGACTTTACCGCCTGAGCCAATAAGTACCGCAGCACTTGAGCCCGTATTCATTTTAAATACGTTTATGATCGGTGCCGTATCAGCGAGCAAGACTTGGGTTATAAAAAGAGCTAAGAGCCCTGCGTAAAGTAGTTTCATTTAACCTCTTAAGAAAACCCCGAGGCAAATGGACCTCGGGGCAAATAAAGGAGAACAACTAGGGCTAAAACCCTATCGGCAAAAAACTTTTATCCCTCAACATGGCGTATTGAGAATACGTCGTTTTTCGCTGAGTCATATAACAATTTAACTTTAACCTCTGCCTCTGACCATGCTTGAGGCTCAAAGCCCAAAGGCAATCCTACTGCTTTACATTTGTAAGCATCGATCTCTACGAGTTGGTCATTGCCGCGAGGTTGGGCCATCACGATACAACCGAACTCAGGAAAGACGTTGGTAGGTGCTCCGAAAGAGCCAGTCATCGACTTGGTATTTACTGGGCGAGTGTCATAGGTAGCAGTATCGCCTACAGTCATACCGATAGTACCTGCGCCGCCTGTTAACTCAACGCCCGTGCCTGGCACTGTTACCGCAGTTGAGGCAACGATAGTCAAAGGAGATGCAGTGATTTTTAAGAGATCATTTTGGAATAATAAGTCAGTGCCACGTTTGAAGTCCGCATCACTCGCAGCGTAAACATCTACAGTTGTAGTGCTCACTACTTTAACAACATACTTCGTAAACTTAAGATCGGCCTTCTCTGCAGCTTTAACGGTCGCGGTTGCGATACCGGTTGCAGCTACGGTAGAGGTCCCTTTTTTATTTACGATAGCAGAGCAGTTACCAGAGGTCTCCGCAGCATTTGCAGTCACCGCGTTACCTAAGAAAAGCTCGAAAACGAAGTCAGGATATTCGGCAAACTTTAAGCTCATCTCAGCTTTAATCAAGCCATCCTCAGACGCCCAAGGGTATCTGTTAGAGCCGCCATTGAGGTCAATGGTATCGCCCGCTAATGAGAGTGATGAGCCTTTTACAACTCGCACCTCACCGTAATATAAACCGTCAGTTCTTTTGTAAGGGGTGACTGAGTGTACCCCGAAAAATGCGCGTGGATCTGATAAAGCCATAAAATAAACTCCCTTCTAAGTTAAATAACCTGCTCTGTTTTTAAGTTTTCAAAAAACAACTTAGGCACCTCGCTCAAGTCGTCGCCTTTTTTAATTACAATTTGATGCTCGTTGTGAGAGATAACGAAGTCTCTTTTCGCAGTGTTACCGCCGCCCAAAGTTTCGCCTTTTAAAACCTTCTCTCTCTTCTCTTGACTCTTACTTGTCGCCATAAATGCTCCTTAAGCTATCGTTGCGTTGATCTCTACCCCAACGACTCTAAAGTCTTGGGTACTATTCATGTTTTGGTAGTCAGCGGGAGGGATAGAGGTCAGCGTAAATTTAACTGGTTGCCGACCTATCGACTCCCAACCCTTTTCTATAGTGTCCTCAAGGGCGCGACCGTAACGCAGCATACGGTTAACCATTTTCATTTGATTTTGAGTGCCTGAGACTACGATCAAAACGATGATCTTATAAGTCTTTGCGGCATAGGGGCCATTGCTCAGGGTTGCTATCTCGCTGCATTGGATAAAGCAAAAAATCTTGTTATTCATTATTGCGGTGTCTAGAGACTGAGTAACGAAAGCGGTCTCTGGGATCTCGCTAAAGGTGAGACCGTCTGCCTTCTCGGCAAAGACGGCTTTTATGTAAGTATTAAGTTTCGCCTTAAGATCCTTCTCAAGATCAAAGAGCAGATCCTCTAAATCGTATTTTCTTTTAATTGCCATTAGACCGCCCCTGACGGCTTGTCGCCGAAAGCTTTAGAGAGAGTCTGACCAATGTGGTCGTAGATAGTTCTTACCGTGCGAGCCTCAAATTGCTTTTGCTCACCGGTTGCTACTTGCTCAACGCCCAACAAAACGAAAGGGCGCAAAGGCATTTTAGTTCGAGGCTCAGGTGATTGATGATAGACGCCGTAAGGGATCTTAGAGCCCAAGTACAATGCGACTTTGTTAACGATCAGGTTGATAGAGTTTGAGTCTGTAGGGTCAGTGACCGACTTCTCTAGATCGCCTCTTGCTTTTAATATTGGGTAAGTAAAACCGTATTCTTTTTGTTTGAATATCTTAGTCTCGTCCTTTAGGTCGTCGTACTGACCTCGGCCCTTAAGTAAGAACATCGACTTATTGCCTTTAAACCAACTCTTTGCGATTGAAGTAAAAGGGATCGTGAGATTGATACCGAGCTCGGCAGCTTTTTTAAGCCCGTCTCTTATCGTACCTTCTGCATCAACCTCAATCTTAACGCCCATTAGTATTGATCCTGCCCGCGCTTAAAGGTGCGCTCATAACTGTTACTTGATACATAAGAGGTAACACCTGCGGCAGACGTAGCTAAAGGCACGTCGATGAGAGTAAGAACGCCGGTGCTAATATCCTCGAGCATTTTGATTGCCTCTTTTCTAGAGTTAGTGCGGACCTCTTGCTTGCCCTCAACTCTGACTTGCTTAACTTCTAATTTGTCTCTGACTCTTTGAGTGACGATCATTGAGCAGATCATCTTGAGCAATTGCTTGGCTTGCTTAGCAGACGCCGGAATGGGCAGCATATATCTAATAGCTAAATAGGTATCGATGAGCCCGTCCGCCTGAGTGATCCAACTATCAATTGTATCGTCAGTGAGGGCGGCATCGTCGGTACTAGTATCTAACTCCTTAAACTCAGCTTTCACATCGTCGGCGTCGCAGTAACCCATTACTCCGCCTTCTTACTACGAACTCTTTTTTTCTTAGGTGCCGGAGCCTCTTCGCCCTCAGCTACAACCGCCTTAGGTTGTTTGCCCAATTGACTAATCTCGTATTGAAGGAGCTCCTTCTCATTGTCGAGAGCATCAATTTTAAGTTGTAGGTTTTCTTTTTTCTGAGCCAATACGTCCTCATGAGAAGAGATCAAACCCGCCTTTAAAAAAGGTTTAGCTTGAGCCTCACTCATCTCGACTGATTGACCGGCTTTGACTTGGACACCGTTGCCCTGATCGTCTTTGCCATTTTTAAAGTTCGATAACGCGATAAACTTCATGTTGGCTCCTTAGTAGCACTGAAAGTTTTGAAGAAAATATCCCTTAAAGTCGTTTGACCCTTGCATCGATCCTACAAAGTCAGCGGTGTTAGCCGAGACTACGCCCGCACTTGCGGTGATCGTTGCTCTGGTTTCAAGAGTGCCGTTGAGGGCAGACTGTAACCAATCGGCATTAACGTCCATACAACGCTTAAGCCCAATCTTTTCGCCGACTCCTAAAGACCATGTAGTTGAGTATGGCGATACTTCGCAATCTGCAGGGAATGTAACTGACGTAACTGTTTTGAAAGCCTTGGCTCCCGTAACAACCGCAGCCGCACTCGCAGCAAATACAAAGTCCTCAGTGATTGAATGATTTAAGATATCGGTACCTGCAACCACGACAGTACAAGCATTAACGTATTGAGTAGCTCCCTCAGGATCTAGCGTTACGTTACGAGCACTGTCAGGGTTAACGATACCAGTTGTTTTAACAACCGCTGCCGCCGAGGTGTTAGCTGCCGCTGACGCGAAAACGTAACCCTGAGAGGCCGCTGCAAGATTGGTAAAGTCTTGAGTTTCAATTACTGACTGACCCGCAGGCAGTTTCACATACTGATCTAACCGCTTTACGTTCTGAGCATTTGCGGTGCTCAAGACAAGCGTTAGAAGAGTCATGATAAAAATAGTGATGACTTTCATTTTGTCTCCTTTAGTTAAAGAGAGGAGGCATGATCGCCTCCTCCGAGCTTTTTTAGATTGCATCTTTAATCAAGTAGGCCGCTTTCACGTCCGAGATTAATTGATCGTACTCATCGGTAACAACGATCTCAGTAGACTCAGGCGGGTTGATACCGTCAGACTTCTTATAAACCTTACGAGGCGTTGAGCCATCGAGGCGTACAGTGTAGCCCAAAGATACTTGACCCAAGCCCATCTCACCCAAAGACGCTTTGTCTGGGCAGACTGCAAAGATCACGTTATTGCCCCATACGTTAGCGAGAGCAGGTGTTTGGCCTTCTTTTGCTGAGTTGTACTTCGCAGTACCGATCAACATTTTTTGGACTCCCATAACGCTAGCAAGCTCGGCGTCTGTTAAGCCCCCTGGACGGTCATACTTGTAACCAAGGTAGTCCAACAATTGCGGGTGATATCTCAACGCCTCTTTCAAAGCGAAGTTGATGATCGCAGTGTTAGCCTCTTCGCCTGAGTTATCAAAGATAGTAAGACGAGCAGTTGAGAAGTCTCCGACTGGGTCAGAGTTTAACTTGTCGCTGTACTTATCTGCGCCTACAAGCGTGGTGTTTTGAGTGATGACTGAGGTGTTACCGAGTTGGTCGGCAAGACCCTTTTCTTTTGCTAAGTACAAGAGAGTTTGAAGGGCCTTAACTCTGTTATCCTCAGCTTTAAACGGCTCATTCCAATTGGCATAGTCACGCTTGGTAACGATGTCCTCTAGGCCGTGCGACTCGATGTCAAACCCAAGTGAGTCTGCAACGAAAGAATCAACGTGGTGAAACTTACCTTTACCGCCGCTGATAGTTGAGATGATACGCAAGTGCTGAGCACCTACGCGACCGATTTTGCCCGTGTACTGGGCGTGTTGGATCTCTGGTAGGATCTGCTCGCAAATGAACTTCTTTGGAGTAAACCCGATTAGCGACTGCGTTAAGAGTTTATCTAAAAACGCACTTTGTCTTGTACCTGCTCCCATATATTAAACCTTTCCTTTGTTAGTTAGTTATTAAGATTGCGCCTGAGTAGCCATACCGAGCACGACTTCTAAAGCAAAAATGTCATTGTCAACTGCCGACTCTTTAGCCTGAGCAATAATGATATCGTGCTGAGCAGCAACCTTAACAAGTTCGCCGTCAGTGTTTACGCCTAGCAAGTCGCCTCTTACGATAGTACCTGCAGCTTTACCAAAACCGCCTCCGCCTGGGATTGCGATCTCTACTGGTTGACCGGCCTCTGCATCGTTTTGCGCGATACCTAAGTGACGGTCGGTTGATGCGGCACTCTTAACGACAGTGTCGTCATCGGTGCTAAATTTAACTGCCTGACCGCGAGCAATAGTAGCTCCGGCTAGTTTTGTCTCAGTTCTTGGTTGAGTACATGATTGAGCCATTTTAAAACCCTCCTAAAGGTGATTAATAACCGTTGTATTCTTTTTTAAGTTCGGCGTTTTCGGAAAGGACTAAAGCGATTGCGCCGCCCATGTCCTCAGCTTTTTTATCAGCGAGAGCCTTTTCGGCTAACTTGATAACTTTGTCTTGAGCATCCTCAGTACCGGCTTTGCCGCCTTTACCCGTGCCATCGTTGCCGTGGCCTTGCTCTGACATGTTGATAGGTTGAGCTAGAGATGTGAACTTCTCTAAATCACCTGCTAGGAAAGACTCACGTTGAGCCTCAACTGCTTTGCCTTCTGAGAGCATCTTTGCGAACTTGTCGGTTTTTTCAGACAAGGCTTTTGCCTCTGAGGCCGTTTTTTCTTTTGCAGCATACTCGTCAAGCTGAGCTTGCATCTCGCCCATTTTCTTTTTGGTCTCAGCTAACTCTACGTCTGAGGCCTGAGGAGCCGGAGCACCTGCGCCCGCTGCAGCTTTTAGTTTTTCGATCTCTGCTTTTAGGTCAGCGATCTCTTTATCTTTATCCATATCTAAACCGTCCTTTCCTTCTGTTAATTGTACAATCGGCTCCATTCCCTTAATGACTGGCCTATTGGTTAAGCCCGCCCCTAGTAATGTAGGGCCGTAACTTTGTTTAGTTTCATTGTCTTTAAAATCGAATAAGAAGTCGGGAGAGATATAGCGAAACTCCTTTTCAGAGAGTTTTTGCTCGCCCTTCGGAGTCCAGTTAACGATAAGGAATAAGCTCTCGCCGTCCTCTGATAACTCGAGCCCTTTGATCCAACCGGCGGCCTCTGCCTCCGAGTCGTGCTTGTAGTCAATGGCTAGATCAACGCCTCTGACTTTTTTATCGAAGTTGTTTTTAAAAGATTTTAGGGTGTCTTTAGTGATAGGGATATTGCCGTACTTGGGATGGCTAAAGCTGCCGATCCTTGCGCCTTGTACTTTATCTGCTACCTTGCCGCCCTCAGAGAGTTCGATTGCCAGGGGTATGCCCCGCATAATTTTGTTAGTCATGTTGCTCATGGTAAAATTGTCTCCGGTTTTGTTATTTAATCAAGCCCTGATTTAACCCCTTCTAAAGTCTTGCTATTCTTAATTAGTAAATATTCTGTTACGTCAGTGGCAAAGTGCTCTCGGCCTAGCGAAAGAAAATCTTTAGTCTGCTTTTCTGAAAACTGAATGGACTTTGCGATCTTTGCGCTCGAAGGCTCAAAAGACTCGATCTCTTTTTTGCCGAGGTTTCCTACTAGGATAGATCTAATCCACGACTTGCAATTGAAGTGAAGAGGCGGCCAATACCTATTTAAGTTCGGGTCATCCTTACTGAAAACCTTATCGGCCAAGTCGTTACATATCGGACTTACAGGGTCCTCGTTAACAAACTCAAATGCCTCAATCTCTTCTTTTACTGAGTCGTCTAAAAAGAAAGCTAATCTAGACTCGTTGATGATCTGGCTAGAGCTCATGCTTGCGGCACCTCTAACACTATTGCCCTCAACGTACCCTGCCGCTGCCTCTTCTAAATCTTGCTGAAAAATATCTAGAGAGTCGGTTGAGTCCACGCTTGATTGAAACTGAAAATATACAACCTTCTCTAGGTCTGCCTTCTGACTACCCTTGAGCAATTGCAATTGGCTTAGGAGTCTCGCCCGCACGTCCGCAGGTAAAGAGTCAAACTCTCCAAGCCTGATACTCTCCTCATCGATCTCAGCAAGGCGCACGTTTTTCTTTTTAGGTACTTCTTTTCGCACCTTATCGAAAGCGTCTGCAGAGATAACTCCGAAAGCATTCTTAAGCCGGTCAAAGTATTCGTTAACGCCTGTAGCTGCAACGCCCTTTACCGCATCAAAGCGGCGTGAGGGCGGCAAGCTCTTTAGATTAGTAATTATTTGATCGATCATCCCTTGGGCCATAGCAGAGAGGGACTCAACCATGATCTCTCTCAAGGCGTCGGTAGCACTTTGAATATCTTTTTTAATATTATTCTTAGCCGCCATGAGGGATATCTACCATATCGACCGTTTGGCCTTTTAAGTCATGAAAGCAATCGCTAAGAAACTTGATCTTACCCTTCTCAAGGAATAGATGGCATCGCATTGTAGGATCATCTTTGAAGTAAAGTAGGGACGGGCTAAAAGTCGGCTCATGCATGTTACGATTGAAAGACCAAGTAGGAGGCTCGCTGCCTCCCCAATCTGCCTTATGCCTTAGTCTTTTTTGAGTTGACCATTTAGTTGTAAATTTATGATGAGACTTGCACCCTGGACACCAAAATAAAAAGTCCTCATGGCCGGTATCGTCGTCCCTTCTTTGCTGTAACTTCATCTCATCCCTCGCGCCTTTTCAGATAGTCGGATGCGTTTCAAGATGTTGTTTTCTGCGAACTGAGGCGCGAAACTTGGGGCAGGCGGTTGCCTGATCCCGATGCTAGATTTAATTGGTAAGTTATATTGCTTGCGTAAGTGATCCTCTAAAGGATCGTCAGGAGTCAGGGTGCGGCTATCTACGAATAGCTTAATCACCTCGGCCAACTCTTTACCGGCCTTGTCTGAGATGCCTGAGCTCTTAAGCTTAGGATAGACTGATCGCTCACCACGGTTTGTCTTAATGATCTTAGGGATGAGGCAACGGTTGATCTCGTCTTTAATGATTGCTGCGATATGCTCAAGGCTTGATAAAAAGAAGTCTGATTGATCTGTAGAGAGAGCCCATGATCCGCCGGAGCTATTGCCTCCGAGGAGTAAGAAGTTAGCTAAGAAGGCACCGACCATGCGGCGGTCCTCAGCGTCGATTGACTTCTCAACCTTCTCTGGGTCGTAGGTGTTACCAACTAAGTTAACAACCCAACCCTTAGGGTAAGTGATGTACTGAGACTCATGCGATACGAACTGCTCGAGCACGGTCTTTAGGTTTTCAAATTGTTGGGTGTTAGCGTCTACGTCAGGGATCTCAGCGGTAGGAGTTGGGATAGCGAACTTTTCAACGCCAATCGCATTAAGCTTTTGATAAACTTGCTTACGAAAGAAGTTTCCATAGCAAGGTCTTTGAAGAGATATGCCCTCATAGTTCGAGCCCTCTTTGCCAATAGTAAAGACCATTAAGAAGTCGGCAGGTATATCAAGGTTACGATCCAAGTCACCGAAAGCCATTTGAGTAACCGAGTGTAGGGCTCCGGTCTCAGTGTCCAAGTTCCAACGCTCAATAGTTCTTTGAGATCTCCATGCTAGCTTTTTAATACCGATGTAGGGGCCAAACTTAGGATGCGAAGGGACTACTTTGTTAACGACCTCAAAGACACTAAAGCCAAAGTCGCAAAAGCCTAAGGCCTCATAAATAAACTGGCCCCAAGATATGTCCATATCGTTAAAGAGGATATGCTCTACAAGCGCGGCGTCTTGCTTAGCCTCGTCTGTATCCTCGCCTGGCTCCATATCCCATTTTGCTTGTTTGATAACGTACTTAACGGCATTTAAAACCATTGCCATAGTAGGATCACTGCGACGCATCTTATCGAATACGTCCGCCCGCCTGCGCCCGCGTAGCTCTTGTAAATACTCCTCCTCAGGATAACCCGAGAAGTTCTTAGAGCCCGATGATCCAATGGGGGCAGCGTGTAGGTAAACTATTTGTTTTTTATCAGGGGTAGTAACTAACGCATCCTCGGCCAATGTAATTTTATTCCAAGCTCGCTTAAAAAGATTTTGCTTTTGCATTCTTAATAGTCCTCGCCTCTAACGATGCTTGTGCGCTTTTGAGGGATCATTGCCTTAGTGAAAACCCCTGCCGATCTAAGTTTAAATCTCAAAAGTGCCTGTGATGTTGCGTCTACTTGGTCAGTATTGGGGGCATTGGGAAAATTGACAAGCTCTTCGATGTAGTCCTTGACCCAAGGCATAAGACTCGGGTCGGGTAAAAT
>JACCDG011074593.1_pt1 | contig 30038 bp, 49 predicted proteins | sample 7442471 | NCBI WGS metagenome assembly JACCDG01 (sample SAMN15323444, study PRJNA562643) | freshwater metagenome | isolation source: river surface water | place: USA:Blue River Watershed | collected 2017-08-17 | reverse complement strand
GCTCATCGGCCGGAACAACGAGGTGATGAATATCACGGTGGCGGGCAGAGAGGCGCTCGGCCCAGTCGAGCCGCTCCCGGTCGGCGTCGACCTCATGGAGATGTGGCGGTCCAAGCTCGGCAAGGCTGAGCGAGCTGCTCTGGAGGGCATCGTCGCCCAGTGGCCCGGCTCGATCGACCTCACCTCCCTGGCACCGATCGCCGGCTACTCCCCCAACAGCGGCGGCTACAAGAACGCCCTCTCCCGACTTCGGACCCTCGGCCTGATCGAAGGCCCCAACAGCGACATGAAGGCGAGCGACATGCTCTTCGAGAACGGTGACTGGCGATGAGCGAGGAGATGGCCTACTCCCTCACGGCGCGCCTTGGCGGGAAGTGGCGTTGGAAGAAGATCAAGGCGGAGAGCGACGCCAAGGCGATCGATGCCGCCCGAGGGGCCATCCACGAGGGGTGCGCCGACATCGACCACGAGGCGGCGCGGATCTGGATCGATGGGTCGATCATGCTGATCGCCCCAGGGAACCGATCGGTCCGTCAACTCCCCCTCCGCAGGCCCGGACTCCAGCCCCTCTCCGCCAAGGAGGTGGCCGAGGCGATCGGGCAGTCCCCCCGCTGGGTGCGAGATCACGCCAAGGAGATGGGCGGGATCCGGCAGTCGGAGGGATGGGCCTTCGACGAGCTGGCCGTGATGCCCCGAGACGGAAGGCCACCACGAGCATGGTGATGCAGCAGACGGGCAAGACCTACAAGGCCGATGCCACGACCCAGCTCGGGCGCATCGTCGAACCAGGGTCGGTCAAGGCCGTGGTGACCTCCACCGCCTACTGGGGCAAGCGGAACTACGCCGCCGACTACGACGCAGCGCCTAGCGACTCCGAGATGGGCAAGGGCAGCCTGAGCGCGTTCCTCGACGAGCAGGTAGCCCTCGGCCTCCAGGTCTGGGATGCGCTCAGCGACACCGGCACCTACTGGCTCAACCTCGGCGACACCAGCAGCGGCTCGGGTGGGGCCGGAGGCGACCACGGTGCCAAGGGGTCCAAGGGCGCCCACACGGGCGCCGGCGGCATCGCCAAGTACAAGCAGGGCAAGTCCGGGTTGGCGCCGGGCCAGCAGTGCCTCGTGCCCGAGCGCGTGGCCATCGCCCTGCAGGACAGCGGCTGGATCGTGAAGAAGACGATCACCTGGGACAAGGGCGGCATCAAGCCCGAGGATCCCCGGCACGTTCGTCGACCCCGCTTCGCCAGCGAGACCATCCTCATGCTCGTCAAGGACGTGAAGCGCTACACGTACAACCACGAGGCCGAGGTCGAGCCGGGCGACGTGTGGCACTTCCCTCCCCATCGTGGGCGCCGGCGCACCGGTCCCGCTCCGTTCCCCGAGGAGCTGCCGCGCCGCTGCATCCTCCTGTCGACCAACCCGGGCGACCTCGTGCTCGATCCGTGCATGGGGTCGGGCACCACCGGCCGTGTGGCCGAGGGCCTCGGTCGCCCCTGGATTGGGGTCGACCTCTACAAGGGCGTCAAGCCCAGAAGGAGCGCAACGTGAGCGTGATCGATGACCCGGCGGTGGCCGGCGCCCTGAAGGAGGCTGTCAGCTCGGGCAGCTACCTGAAGGGGGATGGCTTCGTGGTCCTCCCCTCCGAGATGATCGTGGTCAACTTCCCCGACACCCACGAGTGCGAGGCCGAGACCTCCGAGTCGAAGGGCGAGGACGGTCGGCCGGACATGGTGACCTTCGTCATCCGGCGCAAGCCGACCTGATCCTGTCCCTCAGCCATCGAGGGAGCAGAAGGGGTGATGGAGCACGAAGCCGGACCCTCGTGGCGTGCGCTGACGCACGAGCCGTTCTGGGACCAGTACGACGTGGTCGTCGTCTCCAACGCCGGCCCTCGTCCGAGCTACGAGGTCTTCGTGCAGGGGCGCCAGGTCGCCACCCGGTCGCGCCTCGACGAGGCTCGTGAGGTCGTCGAGAAGCGCTTCGGCCCCCTTCAGTGGAGGCGGGTCCGCCCCGAGAAGTTCGAGGTGACCCACCGGTACTTCGGCGACACGACCGAGTTCGGAGACCCAACCACCTTCTACGCCGCTGAGCTACCCGCTCTGAGTCGCTCGACGGTTGCGCATGGCGTCTCTGGCGCAGGTCTTGCATCGGCCCCGAGCGGCCCCCTTGACCGGAGTGAGGTTGTCCGGGGTCAGGGCGTGCCCCTTGCGGCATTGGGTCCTCTCCACGGCGACTTCTCGACTCCTGGTGCCCTTCGTCCGAGGCTCGCCGATATTCGCCAAGGCACGGGCCGCGATCTCCTGCTTGATCCTGAGGTGAGGGAGCACGGCGGTCAGGAAGCGCTTCACGTCGGCCTGCTTGTTGATCTGGATGACGGCGAGCCTCTTCTTGCCAGGGGGTCGAGGGTCCCTGAAGTAGATGTGCCCGCCGAAGACGGTCTGGATCTCCTCCATGACGCTCAGGTAGTCGGCAGCCTGTATGATCGAGATCCGAGCCACGGCGTCTCTCGGCTTGGCTCGAAGCAGTACGGATCCTTCACCGTCGAAGAATCCGGCAACCCAGCACACGAAGGCTTCATCCATGGAGCTGACAGTAGCTCGATCGGTGAACACGTCGCCGAGCTGCCGAGGGTCCGAAGCGTGGCACGAGTTATTCGGAACTCAACCGCCGGCGTGCCGACCGTGCTCTACCACGGCACTCGCAGGATCGAGAACGTCGACTCGATCCTGGCTCAGGGGATCCGCCCAGCGGACGGCTGGACCTACCTCACCCGAGACCTCGGGCAGGTCTCGGAGGCCACGGGATCGACCAGCGTGCCCATCTTCGCCGTCCGCACCTCGGGCCTCGACCTGGAGCGCTCTCCTCGCGCCCTCGACGACACCACCTACCGCACGGCCGAGACCATCCCTCCCTCGGCCATCATCGGCGTGCGATGGATCTCCCAGAACTTCGCTGAGGTGAAGGACTGGTCCAAGGTCACCTACACCATCCACTCCCGAGGCCCTGGCCGGCCCGATCTGGTCTACGACATCGACATCAAGGCGAACCCCTACTGGTACAACGAGGTCGAGAGGGCGATCGACGGGACGATGAAGGGCAGGGTCGGATCGCTGCGCGTCCGAGGCAAGGCGACGCTCGCCGCTGGCCCGACGTTCGAGTCGATGTGCTTCGACTGCATCGAGGCCCAGGGCATCCGGGAAGCCCACATCTCGGATCGCCCTCCGTACCTGGACCACTGCGTTTACTGCGACAACCTCAGGACGTGCAGGGGCTGCTACCGAGGAGCGATGTCGCCTCGGATCGCCTCGGACTACGAGATGGACCACCGGCCGCTCGAAGACGCAGCGCCGATGCACGACCTCAGCGCTACCTTCCCCGACGACGTGTACGACCATCCCGAGTGGTACAGCTTCGGCGAGTGGACGGCCGAGGCCGGCCGGGTCCTACGCCAGGCCCAGGGCAAGCCCGACGCACAGATCACGATCTACCGCGCCCTGCCCGCCGGCGAGAACGAGATCAACACCGGCGACTGGGTGACGACGGTGCGCAGCTACGCCGCCCTTCACCTCCAGAAGATGGAGCGGGGGAGGGAGTGGCACATCGTCTCGGCCACCGTCCCGGCCCGCACGCTGCGCACCGGCGGCAACGACATCATCGAGTGGGGCTACTGGGGTCCGTCGACGAGCGCCCGCACCGCAGCCTCCCGGCGCAACGGCCTGGCCACCCGCATGCTGGAGTACGCCCGAGCGCACACCCCGGTCCCGATCGAGCACTCGAACACGCGCAACGTCGACGGCAGGGGATGGAGCCGGGCCGTCGGATCCGTTCGATCGCCCATCACCTACACGCACGACGATGGCTCGTGGCCGGCCGTGATCGCCCTCCATGAGGATCAGGTCGTGGGCCAGTTGATGCTCGATCACCAGGGCGACCACTGGGACGTGGTGAACATCTTCGTCGAGCCGGCCTACCAGGGCCAGGGCATCGCCACCTCCATGTACGAGCACGCCCTCGCCAACCTCACCAAGGGCCAGCCCTTTCGCCACCGCGGCGACAACATGAGCGGTGACGCCAAGGGCCTCTTCCCGGCGCTCGAACGATCCCAGCCCGGCAAGCACATCTACGCCTCGGGCATCCGCTACTACCACGGCACCCACCACGAGCTTGCCCCCGGCACCGTGCTTCGCCCTTCGGCCACGAGCGGCATCGCCGGCAACTGGGGCTACGGACCGGGCAACGACAGCGCCAGCTCCGTGTGGCTCACCGACGACCTCGGGCGCGCCCGGCGCTGGGCGGAAGACGGAGCGTGGGCCTGGGCGCGCCGCAACGGCAAGACCATGGACGAGGCCCTGGCCTTCCAGCAGCAGGGCGTCCACGTCTACGAGGTCGAGCCGATCGGCGGCGTGCAGCAGAAGCCCGACGGCGTGTGGATGGACTACGCCGTGCCCGAGGCCCGCGTCCTGCGAGAGGTCACCTCGGCTCGCACTGCCGGTGTCACAGGCAAGGACTTCCACGGCCAGTACGGCAACACCCAGCACATCACCCGCACCGAAGAGGGCACCATCCCCACAGCGGCGATCGCCAACATGGTGGGCGTGCGGGGCGAGATCCCCGGCGACCACCGCAACAAGAAGGGCGAGGTCTGGGAGGAGTTCAAGGCCGACATCGCCGCCAACGGGATCCTGGAGCCGATCTTCATCACGGTCGACCCCGACGAGATGCCCAAGATCAGCGAGGGCAACCACCGCCGAGACGCAGCCGTCGAGAACGGCATGGACGAGGTGCCCGTCGAGATCCGCTACTTCGGCCGGGCTGAGGTGTTCGGCACCGTGATGGAGCGCTTCGAGCGTGGCCACCTGGCGCGCCGGCGGAGCAAGGCGATCGTGGCAGCCAAGCCCGACGACATGACCATCGAGGTCACCTCGAAGCCCTTCCGTGATCCGTTCATGCGCGTGGGTCCCGAGCCTCGCCTGTCCGATGACGGGATCATCTACGAGGCCCACTTCGTCTACGACGACGGCCAGAGCGGCGATGGCGGATACATGCGCCTCCGCCGGCGGCTCTCGGATGGCGTGTGGGAAATCTGGCGCATCTCCGTGCCCGACGCGAGCCAGCGCAAGGGCATCGCCTCGGCCATGCTCGAACAGGCACGCAAGGACCTCGGCCGGGTCGATCACGCACCCGACAACGAGCGCACGAGCGATGGCCGGGCCTGGAGCTTCCATGTCGGCGCTCGTGAGCCGGTCCTCATCGAGCGGGACGGCCACGGCTACCGCTACAAGCTCTTCCACGGCACCACCCCCAAGGTGATCGTCGAGGACCCCGCTGCCGGTGGTCAGGTGGGCTACCTGAGCCTGAAGCCGCGCTCGTGGGGCGGCGAGGGCTACGAGATCCTGTCGGTCGAGGTCGACTCCGAGTACCAGCGCCAGGGCGTGGCGACCTTCATGCTGGAGCTGGCCCGCAAGCAGTACGGCACCGTGACCCACTCCAGCGACCTCACCGACGACGGCAAGGCCTGGAGCCAGCACGTCGGCGGTCTCCGTGAGCAGTACGAGTTCGAGCACGCACTCCTGGCCGAGCACGGCCCGGCCTTCGACCTCCCGTCGCCCTCGCCCGGCCGCGTGCGCTCGTACTTGATGCCCATCCTCGTAGCCGCCGGCGTGCCCGGAGCGGAGAAGCTCAGCGTCAAGCAGGACACCTCGGTCAACGGTGCGAGGAGCTACTACAGCGGCTCCATGTTCGACGACGAGGCGATCCCCCACATCGACTTCGGGCGCTGGCAGATGATGAACAAGCTCATCGCCCTGCACGAGGCGGCGCACCTCATCGACCGCAAGGACCGCCCCTTCGAGGAGGCCGATCACGGCTCTTCGTGGCAGGCGATCTACCGCCGGCTGGCCCAGGCCGAGCTGGGCCTCGACCCCATCACCGCCGCCGGCCCCGAGCGGAGCTACGAGGAGGAGGTCGAGGCATTCCTCGCCCAGGCCAAGGCCGAGGGCAAGGCGGACTTCGGGTCCACCGAGGAGCTGCGTCGCTTCCTCGATCCGATCGTCGGGCGCTTCAACGTGCGCGTCCAGGTGAGCCACCGCAAGCCGGACGGCACCATGGGCCTGGGTGCCGGGGCCTGGACCTACAAGGACGACGGGCAGTGGGTCATCAACATCCGCCCCGAGAAGGCCACCAAGGACATCGCTCTGCACGAGGCAGCTCACGTCCTCGACGTGGAGAAGAACGGATGGCCCTCCGGCGGCGTCAGCAGGGTCATCGACATGAAGCAGTCCTGGGCGCACGGACCCACGTTCCAGGAGGAGCTGCGCAAGCTCACCGGGTCCATCACCAGCAGTCGCACCCGAGGTCGAGCGGAGGTACTCGCTCCGTGATCCGCAAGCTCTTCTCGTGGCGCTGGGTCGACGCCATCGCCGAGTGGCTCCAGCACGGGATCGACACCGAGATCCAACAGCGCTTCGCCGTGCTCGTGGTGCTCTTCTCGATCCCCCTGTTCGCCTACGGCTTCTTCGCCGGCGAGCCGCTCCTCGTGTACCTGATGAGCGCCTTCGCCCTCACGCTCACGGGCATCACCTGGCTCACGGGCCTGCAGTCCAAGCGAGCCGCCGAAGAGGGACCCAAGCCACCACCCCCGGTGCCCTAGCCTCGCCTCCATGTTCGTGGAGGGCCACCCGCACCGAGCGCTCTCACCGAAGCGCCGTCGCCGCATGAAGCAGCTCGTCGAGCGCGACGGGTTCCTCGGCTGCGTCTACTGCGGGATCGAGCTTCCCCTGGAGCAGCTCGGCCTCGACCACGTCATCCCGGCCAGCCGTGGAGGCCCAGACGGTCTCTCGAACCGCGTGCTGGCCTGTCGGCCCTGCGACTCGGCCAAGGCCGCTCGATCGCCCCAGGAGTGGCAGCCAGGGCGCGTGTGGGGCATCGAGGCCGTCGACCGCCCCGAGCAGGCCGACAAGCTGAGGGCGCCGGGCCGGCCCATCGTCCGCCTGGAGGCTCGGGCCAGGCCCGACATCTCGGTGTCGCAGGTGGTCTGGTGCATCGACTGCGAGCGCCACGTCAACGTGAAGGGCCACCCCTGGGCGCACGTCCTGCTCGACGTGTAGCCTTCCCCCTCGCGGATGAAGAGCCGTCGGGGTGTCCCGGGTGGTGGAGAGCAGAGCTTCTGAACCTTCGCTCCGCCACCCGGGATCCCGAGCGTGTAGCTTCTCGCTCCATGGGCATGGCGCTGACCCGAGACCCCTACGTCGAGCTGCGGCAGATCCGCCTGCAGGACGGCTACTACGGGACCTGGAGCTACCTGATCGTCTTCGGTGGCAAGAAGACCGGCGGGACCTTCGAAGCGACCGACCCGCACAAGGCGGCGAAGAAGCTCGCTCGCATCCTCCGTCGCCCGAGGCGCCAGGTCTGGACCCAGCTCAACGAGGCCGAGTGTGAGCGCTTCGGCTACATCCGGATCACCGTCGCCCCGACGGCACCACCTCGATGACCGAGCTGAGGGTCACCTTCCTGCTCGGTCTGCTGTGCGGCATGGTGATGCTCTACGCCCTCGGGTTCTGGGAGGAGGTCGCCGAGGCAGCACGACGCTCGGGCTGGACTCCGGCCGAGCTGCGTCGACCCATCGCATGGGACGGACCCTGGACCGATGGCTTCCGGTGGCGCGAGGTCGTGCCCGGCTACAGCGTGCCCGAGGGCGTGATGAAGTGGAGGTCCCCGACGGGTCGTGAGCTGCGCTCGATGGCCAACCGGCTGGAGGACTTCGACAACGTCCCCCCGTGGTCCTGCTACCTCCACTGAGGGCGGACGGTCAGCCCGTGATCTCCTCGGTGTCGAGCGTGCCGTCGTTGCCCACGACGACCCGGAAGGCCGTCCCGTCGGGCGAGACGACGACCACGTCGCTCTGGTAGCCCTCGTCGGTGAGGATCGGCTCCCCGCCGGCGAACGCATCCCCGTCGAGCGAGGCGTACTGCTCCTCGGTGAGCACGGCGGTGTCGCCGGTCATGTAGGTCCCGCCGTTGGGCAGGTTCACGGAGTCCTTGTTCACGGTCACGATGCGAGCCATGGCGCCAGAGGCTACTTCAGCATCCACTCCTGCACGTTGGGGCAGGCCTTCGTCTCGTGTCGCTGGCCGCACCTCCCGCACAGCCCGGCGGTGGCCTGCACCCACCGATCGAAGTCGATCCACTCCTCCTCTCGCTCCTCGTCGGGCCAGTGGGCGCGCCGGCCGCTGCATCGATCCATGGGGTCCTCCTCGTTGGTCGAGGCGTCCTAGGCACCTCCACCCCTTGTAGGTCGCGGTGTGACGCCTCTCCCGAAAGAAGTCGCTCCAGACCCGTGCGCCGGGGGACACGAGCGTCTAACTTCTTCGGTGGCATCCCGATCCTCAGGAGAACCCCCGATGAGCACCAACACCACCCGGTGGCCCTGATGGCCGGCCTGTGGAACTGCCTCAGGTACAAGGAGGGCGAGTGCTCGCCCGACGACCCCCACCCGGGCTGCCACCGGGTCATGGCCGGATCGCCCATTCAGCGCTGGCTCGATGAGGACCAGGAGGCCCAGGGCCTCACCGCGGTCGATCGTGACGTGGTCGCAGAGGTGCCACCAGCGGAGGCGGGGGGTCCAGAGCGCGGCCTCGATGACCTCCCCTCCTCTCGCCCCGAGGTCTACGTCGGCCAGCCCTTCGAGTTCCTGGGCCACCGGGTCATCCCGCCGGCCCCGTCCTACCCCGGCTCCTGGGTCGATGGCCTCGGCGCCCACGAGGTGCTTGATGAGGTTGCCCTCAGGGATGCCCCGCATCTCGGTGCTCACGAGGGTCCGAACTCCCATCGGGTCTGCCGCTCGTGCGGCGGCCGTGGAAGGGTCGAGGCCTGATGGACATCAGCTTCAAGCAGGCCGTCATCCTCGTGCTGCTGCTCGGCCTCGCCTCGGGCTTCGGGCGCGCCATGGCCACGGACTTCCTGGCCGACGATCCGCCTCGACAGGTCAAGGTGCTCTGCACCACCACGACCGAAGACCTCACGGGTGGCAAGGTCAACGTCTCCACCCGGTGCACCACGGAGAGGGCCGATGGCTGAGCAGCTTCCCGACGGCATCGAGGTGGGCTACCGCCTGGCCCCCGGCACGCCCCTGCCCGACGGCTGGGAGATCCTCATCGACAAGGAGTGGTTCTCGGCCGACAAGCGCTCCACGCCCATGGGCCACCACCCCCTGGCCGAGGGCTACAGCTACCCGCAGCACGTCCGGCCGATCGAGGTCGAGAAGGTCTGCAAGTACCTCAAGCCCGGCGAGGTCTGCAAGCTCCACAACCTCCAGTGCCAGGCGCCCGCGTGCATGGTGCCCAAGGTCGAGGAGCGCAAGGCCGCCGACGGCACGCCCGTCCCGCACTGGGCGGACCCGGCCACCACCGAGGACCCGAGCTTCGACCAGCCCAACGCCGCCGCATGGTGGCGCCAGCACGGCAGGCCCGGCCAGACGTGGGTCTGCGAGGGCGAGGTCGTCGGCATCACCGAGCACGGCATCTGCACCGCCGACGAGCCTCTCGGCCACCAGCCCCCGTGCGGATGGAGGGACTGATGGGCGATCGACTGACCACGAACAACCTGGTGGGGCGGACCATCACCGACGTGAACGTGGACCTCCGCGACGACGGCCCGCTCACCGACAAGCTCGACCTCTACGTGGGCGACCGGGTGCTCCGCTGGGTGGCCCCCGACACCGCCATCCCCCCGGGCACGCAGGCGCTGCTGTTCGGCCTCCACCGCTTCACCATGACCCAGGCCACCTACGACCGCCTGCAGGGCTACGACGCCGATCGGGTCCTCGTGCCCGTGATCGTCCTCGTCTGGCCCGACGGATCCGTGCCCGAGCGCCCAGGAGCCAGCCATGGATGACGAGAGCCGACGCAGCACCTGGCACGAGGATCGATGGGAGACCTACGAGGACATCCGGGTCTTCTTCGCCGTCTACGCCACCCTGGCCGAGCGCGACCACGACGCCGAAGAGGAGATGGCCGAGACCTACGCCAACCACCCGCCGATCTACAAGAAGCGGAAGACCATCCACTTCTCGATGGTGATGCGCAACGTCTTCCTTCCCGGCCGGGTGCATGGCGGGAGTTTCACCCCCGGCTTCGGCAACCTCACCGGCCACATCGGCGATGCGGGTCTCGTCCCTGACCCCCAGGATCCGCACCGGACCTGGCGCTCGGTCATCAACGTCCAGCTCGCCTCCCCGAGCTTCTCCACGACCATGGAGATGGCCGAGGCCCAGGCTGGCGTGAGCGAGGCGCTGGAGGCCGGCTGGGAGTGGTGGGACGCCGAGAGCGAGGAGGCCTGGAACGGCCTCGTCACCTCGCAGCTCGAAGCCCTGCTGGAGCCACAGGACGACACCTCGCCGTGAGCTACGAGGACGACGAGGCGAACGAGCGCTTCGAGCAGTGGCTCGATCACTGCGAGGAGCGTGCCCGCCAGGACTTCCTGGAGACCATGCCCGCGCTCATGGCCATGGCCGATGCCCCTCCCGTGCTCATGCCCAACGAGGTCGCCCTGTACGGCTACGACGGCGAATGCACCGTGGTCGAGGTGACCGACCCCGCGGCCCCTCCCATGACGATCGTCGTTCCCCTGACGGCTGGACCCTCCTCGTACGTCGCTCTCTCCGATGAGGATGCCGGCCGAGATCCGCTGCTGGCTTGCTACGAGCGAGTGGGCGGTCGGGTGTACCGCCGCGTCTCCTGAGCGTCGGACGCTTCGGACGTTCGATCCCCCATCCGAGACGTGGCGCGCGCAGCTTTCCTTCGCTCCAGACCGGGGATCCTTCGCTTCTCGTGGCCCAGAAGTGTCGGAATCGACCTCGTCGACCCAAGAGACGCTTGCGCCATGGGTTCAGAATCCTTAGTCTGATCGTCGGCATCCCATCCCACGTACTGGAGCAGCCTCGTGTCCCACCTCCCTGCCATCGTCCGCTCGGTCCGTCGCCTCGTGAAGGCCTGGAACGACTGCGACCTCGACGCCTCGAACCTCATCGGCCCCTCGTCGGCGATCGACGACTCCCTGCAGTCGCTGAACGCCCTCTCCCAGATGGTCTGCGCCGAGTCCCGCACCCTGTTCTCGGTCCTCCCCGAGACCGTCGATGGCGAGGAGGGCTACTTCGTCCACCTGATCTCCGGGGCGCACGACGCCATCCATGACCCCCTGATCGACATCGCCACGATCGCCGTGTGGATGGAGGCCCTGTCGCTCAACCTCTACCGCTACGACGAGAACAGCCAGCCCGTCGAGATCCCCTACGTGTACCGGCCCACCGCCGGCCAGGCCCGCGCCCACCTCGACGCCGGTGGGCACATCGAGCAGCAGGGCGCCTCCGGGTGGGGGAAGTTCGACGGGGGCCGCTTCTGGTTCGCGGGCATGCACCCCGACGCTGATGACTACGCCCTCGTCGACAAGATCCGCCTCGTGCCCCTGCCCGAGATCGATGCCGAGGAGGCCTACGCCAACGCCCGCATCGTCGAGGGCTTCCGGATCCTGAACGACATCGGGGCGAACCTGAGCGCCGGCGACCGTGAGCTGAGCCTCGCCCTCGGGGGCGACATGTCCCGCCGCATCGAGCGCTTCCTCCAGGGCGAGCGGTCCGTGGCCGAGCCGGTCGTCGCGGCCACCGACGAGCTGCCCCCGGGCCTGTTCCGCACCGGCGAGATCATCGTCACGCCCCTGCGCGCCGACGCCCTGCCCGAGGGCTGGCAGCCCGACCCCGACCTCACGTACCTCAACGTCGCCGCCATCCAGGGCAATGGCGGCATGTACCAGGTGGTGCGGTCGTCGGCCTTCGCCATGCGGGAGCTGCACGGCTTCAGCCTCGACGAGGCAGCGCTCATCAACCGTCTCGCCGCCCACCTGAAGACCGGTGGCTCGCTGGAGGTCAAGGTCGACGGCGTGTGGTGCCCCTACCGCCCCAGCCTCGACAGGCTCCGGCGGGACGTGATGAAGGGCGTGGGCGGCACCACCGGCGTCAAGCTGGAGGACGTGCGCATCCACGAGGAGACCAACGACCCCGACGGCCTGGAGGGCATGGCGAACCGCATCGTCGTGCCTCAGCCCGACATCGGCGTGTGGAAGCCCGGCTCGGGCTACACCGGCGAGATCAAGGTCGAGGCCACCGACGGCCCGTACGTGTCGAACCCCACCATCGGCCAGGCTCTGGAGCACTCCCGGGCGGGGGGCATCATCGAGTTCAAGGACCGCGGCTGCCCCTGGCGGCAGGCGACGGACGAGGAGCTGAGCGAGCTTCGACGGGCAGAGGGCTGGGACGGGATGCTGAACCTCAGCTACGGCGACAACGTCCGACTCGTGTCCGTCATCCCCACCGACGGCCCGTACCAGTACGAGATCACCAACCCGACCTACGCCCAGCTCGCCGAGCACCTGCGTGCCGGCGGCATGGTGCAGGTGCAGATCGGTGGCGGATGGCTCGATGCCACTCCGGACCAGGTCCGTGAGATCCAGGGCACCTTCGACCCGGCCACGGACCCCACCAGCGAGGAGGTGGGTGATCGGGTCCGGCTGCTGCCGGCGAAGGTCTCGCCCGCCCAGGCCGCTTCGGCTGCCACCAACGAGGTCATCGTCGACCTCGCCCGCTCCCACGGGCTGTCGAACGAGGCGATCGAGGAGATCCAGCATCACCTGGCCATGGAGCGCATGAGCCGGGACGCCGAGCTGGCCCAGATCGCCCTGGAGAAGCAGGAACAGCGCGATCAGCTCTCGGCCGAGCGCACCGTTCGCTCCGAGGAGCGTCGCCAGCTCCTCCAGCCCATCCACTGGGGTGACCTGACCGTCGAGCACCTGCAGATCGCCTTCAACGTCGTGGGGGCGCTCCGGAACCAGATCGAGGCCGATCCCGACGCCCACCACCCCAAGGTCCACCGTGCGACCGAGCGGGTCCTGTGCCAGATCCGTCGGGCGCTCGACGTGGCCGAGGGCGAGGGGCCGATCTTCGACGGTCACGTCGTCGCCTTCAGCGTGATGGAGGACTCCCCCGAGCAGATCGCCCACCGTCTCGCCGAGATGGGCAAGCTGGGTGAGGTCGAGATCGGCATCGAGACCGTCTCTCAGGAGGAGGCCCAGGAGCGGGCCGAGATCCGTGAGGCCTACGAGGCCGTCGACGGCGACTCCCTGCTCGGCCACCCCGCCTCGGGCGACTACGGCGAGGACATGGTCTGGAAGGTCGCTCCCGACGGCTCGTGGTCGCCCATCGAGGTCACCGTCGACGACGACGGCAAGGACGTGACCGCCGAGGTGGCTGCGTTCTCGAAGGCCATCGGGTGGCCCCTGCTCGCCAACGAGCTGAACCCCGAGCGGAGCCTCGGCCAGGGTGCCCAGGAGCGCATCATCGACTTCGTGGAGGCCGACCACGGCCCCGACGGCGCCCTCACGGCGCTCCAGCGGGCGCTGAAGGCCCTCCTGATCGACGAGGACCCCACGCCGGCGCTGACCGAGCTGCAGGACCTCGCCGTGCGCAAGCACCTCGCCCAGCTCACCCACGGCCACCCGTTCCTGCTCGCCCCCGGCCAGCCGGTGCCCCACGACATGGAGGTCTTCGTGCAGGGCGACTGGCGCGATGGCGAGTGGGTCGGCGAGGCGGGATGCCCTACACCTGCTCTACCGACGGCCCGTGCTTCGTCCGCTGCCCCGCCCCCCAGTCGGACACCGATGCCACCAGCGGGGAGCCGAGGAAGGCAGGCGCAGTGAACCCCCTGAGCATGAAGATCACCTTTCGTGATCGAGCAGGCTGGGCGTGGGACGACTTCCGTCGTTGGACTTCGGATCGCCTCGACGGGATTTCTGATCGGATTCGTCCGTGAACGCCGCCGAGCCAGCGATGAGCGACGAGTGGCGATGGCTCTGTGCCGCACCCGAGGGTGTCGAGCCATGCACGCCCGACGACCCGCACGAGTGGCGTGGGCCGCAGCGGTGCTACGCCGTTCGTGCTCAGGGTGTGCCCTCCACCGACCCCTCAGGGGGTGCGTGATGAAGACGCGATTCCATCGCCACCGACCGAGCGAGAGATGGATCGCCGCCGGCCAGCACGACGGCATCACCATCACCTCACCTCGCTGCTGGACCCGACTCGGGGCCTGGTGGGCGCTTCGAGCGGCGCGCCGCTACCACGACCTCTACGGAGACCGAGCATGATCGAGGCAGTCAAGGAGTTCGTCGGTGGCGTAGGCGCAATCATCGCCATAGCGAACAGCATCGGTGAGCCGGCTCGCTGGCGCACCAAACTCTCATGGAACAAGAGGCGCGTGGAGGGTCGGGACCGTGGTTGACGACTCCATCCTCAGGTCCTTCCTTCGCCCGGAGGCGTTCGAGGCGGGGACCCAGGACCCTCCGGCTGCCGCCCTGACCCCCGAGACGCTCCATGCCGCCATGGGGAGGTACAGGGAGCAGGCCGACCGGCGCGCCCGGAGGGAGATCGAGCGCTGGGAGGGGTTCATGTCGAGCTTCGAGCCGAACCTCGACACCTCGCCCGTGCTCAGCCAGGAGGAGATCGACTTCGTCCACGCCTACGCCGCCCTGTTCGCCGGGGGCGAGCCGCAGAACCCCTTCTTCGTCCGACGCCTCAACCACCGCCTCGACCAGATCCGCCTGCGCCACAACGCCCACATGAGGCTCCGCTCGCTCGTGGCCCCGCCCGAGTGCGATGGGATGTGCGTCACGGCCGGCGACATCGGCCTCGGCCCTGCCGATGGCGTGGACTACCGCGACATCGCCTACCCGCACCCTGGCTGCCCGCTTCACGACCCCGAGCAGGCCTGCGGCTGCGGCCAGCCCGATCGCTGCATGTCGCCCACCCACGGGCGTATCTCGCTCAGCGAGGCCCTGCAGGTCCGCCATCGACAGGACGGAAGGTGGCGGTGATGGGCATCGAGGAGGCTGCCAAGGCAGCAGCTCGCATCGACGCCAAACGAGGAGACCATGCCGTCGGCGCATGGCTGGCGTCGCTGATCCTCTGGGCCTCGGAGGTCAAGAAGGGGCACCTCGCCTGTGGTCCCCTCACGAAGGGCGAGGACCTGCCCGAGGACATCGACAGGGGCCGGGTGGTCGCTGCGCTGGTGTGTCCCGTCCACGGTCGCATCGAGAGCGAAGAAGCACCGAAGTTGACCCCCTTCAAGGAGACCTGATGCCCCCCGCCCAGAACGTCAAGGTCGGCGTCGCCGCGTGGATCCGCAAGGGCCACGACGTGCTGATGATCTTCCGGGAGAACACCGCCCCCGAGCACGAGATCCAGCTCGATGGGCACCAGACCTGGAGCGTGCCCGGGGGCTGGGTCGACGATGGCGAGACCCACCTGCAGGCGGCGCAGCGAGAGGTCAAGGAGGAGGTGGGCCTCGACGTGATCGCCGAGCGCGTGATCGACGTGACCACCGGACCCAACGACGCCGGCTCGCTCACCATCGTGTGCATCTGGGTCGAGTGCTCGATGGTCTTCCCCGACCAGGAACCCCGGAACATGGAGCCGACCAAGGTGAGCGCCGTGGAGTGGATGCCCCTCGTCGGCATGCGGGATCTCCCGCTCTTCCACAACCTGAGCCGCTTCCTCGACCAGACCAACCTCGTCGACCGCCAGGGTAAGGTCGCCCACATGGAGGACCCCAGCAACTGCGTCCAGTGCGGCCATCCCATCTACCTCAACGACCACGGGGTCTGGGTCCACGGCGCCCCCAGGGAGCAGCCGCTGTGGCACGGCCTGCGGTGCCCTCGTCGCCTCACCGCGGCCACCCCTCGCTGGGCGAGCCTCTGGCACTGCGTCGTGGCCGGCGAGCTGCGAGCCGCGGCGCTCTGCGATGGCTCCAGCACCGAGCACCAGAGCTGCCACTGGACCTCGATGGGGATGGGGTCAGCAGTGGCTGAGGGGGAGGGCTGATGCGCAAGCTCGTGTACCAGAGCAACGAGGGCGAGAAGATCAACCTGGAGATCCCGTGGGGTGACCACTCGGGGATGATCCCCCCTCCGGTGATCCCCTTCCATCGAGGGCGCTCCGTGGTGGACTTCGTCTACGTCGGGACCGAGGTGGTCGAGGATGAGGTCGAGCGGAAGCTCACCGTGACCCATCTCTGCGAGCACTGCGGGCTGGGGGTTGCCCACACCGACCCCGAGAACCCCGGCGATCAGCAGGCCTGGACCCACGTCTTCGACCACGAGGACGCTGGCCGTCAGTGCCTCCCCCACACCGAGGGCACCGTGGCCTGGCCGAGGGGGATGGCCTGATGTGCATCAACTGCGTGCGCGCGTACGGCATCGACGAGGTGGGCGAGAGCACCCCCGAGATGGTCGAGGCCATCGAGCTGGTGTGCTGGGTCTACGCCCAGGACGGCTATGGCGTCGGTGGTCCCCTGCACATCCAGCTCGACGATTACAACCTGGAGGACCGGTTCCTGGAGGACTCGGCCATTGACTGGTGGGAGAAGCCGGTCCAGGTCCACGAGCGCACCCGAGGCTCGTTGATGGGCGAGGTGCTCGACCCTGAGCACAAGGCGAAGTTCCTCCGGCTCCTGAAGCTACTGCGGGCCATGACCCTCGCCGAGCGAGCCGCCACCGTGTGGCGCGCCAAGGGCTTCCCCGAAGTGGTTGCATCGACTGCTACACCGAGCTAGGAATACTTCACCGCGTTCGACCTCAACGAGGAATCCATGACCATCACCAGCAGCCACTTCACAAGCGAGGGCAAGCCCGACGGCGGTGTCACCCAGGGCACTGGCTTCGTCATCTCCTGGCAGCGAGGCCCGCTCGTGGGCGATGTGGAGCCAGAGGAGTGCGTCGAGGCCCCCATGCTCCAGGGCAGCGGGGGGCCGTTCCATGCGAGCCACGCCGGCCCGTGTCGGCGCGCCCAGAACGGGGCCTTCGTCGAGGAGGTGATCGAGGCCGTCATCGACCGGCTGGACCACTACCAGCAGACGCCGTTCGCCTGCGACGAGAACGACGAGGCGAAGGAGTACCTCTACGCCGCCCTGGGAGCGATCGGCGCCCGTCATCGCCGTCGGCGCAGCGAGGGCCTGGAGGGCACCAGCAAGCTCAGCCCCGACGGCGATGACCTCGTGGTGGTGGACGGCAGTACCTACGTCGACGGCGACATCGTCCCCCTGACCGCGACGCATACCTGCCAGCACTGCGGGACGGGCGTCGCCCACACCGACCGGAAGAACCCCGGGGATGAGTCGAAGTGGGTCCACGTCCGCTCGGAGATGCCTCGGCGCCCGTGCCTCCCCTTCAGCGACGGGATGGTGGCCTTCCCCTCCGGCATGATGCCTTCGGGTGGTGAAGGGTGAAGCTCGACCGCCCTGCGCACAAGGGCTATCCCACCGTGGGGCGGTCGCCCTGGATCGACCATCCCCGATCGCTCCTCGGCAAGCAGGTGGAGGTCCTCCTGCAGCGGGAAGGTCCGCAGGGGCAGCCTGCTCAGGTCGTCGCCCGAGGTCAGCTCCTCGCCTTCGAGGACAGCGGCCAGGTGGCCGTCGAGGACGACATGGGCTTCGTCCACTACTGCTGGCCCATGCTGGAGATCCGTCCGCTGACGTGGGACGAGGAGGATGCCCGTCGGCACTTCGCCCGTCAGATGGCTCAGGTCGACGAGGCCGAGCGGGCTGCATCACGGTTCATCGCTGAAGGGCACGTCATCCGATGAGCACTCCCATCGACGACCGCCCGGCCCACAAGGGCTACCCCCATCGGCTCAACCGTCCCGGGTCGCTCATCGCCGAGCTGTTCGGCGTGCCCGAGTCCCTGATGGCCCCGGTGCCCTACCAGATGATGCCTCTCGTCAGCGACCTCTCGATCGCCAAGCGCGTGGAGTCGGCGAAGCGAGAGGTCATCCGTGAGTTCGCCCTCGACGAGATCGACCCCCACATCTGCCCCCGATGCCTGGGCGATGCCTGCGAGTACGGCTGCGGCAGCCGCAACAAGGACGGGGCCTGCCATCGAGCGTCGACCGGCACCTACGGTCCTGACGTTCATCGCATCTGCCACCGCTGCTGCGGGACCGGAAGGGAGAACCCATGAGCGCTGAAGACGATGCCGTCAACGCGGCTGCACAGAAGGCCAGGGCCATGCACGACATGGCCCAGCTCATCCGCGAGACCGACGATCGGATCTCCCCCGATCTGCTGGATGAGATCACCGCGGGGATGGATGACCACGTCCGCATCCTCACGGAGGCTCGGGACCTCATCAAGGAGTCGAAGCGCAATCGCTGGCCCACCGATGAGTGGAAGGTCTCGTGGGCATCTCGTCGGGAGCGCCTGGAGCTGGAGCGTGAGCAGAACGACACGCTGATGAAGCGCCTGATGCGTGACCTCATGGAAGCAATGTCCTCAGGGCCGTCCATGGTCATGCAGCCCGGGGATGCCGCCCGTTACAAGGAGATCATCGGTCGGATGGGTCTGACGCACGAGCAGGTCCGAGCTGGCAGCAAGGATCGGGCGAAGTGGCTGAGGTGAGCGATGCGTGAGTTGACCGAAGGGCAGTGCGAGGAGGTCGTCTCCATCGTCAAGGAGCTGGCCTACAAGCCCAGCTCTCGCATCGAGGTGTTCAGCGACGGACAGGGGTTCGTGCTCCACACGATGGAGTTCCCCACGCCCCACTCTCCTCCGGGATGGATGCGAGGAGCCACGGACTCGGCTGACGACCTCGGGCGCGTCCCCATGCACTGGGAGTTCGAGGACCTCGCTCTGCGCGTGGCTGAGCTGATGACCCAGTACCCGAAGCTCACCGTCCGCCAGGCGACCTTCGTCGTCGTGCTCAACGTGATCCACGACGAGGAGCTGCACGAGATCCACGAGTGGGTCTCGATCGATGGCGAGCACGTCCTCAACCCCCATGGAGGGGACCGGGAGTGGATGGCCATCGTGGCCGAGTGCAGCGAGACGGGCCTGGCTCGATGAGGGGCGAGCGAGAGGTGGTCGACGGCTGGATCGTCAACCCCGAGAACGACGAGCTGGTGGTCGAGGCGGGCCGGCCCGATCGTCAGGTGCAGTACCTGGCCGAGGTCGCCGGCGAGTGGCGCACCTCCCCTGCGAGCGCCGACCTCTTCGACCGGTTCCCCGGTGGCCCCACGACCTACAGGATTCCGCAGCGATGACGAAGAAGACCGCGGTCGAGGGGGATGTGTCACTTGGCGGACCCAAGGGCCTGAATGACCACGCTCCGTTGTCAGACCCCCTGGGGACAATGGGTGCATGGAGGGACGGATCACCACCCTGACGCTGATGGAGCGCATCCCCGACGAGGCATCGGCGTGGGAGTACCTGGAGGACCTTCGCTGGGACGGCACGCCGGTCTGCCCTCACTGCGGGAACGAGGACCGCTGCTACTTCCTGACGCCGCAGGCACCTCGCACGACCTCCACCGGCAAGGTCACGGCCCGTCGCCTCTGGAAGTGCGCCGAGTGCCGCAAGAAGTTCTCGGCCACCACCGGGACGATCATGCACGGATCGAAGATCCCGATTCGTACTTGGGTCATGGTCATCTTCGAGATGGCATCGAACAAGAACGGCGTGGCGGCTCGCGAGGTCCAGCGCCGGTACGGCCTGACGGCCAAGTCGGCGTGGTTCCTGGTGCATCGCATCCGTGAGGCGATGAAGGATGACGGCCTCGATCTGCTGGGTGGTGAGGGTCACGTCGTGGTCGCGGATGAGACGTTCATCGGTGGGTCGCTTACGTCGATGAACAAGGCGACCCGCAAGCGTGCGGAGGAGCCGGTCGAACTGGTGCCCGGTCAGCCTCACGGTGCCGGTGGCTCGTTCAACAAGACGGCGGTGCTGTCGCTGATCGACACCGACACCGGCAAGGTCCGGTCGCGGGTCGTCCCCGACGTGACCGGAGCCTCGCTCCGCAAGGCCATCGCGGATCAGGTACAGATGTCCCGCTCGACGCTGCACACCGACGAGTCGAAGGCGTACAACGCCGTCGGAGCCGAGTTCGCCGCCCACGAGACGGTCAACCACGCCGCGGGTGAGTACGTCCGGTACGAGGACGGCGATGTGGTCACCAGCAACCAGGCGGAGAACTTCTTCTCGCAGTTGAAGCGGTCGCTGGACGGCACACACCACCACGTCTCCCGCAAGCACCTGCACCGCTACCTCGGGGAGTTCGACTTCCGGTACTCCACCCGAGACGACTCCGACACCGATCGGATGCTGGCGATCATCGACCAAGCAGCCGGACGGCGGCTCACCTACCGCCCCCTCGTCTCGGCGGCGTGAGGGGAATGTCCGGTTCGGCCTTGACCGAAAACGCGCGGTCGTGAGAGGGTTCTCTCATCTGATTGAGGGGGAGCCGTGGCGAGCAGGTACGACGATCTGGATGCGTCCAGCGAACTAGAGCAGCAGTTGGCCGCTGACCTCCGGCTCGCGCTCGAAGGTCGCGGCTGCACGGTCGTCCACCACGGCTCGAACGACGGGGCACATCACTCACCGGGCGGGAAGCCCGACATCGAGATCCGCGACCCCGAGAACGGTCGCCTGATCCTCGTTGAGGTCACGAAGCGCAAGGCCAGCGCCGCCGAGGGCGAGTTGGTATCGGTCACCGACCACCTCGACAAGGCCATCGCCGCAGGCGGCTACCAGGACTACGGAGTGCTGTACGTCTCCCCGTACACGTCGGCCCGGTTGTCGTCGTCGTTCCGTGACCTGACGAACCGGCCTCGCCAGCGCGAGGGCCGAGCGGGGCGGGTCGTCTGCCTGGACTTCGAGGCCGCGGACATGCTCGTGACCCGCCTGGCGGACGCACCCTCCGAGCAGTACCCGGCGTCACGGCTGGGTGCCCTCCTCGCCCGCTGGGAGGACGCCGGGAATGACTCGCTCGCCCGACTCCTGGTGCAGCAGACGATCTTCCCCGAGGACGAAGTTCTCGCCATCGACCTAGACCATGAGGTCAAGGAGTTCGCTGCCGACCAGGAACGGCGGCTCCGCAAGCAGTTGGAGAAGATGGAGGACGAACTGCGCCACCGCGGGGTGACCGGCGAGTCCGCGAACGTGGTGGTGATCTACCTCACGTTCCTCCGGCTCTACGAGGAGCGCCGCCAACGCCACGAGGGGGAGCCGAACCGCTTCACCGCCGAGGGGTTCGAGAAGTGGTGCAACGACGCCCCACAGAGCATCAAGAGCCAGTACGGCAACCGGATGGTGGAGGGCCTGCTACACGAGGTCGCCCTTGACGCCGACCTCAAACTGGCCGGTCTGCTCCGTGATGGCAACGGCGACCTTCGGAAGTTGCACGAGAAGGTCAACGACGCCTTCGTCACCGGCCACGTCTTGCCGGTGTTCGATGAGTACGACTTCCACACGACTCGCGTGGACGTGCTGGGGGCGGTGTTCGAGACGTTGGCTGGACGTGCCGAGAAGGACACGAAGGTCGGCCAGTTCTTCACGCCCCAGCCGGTCGTGGACTTCTGCGCCGACGTGGTGCCGATCACCTCACGCGACCTCGTGCTCGACCCGGCAGTGGGCACTGGACGGTTCCTCATCGCCGCCATGATGCGGATGCTTGCCCGAGCCGGTGAGGACGGCGAAGCCCGCAGGGCAGCCGAGGAGGCCATCCGTACCGACCGGCTGCTCGGCTCCGACATCGGCGGTTGGGTCGCCACCATCGCCAAGATGAACATGTTCATCCACGGTGACGGCAAGACGAACATCCGCGAGTCCAACGGCCTGATCCTCGGTGACCGAGGCGTGTTCAGCAGGTTCCCCGATGGCCTCTCCGAGCAGGTCGGGGTCGTGCTCACCAACCCGCCTCTGGGCGACACGAGCCACGTCGTTGCCGTGGAGAACTGGCGGCAGTACGGCGATGGGGAAGCGAACGATCTGCTGGACCGGCTCGGCGTCGTCCCCATGAAGGTCATCGAGCAGGAGCAACTGGTCAAGGCCGAGACGGACCTGCTGGAGTCGGACCTGCTCATCGAGGAACTGGAATCGCTTCTCCCCAACGAGGGGGCGAAGAAGGCGCTGACCGGGGCACGCCGCACCCGCGAGCGCAGGTTCCAGAAGGTGAGCGCCCTCCGGCTCGCCATCGACAAGGGCGAGGTCCAGCGGGTGCCGATCAGCCCCACCATGAAGGGCGGTGCCCTGTTCATCGGGGCGATCGCGGACTACCTCCAGCCAGTCCGTGACCCTGACGCCCGCGTGGAGTCCCGAGGCGGTTGGGCGGCGGTCGTCGTGGACGAGGCGATCCTGAACACGCCCGACTACGCCAGCACCCGGTCGTTCATCCGCGATCGCTTCTACGTCAAAGCGGTCGTGAGCCTCGGGCGTGGCGCGTTCGAGTACCTGGCGCACACGAACGCCAAGACCTCCGTGATCTTCCTGGTCCGCAAGCCCGAGGCAGGCAAGTCGCAGCGCGAGCCGGTGTTCTTCGCTCACGCCGAACGGGTCGGGTACAGCGCCAAGGGCGATTGGGTCGGGGACGACCTGCCGCAGGTGAAGTTGGAGTACGACGAGGTGCGATCCGCCGTCGAGCAGTCCTACCGTGGAGCCACGATGAAGGCCGACGACGCCAACGAACGCATCGAGGCCCTACCGGGCTTCGGACATGCCTTCCACGCTGCCCCGGTGGGCAACGGGGGCGAACGGCTGGACTTCTTCCACGTCCGCTCCCAGTACCGCTACGGGGAGATGCAAGAGCGGTACGAGACGGTCCCGACCTTGCGCGAGTTCATCGAGCCGATCCCCCGCGAGCACCCGACCCCGGACCGCAAGGGCGAGTACGACTTCGCCACCACGAACCGCCTGACCGGCACCCTCGCCCCCAAGGGCCGCACCGCCGTCTCCTACCCCGTTCAGAACCTCTGGATCGTCCGAGAAGGCGATCTGGTCGTATCTGGCATCGACGCCGTGAACGGGGCAATCGCAGTCGCAGGAGCCGACGTAGACGGCATGGTGCTCTCGAAGGAGTTCTACGCCTACCGGGTGATCGACCCCTCCAGGGCATCGGCGGTGTACCTCGCCCTCGCCCTCCGCACGCCTGCCGCCCGCGAACTACTGGAGGGCATGGCGACCGGCACCAGCAACCGGACTCGCCTGGAGTCTGCCGACCAGTTGCTCGACCTGCCGATGCCGCCGCTCCCGCCCATCGAGGAGCAGGAGGCCATCGCCGCCACGTTCCTCCAGTCTGTCGAGTCTCGCCGCTCCGCCGTCGCACTCCAGCAGGAGGCCGAGCAGTTCGCCAGCGGCCCCTGGGGGGTCACCGGAGACGGCGACGAACCCCTCGGGATGGACGACCGGGTGAAGATCGCGGGCGACCCCGAGGACGCCCTACGTAAGATCCTGCGGACGCCACGCCGGGCCTGATTTCTCACGCTCTGTGGTGATTAGGCCCTTGGGTCCGCCAAGTGACACATCCCCATCTGGCTCCGATGTCCTTCGCGAACCGACCGGGGTCGACCAGCCTCTCGGCCTCACAGCGATTGGACCTCATCGCCACATCGATGATCGCCGACAGCCTTCGTGGCGTGTACCACTCGAAGGGCAAGCGCGGGGTGCTCAGCCGGCACCAGGCCCAGATCCGGTCCCAGCGGGAGATCCCGACGCCCGACATCGAGAACTTGGTTGGATTCGATCCGCTGACGCGAGCCAACCGAAGCAGGTTCGTCCGCGAGTGGGAGCGTCGGGTCCATTGACCGCCCTGAACATCCATGGAAGGATCCCTCCATGCGCTCCAGGCAAGGCGCCTTCACCGGGCAGTCCTTGCACACCGCGAGTCCGGGAGCGTCTTCGGCGGTCCACTCGTTCCGCACCGAGTCGATCCTCGGGTAGAACTACCTCGCCGATGAGCTGCGACGACTGGAGAAGACCCTGTGAGCGACGAGAGGCCGAAGCGACGACTGCTGAAGTACCTGCAGGTGGCCGACCGAGCCATCCTGTCGACCCGCCCTCGCGCCCTGCGAGAGCTGCCGGCCGGCGCCCATCACGTCGAGATCCAGACCGAGGTGGATCGCGCCCTCGACCTGATGACCGTCCGGATGACGGCCCTCATGCTCACCGAGCACGCCGGCGAGGCCGAGACCAAGGAGTTCACCACGACCTTCCGGTACACGGCCCCCATTCGTCCGAGGTGGCTCCCGCTGCTCCTGTGGCGCCGCATCCCGTGGCGCGAGGTCGCCATCCCCCGCAAGGCCACCCTGACCGTGCAGCCGATCTGGAAGTACCCCCACGCCACCGAGATCCAACCGCTCGGCCGACCCATCGAGGCCGTCGAGGTGTGGCCCGAGCACTTCACCGAGAGCTGGCACCGCTGATGCACTTCGAGCACATCAAGAAGCGGAACATCGGAGGGGCGGTGCTGTTCCGATTCAACGTCCGGGTCTCCGGCCCGCTGCGTCGCCCTGAGGGTGACGGGCTGGGCTACGTGATCGAGGTCGTCACCACCAACCATCGCCTCCTCTTGGCGACGGGCAACCCGAGGAGCACGAGATGACCCGCATCTTCTTCGATACGGAGTTCATGGAGGACGGCGAGGTGATCCTTCCCCTCTCGCTCGGCTTCGTGGCCGAGACCGGCGAGCGGCTCTACGTCGTCATCGACGATGCAGACGAGACCCAGGCGAGCGAGTGGGTCCAGGAGAACGTCCTGCCCCACCTCCGATGGGATGACGCTCAGCAGGCGACCGCTGGCTGGGACCTCGATCGTGACAGCTACGCCGAGGTGCCCCGACACCTCGCCGGGGCGCTCATCTCCAACTGGATCGACGAGGTCTGCAAGATCGACGCGGAGCGATCGCCCTTCCCCCTCGCCGAGTTCTGGGCCGACTACGCCAGCTACGACTGGATCGTGCTGTGCCAGCTCTACGGCACCATGCTCGAACGCCCGGACTACTGGCCCATGTTCTGCATGGATATCCAGCAGATGAAGCGCCACGTTGGGTTCAAGGGCAACCTCCCCGAGGTCGCCGGCCAGGCCCACTGCGCCATGGACGATGCGCTCAACTGCAAGGAGCGCTGGGAGCTGCTCGACGCATGGGACCGAGAGCAGATCCGTGAGCACGAGGAGGCATGGGCCAACTCCCGTGGCGGGATCGAGGACGACGGCGTCAACCCCGCGGGGACGATCTGAGTTCCCCAGGAACTCGATCAAGTCCTTGCGTCCGCTCGAAGATCCGACTAAGAATGCTGGCATGGCATTCCCGGAGAGCATCCGTCTGATCGACCCCGACGACGGCAGCGAGAAGATCGTCCACATCAACCAGGTGCCCACGGGCATCTACGTCTACGGCTCGGTGGGCAGCTACATGCTGGGGCCGTGGGCCACCATCGACGCCTGGAACTACTACGCGGTGCGAGGCCCCGACGCCGGCACGCAGGCGCCCGAGGATGGCGAGTCCGTGGCCATCGTCCACGAGGGCCGGATCGTCCAGTCCTACGTCCTTGGCTCGGGGCCGGGGCGCTGGTGGCCGCGCATCCCCGAGAGCGACGGTCCCCGTGAGATCCAGCGCCCCCGTCGCCGCATCCGCCTCGCCATGATGCCGAGCGACGAGGCGTACCTGCAGGCCCTCTTCGCCGGCCGGGTGACCCTCCCCGAGGGGTCGAGGGTCGTGAACGCCTTCCACGACCACCACACCCGCTCCGTCGGCTTCGTGGTGCAGAACGATGCCTTCGAGGAGTGCCCCGAGGGCTACGAGGCGAAGCGCCTGCAGCTCTACGAGGAGATCGCTCGGGACGGCAGCTACTCGCTCACGTACGAGGCCGGATGATGGCCGTCATCGAGGCCCCCGTCGACTACGACCCGAACTTCCTGCCCAAGGAGACCGCCGACCGCGCCTTCGAGGTCTTGATGGCCGATCTGCCGTGGCGCCGCCACGACACGCTCCCCCGCGAGGAGGTGTACTTCAACGACACCCCGGTGCCCTACACCTACGGTGCTCCGGGCCGTGAGCGCACCTACGTCCCCGAGGCGGAGTGGCACCCCATGGTGCGCGCCATCCGCCGGTCGCTGGAGGAGGACCTCGATCTCCACTTCCCGCTCGACGTGTGCTTCCTCAACCGCTACACCGGCCCGAGGGGACTCGCTCGGCTGGCACGCTGACGACTCGCCCGAGATGGATCCCGAGCGCCCCATCGTGACGGTGTCGCTGGGCGATGAGCGCGACATCCAGTTCCGTCGCAGCTTCCCGCCCGACATGCCCAAGGAGGACTACAAGCTCTGGGCGAGGGCGGTCGAGTCCATCACGCTCGCCCACGGCTCCCAGGCGACCATGCGAGCCGGCATGCAGCAGCTCTGGCAGCACCGCATCCCCAAGTCGAGCCGATCGGACTTCGGCACTCGGATCTCGCTGACCTTCCGTGGGCTGTACACCGAGTGCGCCCACTGCAACGACCACGTCGTGCAGGAGCGATCGGGCGCCTGGATCCACCGACTCCGCAGCGGCATCGTCTTCTACGAGTGCTCTCCCTCGCACCTGACCACCACCGCTGCCCCGAGGATCTCACGATGATGGGCGACACCATGCTGTCCATCTGGCGCCTGAGCAAGCCCGTCGACTACCTGCCAGACACGGCCATCGAGGCCGAGCGCCGCTACGCCCTGAAGGAACTGGATCGATGAGGCAGCTCGACGATGAGCTAATCGGGTCTGCTCAGCCCCTCGATCGGTTCGACGAGGTGGCCACTCGCCTCCGGGCGCACAACGCCCACGACCGCGCCGTGCTCTGGCTGCTGACCAATGACCCCGAGATGCGCCCCTGGCGCCCGACCCTGGTGGACTACCTGAGCTACGTCCCGGGGACGGGTGGCATCGACCACATCCGTTCGAGCGCCGTGGCGTCCATCGCCGGACCTGAAGGAGGCCCTCGATGAGCCGCAAGTCCGACGCCCCGCTCATCACCGTGGCCGAGGTTATCGAGGGCCTCCAGCGGCTCGACCCGAAGCTGGAGTGCATCGGTGGCTGGGAGGGCAACCCCCTGCGCATGTCCGTCGAGGACGGCAGGGTCGTCTTCATCGACCACACCAACCCCGAGTATGCCGAGGGGTGGCCGGCGGTCGAGACCTGCTGGGGCGGCGCCTATCAGGAGGGCACCTCCAACCCGCGCCACGTCGAAGTTCACTGCGAGACTCACGGTCACGTCATGGCGAGTTGCCACCCCCGGCCCCACGGCAACTGCGTCAACCCCAACCCCCGCCTGGTCGAGCGCCGGGCCTGCCAGTTCCCCTGCCCCGAGAAGGAGTACACCGACGAGGAGCTAGGCCTCCCGTCGGACGAGAAGATGATCGACTTCGATTTACCGGAGCAGCAGAGCTGATGGCCAAGCGACCCATCGTCACCGAGGAGCAGGCCGACCTGCTGAGGGACCTCGCTCGTATCAAGAACTCCCCTTTCAACCCCAACGTCGAGCAGGGCGTCTGGACCCCTCGATCGGGCTGGACGCACGGCACCCAGGCCAACACCGTCCGGATCCTGCGAGCACTGGAGAAGAAGGGCTTCACCCGCAACCGCCACATGAGCGAGTACGAGATCACCGAGGTCGGCAGGCGTCTGGTTGAGGAGATGGGGCAGGCCCGTGGATGACGACTGGGATGAGATCGACGGCAGCATGTTGGCTCTCGGATCTCGGATCCGGATGGCGACCCCAAATGATCTGAGGTCGCTCGGGTTCAGCTTCGATGAGTGGGGCGAGCCGGACTGCACGTTCTCCCTCTCGGGTGACCTGATCGAGTTCTCGCCCCAGAAGAGAGCGGCCGTTCGCAAGGAGAAGGCAAGTCGAGCGCGGCTCAACTCCTACAAGAGCGAGTGCCTAGTGACTGCGAGGACGGCCCTGGAGAGGGACCGCCAGAGGGAGATCGAGCTGAACACCATCAGGCTGAAGCGTGCTGCCGAGCGGAAGCGAGATCGCCTTCTCCAGGAGCAGTGGGCACGGGAGGCCTCGTGACCGTCTACCTCCTCCACTTCGACGAGCCGTTCGGGCACGCGACGCACTACCTCGGGTTCGCCGAGGAGGAGCGTCTCGCCATCCGCCTCGACCACCATCGGCGTGGCACCGGCTCCAACCTCTGCAAGCACGTCGCCGCCGCCGGCATCGGCTGGCAGCTCGCCCGGCTCTGGGACGGCGCCAGCCGCACCAAGGAGCGCCAGATCAAGAACCAGGGCGGCAAGGCCGGCGTGTGCCCCCTGTGCTCCCGTCCCTCGCTCCGCTCAGCAGCCCAGCGCATGAGCGCCCTCGGGTACATCCCGACGCTCTCGCCGGCCGGCTCGGTCGTCCACGCCTTCGCCCCCGACAACCCGAGCGCCCTCTGCGGACGGGAGATGGGCGAGTCCTGGAGAGCGCTCCCCTCGGTCGACTCCGTCGTCGAGATCGCCGGCGTCCGACGTTCGGGTTGCGTCCGGTGCATGCGCAGGGTCGTGCGGCTGGAGGACTACGAGGCGACGTTGCAGCGCCTGGGGGCCAGCTCGTGATCGGGTACGTGGTCGTCATCGACGACGGGGTGCATGGCTCCAGACCGGTCTCTGTGGCGCTGGGCGAGGATCTGGTTGCGGATGCCGTGCTCTCAGCCGACGACCATGCCCGTTCGTGCTACGACCCCAGCGCTCCGGGGCCTGACCTCGATGTCTTCTACCTGCCTGAGGTCGGTAGATCGCATCGAGCTTCTCGCTTCGTCATCGTCTACGCCGTCGAGGTGAGCGGGGCGAGCTAGCCTTGCCCTTGGTCGGTCGCCCGGAGTCCGGGGATCGCAGCCACTCCCTCAACAACACGAGCCGAGGAGGCTGCCATGTCCGATCGAACCATCCACGCCCGCTTCTACGTCGACGCCGTCACGCGCCGGGGCTACGACCCCAAGCAGGCCGACGTGACGCTGAAGGCCGCAGGCCGCGGCGAGCAGAACAAGACCTGGGCGAAGTACACGCCCTCGGGTGAGCTGACCATGCACGTCACCGAGCCGGCCGTGGCCGACTTCTTCGAGGAGAATCTCGGGCGCGACCTCGCCATGACCTTCCAGGTCGTCGGCCCCGAGCGCTACAACGGCGAGCACGCACCGACCCCGACGGTCCCTGCCGAGGGCGCTGCCTGATCCGTCATCGGTCCGTCATGTTCAGCTAAGGTGCGGGCACGGCCCACCGGCCCCTACTCGGGGTAGGTGGGCCGTGCTGCATCTGCTGACAACCGAAGGAGTGCGAGCATGAGGCGCAATCTCATCCTCGTCCTGTCCGTCGTCGTGGTGACCCTAGCCGCGGCGTCCATCGTGCTGAACCGCCCATCGCCGGGGAGCGAGATCCTCTCCGCCAAGGGCACCTCGACGACCAGTACCACCGTCGATCCCGGCCCATCGCCGGCCGAGGTCGACCGCTGGAACCAGGCCGTGTGGGAGGCGGAGCTGGACCGCCAGGAGTGGAACACGGCCGTCTGGGTCCTCCGCACCAACCAGAGGACCTGGATCGAGCGCACCAGCGCTCGCCTCGCCGCCGAGGAGGCTGCACGCAAGGCCCAGGAGGCCCGTGAGGCCGAGCAGGCCCGCCAGCGCCAGCAGGAGCGCTCCCAGGCGCCCCAGGGCGTCCCTGCGTCCGAGCAGGGCACCGGGCGGTGCGGAGGCGACCTGCCCCCGTGCTACGTGATGATGCGGGAGTCCGGTGGCGACATCCGGGCGCGCAACCCCTCCTCGACGGCGTCGGGCAAGTGGCAGTTCCTCGACTCCACCTGGGCCGGCTTCGGCGGGTACGCCAGGGCCTACCTCGCCCCCGAGTCCGTCCAGGACGCCAAGGCCCGGATCCTCTGGGCGGGCGGGCGAGGGTGCTCGCACTGGAGCGCATGCTGAGCTAGCCTCGGCGCCAGGCCGTCGTCGAGCGCCCCGGGCATGCGCCGAAGCGAGTTCCTCGGAAGTCGCCGAGTGGTAGCCCTCGGGGAGCCGGATCGTGGCCTTCCGGTACTCAGCGAGGTCCCCAGCGTGCGGGGGCCTCGCTGGGCTACCCTCTTGCTCGCCCCTCGGCGACGACGACCCGCCGTGGAGGCCCCCGCCACGACCCCGCCCACCCGGTGACCTGAACCCCGCCGGGAAGAGGCGGGGTCGTGTGCTTGC
>JACCDG011128011.1_pt1 | contig 30040 bp, 23 predicted proteins | sample 7442471 | NCBI WGS metagenome assembly JACCDG01 (sample SAMN15323444, study PRJNA562643) | freshwater metagenome | isolation source: river surface water | place: USA:Blue River Watershed | collected 2017-08-17 | reverse complement strand
GCAAACGGCGGTTCTGCGGTCCGGGGCGGCCTGGCCCGGACCGAGCGCGGGTGCGACCCGGAGATCCCTGCGGGCGCGGCCGACCGACGGCGTACGTCGTGCACTGCGGCATTGCCCGGCGGAACCGGATGCCCTTGGATCCCGCCATGGAACTCCGGTCTTCGACTTCGGCGGCGGGTACGCGGCGGACCTTTCTCCGGCGCTCGGCGGGTTTGGCGGCGGTGGCGGTGACCGGAGGACTCCTCCGTGCGGCGACGGGCACTGCGGTGGCGGCCGACGCGAAGACTTCGACGGCAGCCTCCGGTGGCGCCTCGCTTGCGGCCTTCCCGATCGCCGGTTTCGAGAAGCACTTCTTTGAGAAGTACACGCCCGAGCAGACCGCGCAGGTTTGGGACGAGATCGGGCTCGACCTTGAGCTCACGCTCCGGCCGGAAGGACACATCAAGCCCGAGCGGGCTGCGGATGAGCTCCCGGTCCTTGCGGCGGCGATGGCGGCGCGGAAGCGGCGCATCCTTGTGCTCGCGTCATCGTTCACCCGGGCGGACGACCCGCACATCGAGCGCTCCCTGCGTGCAGCGCGTGCGCTTGGAATCACCCTCTATCGCCACCGCGGCTTCCGCTATCGCGCGGGTGTCTCCCCGAAAGTGCAGCTGGCGGATTTCCGGGCGCAGCTGCGCGACATCGCGGCGCTGAACCGCGAACTCGGGATGCAGGCCCTCTACCAGAACCATGCCGGCGCGGATTTTGTCGGCGGGGCGCTCTGGGATCTGGACCTGATGCTCGATGACATTGCGCCCGCGCAGGTGGCGGTGGCGCTGGACCTGCGGCACCTCCGCGTGGAGTTGGGTCGCGCGTGGCCGGCGGCGATCCGGATGATCGCTCCGCGCATCGGATCGCTCTACGTGAAGAGCTTCCGCTGGGACCGTGACCGTACGATCGAGACCCCCTTGGCGGAAGGCATCGTCGGCCCGGACATGGTGAAACTCGCGCTGGCCGGTCGGGACAGCCTCCCGGTGTGCATTCACGTGGAGTACCCGAAGCACGAAGCTGTGCCCTTCGCCGACCGCGCCCGCGGCGCCGCCTGGTTCCGGCAGGACGCCGAGGTGACCCGCGGGTGGCTGGCGGCGCGCTGAAGGGCGACGGGGCGTCGTCTTCCGGCGGGGCTCCGTCGAGACGGGGGCGCTCGAAGCGGAAAATGGTGGAGGTGCCGGGAGTTGAACCCGGGTGCCCCTGGCCTTCACGGACCGCATCTACCTGCGTAGTACCGCTTGAGTTTCGCCGGTGACATGTGGCGGTACGCGCTCACCACCGGCTAGGCTCTGGATGAAGATACGGCCCGCGCGTCAAAGTCGGCCACGCGGACTATTCCTGCTGTCGACGTACGTTCCGGCCAGCAGGAGTCGCCGGGCGTACGAGGCTGCTCATTTAGGCAGCCAGGGGCATTTCTTCGGTGTTGCCGTTTGTTGTTTTCGCAGGGGGATTAACGAGAGACCCACGACTCTCTTCAGGCAGCGGTTCGCTCCAACCAAGGGTAGAATCCAGAACACCCCCAAAGTGAAATCCTTGGGATGGTCCGCGGTGGCTCCGGTACCCTTTCGGGACCGCAGCCGCTACCGTCGTGCAAGCGGATCAAGGAACAAGAAGAAGACGGTACCGCGCCCTGCTGGATTTGCAAGCGTGGTGCCAGCGGGTACGAGACGATGGGCCGGAACGCCGCCGGGCTTGCGGCGCGGCGCGGGCGTCCGGCGTGTCGCCACGCTTGCTGGCCGGACCAGGCGCGCGGGGTCTCAGCGTTGGCTTTGGCCGCGGTACGCGGCGAGCACCGGGTAGTCGGCGGGCGCGAGAGCGTACGCGTCGAGCGCATCGGGTCGAACCCACGCCAAGGCGGCGTGCTCGACGGCGACCGGCTCCGGGCTGCCGGGGGCAAGCGTGGCGACGAAGCCGTGGAGCCGGACCGTGATCTTAGGATAGGCGTGGAGCGCGGGGGGCAGGGCGTCGCCGAGGACAATGTCGCAGCGAAGCTCCTCGCGGATTTCCCGGCGGAGCGCGTCGCCCGCCGGTTCGCCGGCTTCGATCTTTCCGCCGGGAAACTCCCAGAGCAGCCCGAGGTGCTTGTGCGCCGGGCGCTGTGCAATCAGCACGCAGCCGTCACGCTCGATCAGGGCGCAGACGACGTCGAGCGGAGCGGGCGAGGGCGGAGACGAGGACACCCGGGAGTGATGGCAGCACTCCGCCCCTCGCCGCAAGCCCGAGCCCGGCTGGAACCATCGATCGGTGCCGGTCGCCGGTGCGGGTCGAGCCGCTGCGGGGGGCGGTTTGAGCGTGCGCCGCCAGCGCTGCGGGCGACGTCGATCGGTCGGCATGCGCGCACCGGCGTCGCACGCCCTCGCGACGCGGCCAATCCCGATCCCGATCCCAATCCCGGCCGGAGCCCGGGCTTGCCGCGGGGCGGTGCGTGCGCCTAGCTCCGGGCTCCCTCTCGCCGCATGCACATCCCGGGCACCACCCTCGCCAGCGTCAGCCTCTCCGGCCGCTCGGAGGGTGCGGTGAAAGCGTTGCGGGGGTTCCGCAAGGATCGCCACCATGTGCCGGATGCCGCTAACGCCACGACGCAGGCTTTCCTCGGCAAGCTCTGCGAGGAGGAGTTGCGCGAGGAGGCGGAGGCCCTCTTCCAAAGGACCCGCGATGCGCTGGCGTACAAGCGGAAGGATCTCGCGCTCGATCTGGGCTCCGGCAGCGCCGTGCTCACGGCGCGCGACTTCACCGTCGAGTTCACCTACGCGCTCCTCGAATCCGACCCTTCGCGTTACGCCGTCGAGCGAACCCTGCACAGCCTGCGGGACGCGGCGCTGATCGATCAGCCGGAGGTCAACGGGTTGTTCTCCGGCTGGTTCACCGCGCTCGTGTTCACGTTGTCCCGCGGCGTCTCGGTGGAGGCCGTGATCGATGCGATCGAGGGACTACCGGAGGACATCGCGCTCCGCGTGACGTACCCCTCGGATTGCCGCGAATGCGTGCTCTCGGTCCCCGGCGTCGACGCGGTCGTGCGCTGCTCCGGCGCCACGCTGGCCGTGGAATTTCCGCGGGCTGGTTCGCCCCGGGAGTTGCTGGAAGCGTTCGCGCAGGTGCGGGAAGCCTTCGTCCTGACCCGCGATGCCACGCTGGCGGGATTGCTGTAGACTCCGGAGCGGCGGGGCCCCGGAGGGTGATGTCGCCTGAATTGCGACGCCATGGCAGCGGGGGCGGCTATCACGCGACCGTCCGGGTGTGACATCGGGCTCTGCAGGCCGGGCTTGCCCGGGACGCGGCGGATGGCTGGACTCGCGGCTTCATGATTCTTCCCGGCAGTACCTTGGGCGTGTTGGGCGGCGGGCAACTCGGCCGCATGTTCGGTCAGGCGGCGCAGTCGCTCGGGTACCGCGTGCACGTGTATGAACCGGCGGCGGATTGCCCGGCCAGCGCGGTCGCCAACCGCACCTTCACGGCACCCTACGAGGATGCGGAGCAACTCGCGGCCTTCGCGCGCAGCTGTGCGGTGGTGACCTACGAGTTCGAGAACATTCCGGTCGCGCCCCTGCAGGCGATCGCCGGGCTCACGCAGCTCCACCCGCGGCCGGAGGTCCTGGAGATCTGCCAGAACCGACTGCGCGAGAAACGCTGGCTCAAGCGCGAGGGCTTTCCGCATGTGCCGTTCGCCGAAGTCGAAGCCGGTGGCGATCTCGCGGCCGCGATTCGGTCGATTGGCGTGCCCTGCGTGGTGAAGACGGCGGACTTTGGCTACGATGGCAAGGGGCAGCAGAAGGTGACCGACGAGACGACGCTGGCGGCGGCGGTGCGGGCGTTCGCCGGGGCGCGGGCGGTGGTGGAGCGTTACGTGGATTTTTCGTGTGAGCTTTCGGTGATCGTCGCGCGCTCCGCGACGGGCGAGACGCGGGCGTTCCCGGTCGCGGAGAACATCCACACCCGCCACATCCTCGACCTCAGCCTCGTGCCGGCGCGCGTGCCCGATGCCGTCGCCGCGGAAGCCGTGGCGCTGGCCACGGCGATCGCCGAGCGGCTGGGGCTGGTGGGTCTGCTGGCGGTGGAGCTCTTCCTGGGCCGCCAAGGGCAGCTGCAGGTCAACGAACTCGCTCCGCGTCCGCACAACAGCGGCCATTGGTCGATTGACGGCGCGCGCACCAGCCAGTTCGAGCAGCACGTGCGGGCGGTCTGTGGCCTGCCCCTCGGCGACCCCGGCGTGCGCGAGCCTTCGGTGATGGTGAATCTCCTTGGTGACGTCTGGCGCGACCCCACCGGCCCGGCTCCGCAGTCGCCGGATTGGTCGGTGGTGCTCCGCCAGCCCCGCGCGAAGCTGCACCTCTACGGCAAGGCGACCGCCCGCATCGGCCGCAAGATGGGGCACTTCACCGTGGTGGGTCCTACGCTCGACGCCGCGCTCGGCGAAGCGCGGGCGATCAAGGCCCGGCTCGACGCCTGAGCTTGGGCGCGGGCGTGCCCGCGATGGCATGCGATTGGTCCACGCGATGCGCGCGGGACTGGACCCGCCCGCACCGGTCGTCGGCTCACGGCGGCGGCGCGCCGACGCGAAGGGATGCGCCGCGGTCTTGCGCGTCGATCCGAACGCGGATCGTCGCGCGGATTCGCTCAATCGGCGAGTGCGGCCTCGAGATCGGCGATCAAGTCGCCGGCGTCCTCGAGTCCCGTGGACAGCCGCAGCAAGTCGGGCGGCGTCGGGCTGGTCGGGCCCTCAATGCTGGCGCGGTGCTCGATCAGGCTCTCGGTGCCGCCGAGTGACGTGGCGCGCTTCCAGAGCTGGAGCCGGGAAAGCGTGCGGAGGGCGCCCTCGGCGCCGCCGGCGATGCGGAGGGCGAGCATGCCGCCGAAGCCGCCGGACATCTGCCGGGCGGCGACCGGGTGACCCGGTGAGCGCTCGAGTCCCGGGTAGAGGCAGGCGACGATGCGGGGGTGGGACTCGAAGTGATGCGCGATTGCCATGGCGGTACTGCACTGGGCGGCGACGCGGACGTGCAGCGTGCGCAACCCGCGGGCGAGCAGCCACGCCTCGAACGGCCCGAGCACGGCGCCGCCCTGGGCGCGGATGCGCAGGATGCGTTGCCAGAAGGCGTCGTTGGCCCGCGTGGTGAGCGTACCTGCGATGACATCGGAGTGGCCGTTGAGGTACTTCGTTGCGGAGTGCATCACCACGTCGGCGCCGAGCGACAGCGGCTGACTCAGCAGCGGTGTGGCGAACGTGGAGTCGACGGCGAACCGCGCCCCCGCCTGACGGGCGAGGGCGGCGACGGCCGCGAGGTCGGTGATCGCGAGGCTCGGATTGGCGGGCGTCTCGGCCCAGATCAGCGCGGTCTTGCCGGGGCGGATGGCCGCGGCGACGCGTTCCGGGCGAGTCTGGTCGACGCACTCGACCTCCAGGCCCCAGTCCTTGGCCCAGCCGAAGAGCCAGTTCTTGAGCGCCCAGTAGAACTGTTCCGGCACGATCACGTGATCGCCGGGCTTCAGCGCTTGGAAGACGGCGGTGGCGGCGGACATCCCGGAACTGAACACGGCGGAGGCTGTGCCCCCCTCGAGACGATTGAGCACGGCCTCGATCAGCTCGTAGCCCGGATTGTCGGGCCGCGAGTAGAGTCGGCCGGCGAGAAGCTGATTATCCGGCCCCCGCTCGTACGTGGTCGAAGCCTGGATCGGCGGCACGAGCGCGCCGGTGGTGGGCTCGCCGAAACCGAGGGCCTGCGCGAGATCGGTGGCGGGGCGGTGTGGGTGCAGCGGGTCCATCGGCGAAGCGTGTGTTTTTTTGGGGGGGCGGGGACTAAGGATCGAGCAGGATTGGATGGCTGGATGCCGCGGGGCAGAGGGACGGTGCGACTGGCGCGGAAGAAATGGTGCGGCGGCGCGGAGGAGGGCGGAGGCGGTGCTTCAGCGGGTCAGGCCCGACCGCCCGCGGGGTCGGACGCGGCGAGGCGGCGATGTTCGACGAGCGTGCAGCGGTCCATGACGACGGCGAGGCCGGCGTTCCGGGCGAGGCGTGCGGCCTCATCGCTGACGATGCCGGACTGGAGCCAAAGACCGCGGGCGCGAATGGCGGCGGCCTGTTCGGCGATGGCGGGGCAATCGGCGGCGGGGCGAAACACATCCACCAGGTCGACGGCCTCCGGGATGGAGCGAAGGTCCGGGTACGCCTTTTCGCCCAACACCTCGGTCAGCCGCGGGTTCACCGGAAAGATGCGGTAGCCCTGTTCCTGCAGGTAGCGGGCGACCTGCCAGCTGGGCTTCTCCGGATCGCCGGAAAGGCCGACCACTGCGATCGTGCGCGACTGCTGCAGGAGTCGGCGGATCGTCGCCGGATCGGCGGCGGACGCGGAGTCGAGCGGGGAAGGCGCGGACATGGGGCGGGGCCGGGAGCGGCGACGGGGAGCAGAGCGGAGACCGGTGTCGGAGGCAATCCGTGGGCGGAGGGCGAAAAAAACGCCGCTCCGGGAAGGAGCGGCGCGAAAGGGGAGGGGAGGGCCGGCGGAGCCGGTGACCGACCGCTTACTGCGCGAGCAGATTGTTGCGCGAGTGCTTGATCGTGCGGGTGACCGCGCGCTGGTGCTTGGCGGAGAGGCCAGTGTACTTGCGCGGGAGGATCTTGCCCGTGTCGGTGACGTAGCGGACCATCGCCTGCGGAGTCGTGAACGGAATCTCCGGGGGGGTGAGGCTGCGCTGGGTCTGTTCGGTGGTGCTCATGGAAAAGGAATGGTCACCAAAACCCGGCCCGGACGGGGTGTCAACCGGGTTTTCTCGCGCTCGTGTCCCCTCTTGCCACCGGTCGGCGCTTGGCGGAATCGGTAAAAAATGCGGCTTGCGCCCGACGCGGCTGACCAAAGGGTAACCCGCACCCGATCGATCGTCTCCATGGCCAACGCGTATACCGAAGCGAGCATCAAGACCCTTTCCCCGCTGGAGCACATCCGCCTGCGCCCCGGCATGTACATCGGCCGCCTCGGCAGCGGAACGCACGCGGAGGACGGCATCTACGTCCTGCTCAAGGAGACCATCGATAACTCGATCGACGAGTTCACGATGGGCTTCGGCAAGAAGATCGAGATCGATCTCCAGGACCGCACCCTGCGCGTGCGAGACTACGGGCGCGGCATCCCGCTCGGGAAGCTCATCGACTGCGTTTCGATCATCAACACGGGCGCCAAGTATGATAGCGAGACCTTCCAGAAAGCGGTCGGCCTGAACGGCGTCGGCCAGAAGGCGGTCAACGCGCTTTCGAGCTCGTATCGCGCGCAGGCCGTGCGCGAAGGGGAAACGAAGATCGTTGAATTCCAGCAGGGCCGGTTGAAGAAGGACCACAAGGTGGGGCGCACCGAGGAGCGCAACGGCACGATCGTCGAATTCACGCCGGACGAGGCGCTCTTCGGCAAGGACTTCAAGTTCCGCCCGGAGTTCATCGAGGAGATGCTGTGGAACTACGCGTTCCTCAACCGCGGGCTCACTCTCACGTTCAACGGCAAGCCCTTCCGCTCGGAAAACGGCCTCAAGGACCTGCTTGTGCGCAAGCTCACCGGCGAGACGCTGTATCCGATCGTCCACATCGAGGCCGACGACATCGAGGTCGCGATGACGCACGGCGCGCATTACGGCGAGGAGTACTACTCGTTCGTCAACGGCCAGCACACCACCATGGGCGGCACGCACCTCGCCGCGTTCCGCGAGGGCTTGGTCCAGACGGTGCGCAACTTCTTCAAGCGGGACTACGACGCGGCGGACATCCGGCAGTCGATTGTCGCCGCGGTGAGCGTGCGCGTGATCGAGCCGGTGTTCGAGTCGCAGACGAAGACCAAGCTCGGCTCGAATGACATCGGACCGAAGGGGCCCTCGATCCGGCAGTTCATCGGGAACTTTCTCCAGCAGCAACTCGACAACTGGCTGCACCGGAACCCGGAGGCCGCCGAGGCGTTGAAGCGGAAGATCGAGGATAGCGAACGCGAGCGGAAGGAGCTTTCCGGCATCCGCAACCTCGCCCGCGAGCGCGCCAAGAAGGCCTCACTGCACAACCGCAAGCTGCGCGACTGCCGCGTGCACCTCGATTCGAAGGACAAGCGCGCCGAGGAAAGCACGCTGTTCATCGTCGAGGGCGATAGCGCCGCCGGCTCGCTCACCGCCTGCCGCGACGTGCAGACCCAGGCGGTCTTCGCGCTGAAGGGCAAACCGCTGAACACCTTCGGCCTGACCAAGAAGGTCATCTACGAGAACGAGGAATTTCACCTGCTCCAGAGCGCGTTGAACATCGAGGAAAGCCTCGATCACTTGCGCTACAACCGGGTGGTGATCGCGACCGACGCGGACGTCGACGGCATGCACATCCGCCTGCTCCTGCTGTCGTTCTTCCTCCAGTTCTTCCCCGAGCTGATCACCCAGGGGCACCTGTTCATCCTCGAGACGCCGCTCTTCCGGGTGCGGAACAAGAAGGAGACGCTTTACTGCTACTCCGAGGCGGAGAAGCAGTCCGCCCTGCACCGGCTCGGGCAGGCCGCGGAGATCACCCGCTTCAAGGGCTTGGGCGAGGTTTCTCCCTCGGAGTTCAAGGACTTCATCGGCGAGGGCATGCGGGCGGAGCCCGTGAGCCTCGCGCACCTGCACAACAGCAACCAGCTGCTCACGTTCTTCATGGGGAAGAACACGCCGGAGCGGCAGGACTTCATCATCGAAAACCTCAAGGTCGAGAAGGACCTCGTCGAGGTCTGAGCCGCATCGCCCGATCCGCGCTCCCGTCCCCAACCCTCCTTCCCGCTCGACTCCGCTACCCGGCATGCCTCCGCGCAAGACCTCCAAGGACGATCAACCGGAACTCCCGCTCTCCGTCGCATCCGCCGACGCCGCATCGGGTGCGGCCGCGCCCGCGGCGCCCGCTCCGCCAGACTCCCCTGCGCCCTCCGACGGTGCACCCGGCCCGGGTCCCGAAGCCCCGCTCGCCCGGAGCTACCGTGAGTGGTTCCTCGAGTACGCCAGTTACGTCATTCTCGACCGCGCGGTGCCGCACATCGATGACGGCCTCAAGCCGGTGCAGCGGCGCATCCTGCACACCTTCTGGGAACAGGACGACGGACGCTTCCACAAGGTCGCCAACATCGTCGGCGCCTGCATGCGCTTCCACCCGCACGGCGACGCCTCGATCGGCGCGGCGCTCGTCGGCATGGGCCAGCGCGGCTTCCTCGTCGAACCGCAGGGCAACTTCGGCAATGTGCTCACGGGCGACGAGGCCGCGGCGCCGCGCTACATCGAGGCGCGCCTGACCGCCTTCGCCCGCGAGGTGGTGTTCAACCCCAAGACCACCACGTGGCAGCTCAGTTACGATGGTCGCGCCAAGGAGCCGGTCACGCTGCCCGCGAAGTTCCCCCTTGTGCTCCTCGACGGCGCTGAGGGCATCGCGGTCGGTCTCTCGACGCGCATCCTGCCGCACAACTTCAACGATCTCTGCCGCGCGGCCATCAATCACCTGCAGGGAAAGCGTTTCCGGATCTTCCCGGATTTCCCGACCGGCGGCATCGCCGACTTCTCGGAGTACAACGACGGCGAGCGCGGGGGGAAGGTGAAGGTGCGCGCCAAGATCGAGGTGCGCTCCAAGTACCAGCTCGCCATCACGGAGCTGCCGTTCGGACGGACGACCGAGGCGCTGATCGAGTCGATCCTCGCCGCCAACGCCAAGGGCAAGATCAAGGTCAAGCACGTCGACGACAACACGTCCGAGGCCGTCGAAATCCTGGTTCACCTGCCGCAGGGCGCCGACACGGATCAGGTCATTCGCCAGCTCTACGTCTTCTCCGACTGCGAGGTGTCGCTCTCTCCCGCGGCCTGCGTCATCGACCAGGACAAGCCGCTCTTCCTCGGCGTCTCGGAGATCCTCCGCCGCTCCGTCGACAAGACGGTCCAGTTGCTCAAGCGCGAGCTGGAGATCCGGCTCGAGGAGCTGGAGCAGCAGTGGCACTGGGATTCGCTGGAGCGCATCTTCATCGAGGAGCGGATCTACCGCCGGATCGAGAAGTCCCAGACTTGGGAGAGCGTGCTCGCGGAGATCCGCGAAGGCCTCAAGCCGTTCCTCAAGCAGCTGCGGCGCGAGGTCACCGCTGAGGACATCACGCGGCTGACCGAGATCCGGATCAAGCGCATCTCGGCGTACAACCGCTTCCAGGCTGACGAGGCGCTGAAGCGCATCGAGGCCGAGATCAAGGAGACCAAGCACCACCTCAAGCACCTCACTCCGTACGCGATCGCGTGGTTCGAGCGGCTGCAGGAGAAGTATGGCAAGGGCCAGAAGCGGCGCACGACCTACGACGAGATCGAGCAGATCAAGGCCGCCGAGGTGGTCTCGGCCAACCAGCGGCTCTACGTCAACCGCGAGGAGGGCTTCATCGGTCTCAACTGGCGCCAGCACGAATTCCTCACTGAGTGCACGATCCTCGATGATGTCGTCTGCTTCATGGCGGACGGGTCGATGAAGGTCGCGCGCGTGGCGGACAAGGTCTTCATGGGCCGGGAAATCCTCCACGTCGCGGTGGTGCCGAAGGAGGGCGACCGCGCCTTCTACACCATGATCTATCAGGACAAGGAGAGCGGGAAGGCGTTCGCCAAGAAGTTCCAGCTCGGCGGCGTCACTCGCGACAAGCTCTATCCGCTCGTGCCCAGCGAGGGATCACACGTGGTGTTCCTCGACGTCGCCAAGACGGCGGAGACCACGACGCAGAAGGTCACGGTGACGCTCAGCGGCCGCTGCGCGGCGCGCGTGAAGGAGTTCGTCTTCGACCTTTCCGAGCTGACGATTGGTCAGCGTGGCGCCAAGGGTCTCACGGTCACGCAGTGGCCGATCCGTCAGGTCCGGCGCGCCTAGGCGCGACGCCCGGGGCGGGTTCGCCGCCGGGTGTCGATCGTGCTGCCTGGCCGAAGGGCTCGCGTCCGCTCAGGGCGTGCCCGCCTCAGGCTTCGCCGGCGTCGCGGCGGTGCCGGTGGCGGCGCCCGCGTCGGCCGTCGCGTTGAGCGTGTCGGCGGCCGGAGCCGGCTGCCAGAAGTAATGACCGCGGCGCACCCGGTCGAAGCGCACAAGACCGGCGACGACCAGCAGGACCACGGTGCAGACAATGACCATGCGGCGGCGTGCGGCGGCGGCCCGGTCGAGGTACGGATCGTCCAGCCGTCGCACCGTGCCCGGCGGGAGCGTGGCGCGCTGCGTGAGGAGGCTACCGAGCGGGAGATTAATCCGAACGCGACCGTTGATTGCCCAACCGTTGCCTTCGAGGATCGGCCCGAGGGTGCGTTGCCGGATCTTGAGCCAGGCGATCAGCATGGAGGGACCGGAAACCGCGGCGATCAAGCCGGCGAGCACGAGGGGGTACTGCCACGGTTTCATGCCGAAGAGGTAGCCGAGCATGAGCGTGATCACGCTGACGGCGCCGGTCACCGCGACGCCGATGGCAGCGACCGCACCGACGTCGACCTTGCGTGGCGCTTCGGGCGGGCGCTGCTTGTCGAGGTGGGCGGCGGTCTCGGCCGCCGTGGCGAGCCGGTTGTGCGAAGCGGCATCGGCGGCGGCGGCGCGGCGCGCCACCTGCTCCTCGACCAGTCGGACGAGCTTCTTGTACGGCGCCGAGAAGGCCTGCCGGATGCTGATCGGGTTATCGACGATGCTGGTGATCGTGGCGTCCCAGTCGCGGCCCTGGCGGTCGATGAACACGCCGTTGCGCCCGACGAACAGGTAGTCGCTGTCGCCCTGCGTGAAGCAGGCGGCGATCTTTGCCGGGGGGGAGCCCGCGCGGCGGAGATCGCAGTAGGCGATGTAGGCCTTGCTCATCGCGGCCAGCGGACTCGGGCCCTCGACGTGGATGCAAAACAGCGTGCTGCGGGTGTCGAGGTACAGCGTGCCCGCCTGAAAGATCGCGGGACGATCCGGCGCGTAGAAGTCCTCGAAGTTAACGAAATTGCGCAGCAGCGTCCCAAAATCCCGGGTCAGGCGGAGCAGGCGTGCGACGTCGGGCAAGGCATCGAAGTGCGGCCCGGCGGCGAGATCGCGCCCGATGAGCGCGGCGAGCGGATCGCGGAGCGTGGCGGCGAGCAAGGCGCGGATGCGCTCCATCCCGAGCGATTCGACTCGGGCGCCAGCCTTGGCGGCGATGTGCGCGTCGAAGGCGGCGATCCGGCGCTCCAGCTCCCGCCACTCCGTCTCGGTGAGCGTCGTTTTGCCGGCGCCGTAGAGGGGGGCCACGGCGTCGCGCCGCAGCGCCTCCACGGCGGCGGACCAAGCCGGATTGATCCCGTCGACCAAGGGGAGGGGGCGTCCGGGTTCCACGTGGGCGAGTGGGAAGGCGGCGAGCGTCGCGGCCCCGGCGGTCAGAGCTTGGCCGGCAAGCGCAGCGTAGTCGGTGGTGTCGCGGTTGAGCGGCGCAGCGGCGCGGGCGTCGAATTGAGCGAGGCGGCTGCGCGTGAAGTAATCTTCGATCTTCGCGCGGACGGCCGCGAGCGCGGCGCTGGCGGCCTCGGTGCCGTCGCCGAAGCGACGGACCTCGGCGGACGTCCCGCGGGTATGCCACGCCTCGTAGGCGGCGAGTTCCGCGAGGAACGTGTCGATCAACGCCTGATCCACGCCAAGTTGGCCGGATCGGTCGGGCTTTCCGCCAACGCACGCTACGGCATCGGCGATGGCGCTGCGGAGTGACGGATCCTCCGTGCTATTGGGCACGATCACGCCGTCTCCGTTGAAGGCGGAGGCGCGCAGGGCGTCGGCGGAGCGCTCGGCTTCCTCCAGCGAAATCTCCGCGGCAGCACTGCGACCGAGGCCGGCGAGGAGGGAGACCGCCGCGGCCAGCACGGCACGGCCCTCGTCGGTGTCCTGCCGGAGCACGGACAGCGGCAGGGTGGCGCGACCCGAAAGCAGAAGCGAAACGTCTCCGAGGCGACGCGCGCTCCATTCGATTGCCGCGAGGATGTCCGCTACGCGGATGCGGGCATCGCCGTCGTGGTCGAGCAAGGAGAGGGTGGCCTCGGGCAGTTCCAAGCCCCGCGTCGGGCAACTCAGCGCCACCCAGAGCTTGGGATCCAATTCCTTGAGATGCAGCAGGTCGGCGGCGGTGGTGAGCGTGACTTGATCGAGTCCACCGAGGCGGCGGAAGGTCCAGACGTGAGCGGCTTTGGAGGGCATCAGAGTGAGCAGTAAGTGGATACGCTTGTACCGCCACTCCAAACGCTTGGCAACTGTCGAACGCGCGCCGGGAAGTAAACTGGACCCCGGGATCTATGGCCGCGGGGGGAACGTCACGCCGCGCATGTCCCCCGTCTCGATAAAGCGTTGGTGAAACGTGAACGCCTCGGCCAGCCGGGGCGGTCGCTCGCGACCGGGTCTAGTTCAGGTACCAGATCGTGGCGTTGAGAATCGTGGCGAACGACACCCAGAGAAGGTAAGGCAGCCAGAGCCAGCCGGCGACCGGATCGATGCGCCGGAAACGGACGAACAGCCAGGCCAGCAGGGCCCAGAGCACCACGATCTCAATCAGCGCCGCTCCGGGATTGTGCAGACCAAAGAAAAGCAGGGACCACGCGGCATTGAGGACCAGCTGGAGGCCGTGTCCGAGGAGTGCTGCGCGGGCTCCGGCGACGTCGCGCCGACGCCAGACGCGCCATGCCGCGACGGCCATGAGAATGTACAGGAGGGTCCAGACCGGGCCGAAGACCCAGCTCGGTGGGTTCCAGTCCGGCTTCACCAGCGTCGGATACCACGTGCGCACATTCGCGGCCGTGGCCAGTCCCCCGATCGCGCTGGCGGCGAATGATGCCAGCAGCAGCAGCCCGAGGGCGAGCCACGCACGCGGCCGAGCGGGCTGAGCGGCGGGCATGGACGCGGACTTCGGGGAGGGAGTGCTCATGGGGTCAAGTGACTAGGCGTCGATCTTCCGGATTCGGGGAAGGTGTCGACCGCCTTCAAACTCCGTCGCGAGCCAGACGCGGACGATCTTGAGGGCGTCCTCCTCGCTGACGGTCCGCTCGCCCAGCGAGAGGCAGTTGGCGTCGTTGTGGGAACGGTTCCAGATCGCGACCTGTTCGTTCCAGCAGAGCCCGCAGCGTACGCCCGGCACACGGTTGGCCACGATCGCCTCGCCGTTGCCCGAGCCACCGAGCACGATGCCGCGCTGGTACTCGCCGCGGGCCACCGCCTGCGCCACGGGGCGGATGAAATCCGGATAGTCGCAGCTCGCATCCGAGTGGGTGCCGAAATCCCGCACGGTATGTCCCTCGGCGAGCAGCATGGCCTTGATGGCTTCCTTGTAGCGGAAGCCGGCGTGGTCGGAACCGATCGCGATCGTGAACGTTTTGTTCGTGCTCATGCGGGGACGCGGAAAAGGAAGGAAATGCGGTTGAGTCCGGCGGGTGACGAGTCGACGGTCATGTTCGCGGCTGCGCGTCGGTCGCGCAAAGCCAAAACAAGATGTCATCCCGACTGTCCAGTACCGTCCCAGGCCCGATCGATACCGCCGGGAGGTGCGTGCGGCCGCGGTGCAGTTTGCGCTGGCTCGCGACGGCGGGACTGCTGATCGCCTTGGCGGGATGTGCGTCGCCGGGGCGGGTAGGCCCCATCTCGGAGGATTCCGCCGCCCCTGGCTGGCGGGTGGTCAGCATCGATGCGATTCCGCTTGGTGCGACGATCGATCAGGTTCGTGCCGCACTGGGCGACCCCGCGGGGATCGTGCGCAGTTCAGCGGGAGCCGAGCGGTGGAGTTTTCCGGCGGGTCGGGCCACCTGGCCCGAGGTGGGTGGGGCCGCGGTGCGCGTGCGTTTGCGGGACGGCCGTGTGACCGCGATCGAGGTGGCTCGCCCGACGTCCTAGCCTTCGAGCGCGTCCCAGAACTGTGTGGCGTCGCTGAGATCGGGCAGGAACGCATCCGGCCGATGGCTCCGGAGAGCTTCGGGGTCCGAGTGACCGGTGGCGACGGCGAGGGTGCGCGCGCCGATGGCGCGGCCGCAGGCGATGTCGTGGGGCGTGTCCCCGATGATCCAGGTCCTCTCGGGTGCGAAGACCACGCCGTGGTGCTCGCGCGCGCGGTGCAGGGCGAAAGGCCCGAGCTCGTTGCGCAGCTCGTGATCATCGGCGAAGGCCCCGAAGGCGAACGTTTCCCAGAGGCCATGATGCGCGAGCTTGATCTCGGCGCCACGCCGCCGGTTTCCGGTGAGCAGCCCCTGCGCGACGTGGGGTCGAGCCGCCACTTCGGCGAGCCGCTCCGGTACGCCGGGAAGCACGCGCGATGCGGAACGGAGCAGCTCGGCGGGGAGCGCCTCGAAGTACGCCGCCGTGTAGGCCGCCATCGTCTCGGCCGTGTCCGGAAGGCGAAACTTCTCGAAGATACGGCGCATGATCCATGGATCGGTGCGTCCGCCGAAGTCGATGTCCTCCAGCGATCCGTCGATGCCGAAGCGTGCGGCAAGGGCGGTGCGCAGCGCGCGCATGCCGGCGCCGCCGGACGCGAGCAGCGTGCCGTCAATGTCCCAGAGGAGGAGAAGGTTCGGTGAGGAGCGCATCAGGAAGCGAGTCAGGGCGCGCCGAGCGCAAGGACTCAGCGCCAGCCGACACGGGTGGGGCCGGGCTGTCAAAGCTCGCGCGACGCCGCGTTTCTCGGCGGGAGAGACCACCTTCCTGCACCCTGCGGGCGAGCGGAACGCCCGACGAGCGGTCCCGGGCGCCGCTGGTGGGTCCCCTGATTGGCTCGCCGCCGTGGTGTTAACGCTCAGTCGGTCGGGACTCGCCGCCGATGGTCCGGAGCGTCAGCCTACCGCGTCATGCGTCCGATCAACCGCTTCCTCCTCGATCACGGTCTCCGCATTGCCGGCAATCCCTGCGTCAGTCCGGATTACTGCTTGGATTGGCCGGCGCTGGTCGCGCGCCTGTCGGCGGGCCACCCCGCGGTGCAGCCGTGGCCGCGCAGCGGTTTCCGGACGGCGGAAGGGGCGTGGACGCTCATTGAAGATCGCGAGACCGGCGACTGTGCGTGGTGGCTGGAGGGTGTAGCGGGTGCGGCCGAGTGCTTGGAGGAGGGCGTCACGCTCGGCTCCGCGCGGGTGTTTCCCGCCACGTGGGAGAATCTCCTGCGCCTCAAGGACCTCGTGCTTTCGCATACGCCCGGATCCACGCTCTTCCCCACGGCCACCGAGACGCTGGGACGCCGCACCCTCGGCGTGGGTGCGCGGTTCACCACGCTGCACTGGCCCGCGGTGGAGTGGGCGATGGCGGCGCTCGGCATCGGGGTCACCGCGAATCAGAACTCGATCCCGCGCGAACTGGTGTACGACGTCGATGCGATGCTCGCCGGTCGCCTCGACCGCGTGCCGTTCCCGTTCATCGGCACGGAGGTGCCGGAGGGGCATCAGGGGCAGAGCGTCGAGGGCATGAGCCACGGCAGCGTGTTGTCGAAGCTGCGCCATGGCTTTCACCACCTCGGCATCGCGTGGAGCTTCAACGCCGACCACCAGCCGATCGGCGGCAAGTTCGACGTCCGGGAGGACGCGCTGGTCGAGGGCTGCCTGTTGGCGAGCTACATCACCTTCGATCTCTCGCCCGAGCTGGCGCTCAATCGGACGGCGCCGGCGTCCGAGATTGATGCGGCGCTCGTGGCTCAGGTTCGGGCACGGGTGGCGGCGGGGGGGGTGACGCTGGCGGAGCCGGTGTTCGATCAATTGGTGTCCAAGGTATGGATACCGTTGCAGAAGATGAAGCGCCGGGATGAAAAGTACGCGGCGGCCCGGGCGCGGCGTTTCCGGGTGGCCGCGGGGCGGGCTTACCTGCGCGAGCTCTCGATCGATGAGCTGCCTGGACTCACGACGCCGGAGACGACGGCGGTGATGCTGGCGCTCTGCGAGGCGCTGCAGATGCGGATTCACTTCGTCGCGCCGGCGTTCGGTTTTCAGAAGAACATGCCGTATCCGGACAACGCGGCGCTGCGGACCCTGATCGAGCGGCAGTGGGCGGTGTGCCGGGCGTTCGGTGCCAGCATCGGGTTCCATTCCGGCTCCGGAAAGTCGGCGGACAATTACCGGGTCATGGGCGAGGTGACGGGCGGCTGCCTCGAGATCAAGACGAGCGGACGCTACACCTACGAGATGGGCCGGGCGCTCGCGGCGTCGCGGGACCCGGGTGACCAATCCCTCTGGCGGGACTGGCATCGCTTCACCCGCGAGTTGGCGCTGCAGGGAGCCTTCAGTGCAGATGAAACGGAGCGGCGCATGGCGCGGACCTTCATCAGCGACGCCCTGCGCATCGAGGGTGCGGCGGATTCCGCGCCCTTCGCAACGCCGCAGGCGACGCGGGCCGCGTTGGAGACGTTGGCTCCGAATCCCGAGCACATGTTTTGGTTCGAGTACAACTTCCTCTTCGTTCTCGCGGCCGGGGGAAGAGCGGAGAAGGCCGCGCTGGGTGATCATTCGGTGGCGGGCTACGCGCAGCGCGCCCGCTTCTACGCGATCAGTCCGGAGGGCCGGCTGAACTACGCCCGCAACGTCGCCTCTTACCTCATCTTCCTCGCGGAATCCACGGGTCTGGCGGCAGCGGACCGCTGCGCGGCGGCGCGTCGCGTGCTGGAAGACTACGCCACACTCGACGAGTTCCTCAGCGACATTGGCCGCTGAGTGATCCTCAGCCCGGGATCAGCGCGGCGAACGCACCGCTGAACACCTGGCAAAGCACCGCGCCGACCGGCACCATGGCGAAGCCCCAGAGCAGCAACTGACGGAAGAGGCGCCGCGAATCCTCGCCGGCGGGCAGCGCCGCGAGGCAGAGCGCGCCGATGGTGGAGAGCGGTGACACGTCGACGAGGGCAGCGCCGACATTGATGCTCAGCGCAAGCTCGGCCGGGTTGCCGCCGCCGAGCTTCGCGGCGAGCGTCCCGACGGTCGGAAGAAAGGCAGGATACACCACGCCGGACGTCGAGCTGTACGTGGAGATGAGGCCTGTGACGAAAGCGAGGACGCCGTTGGCCAGGCCCGGGGTAGCGAGACGGGCGAGCAGGTCCGTCATGAGGTCCATGCCGCCGCTCTTTTCCAGCACGGCCACCAGCAGGCTCACGCCGGAGACCGTCAGCAGGACGGACCACGGAATCGAGCGTAGGGCGCGCCCGTCCTCGATCGCGCCGCCGAGGATGAGCACCGCGGCGGCCGCGAAGGCCGAAAGCCCCAGCGGGGCGCGCAGGGCCACGACGGCGGCGATCCACACGGCGAGGACTGCGAGCGTGATCACGTGAACCCGCGTGAACGGCTCGGTTTGATCATGCCCGTCGGCGTCACCGCCAGTGCTGGTGGCAACCGGACGAGCCGTGGGCCCGCGAAACAGCAGGGCGGCAGCGCCGGCGACCGCTGCGTGGGCGGCGAAGTTGGCGAGGAAGACGGCCCAGCCTGCTCCGGTGATGCCCGCCTTGAGCATCTGGGCCTCGACGATCACGCCGACCGCGCTGAAAGGGGAGAGATTGCCCGCGTTGGCGCCGTTGCTGACCATCAGGGCCATCAGGAAGGGACGCACGCCGGCGGTGGCTCCGGCGCGGAGCGCGAGGGGGGCGAGCAAGGCCGTGGCCGCGATGGCACCGGGGCCGGCGGCGGCGAGCATGGCGGCGAGGGCAAAGAAAAGCAGCGGGAGGCGCCCCGACCCTCCGCCCCAGGCGGCGACGGCCCGCGCGGCCACGCGCTGCAGCGTCCCATTCTCCTGCGCGACGCCGAAGAGCAGCGTCACGCCGGCCAACGTGAGAAACAGCGAGGACGGAAAAAGCGCGAGCACCGCATCGGGCCTCCCTGCGGCACCGAGCAGCGCGAGCCCGCCGGCAAGGGCAATCGCGAGCACGCCCAGATTGATCCGCGACGTCAGGCTCACGCCGATGACGACGAGCAGGGCTAGCAGCGAAGCGGTGGCGGGACTCATCCGCGGAACGGGGGGAGCAAGTGCTTCTGGATTTTCCCCAGCGCGGTGCGCGGCAGCGCGGCGACGCGGACGAAGCCGCGCGGGATCTTGAACGAGGCCAGCTGTGTGCGCAGGTGCTGCGTCGCGCGCGCGGCATCGAAGTCGTCGCCCGCGACGACGTACGCCACCGGCACCTCGCCGCGGACCGGATCCGCCACGCCCACCACGACCGCCTCCTTCACGCCCGGCTGTTCGAGGATGAGTTCCTCAATCTCGCGGGGATAAAGATTGAACCCGCCGGAAATGATCAGATCGCTGCGCCGCCCCTGCAGCGTGATGTAGCCGTCGGCGGAGCGGACCCCGATGTCGCCGGTCCGGAACCAGCCCTCGCGCCATGCGGCGGCCGTGGCGTCGGGTCTCTGCCAGTAACCCGCGCAGACGTTGGGTCCGCGGACCCAGAGCTCGCCCGTGGCGCCGTCAGCGACCGGCACCCCAGCGTCGTCGCGGATCTCGACTTCCACGTGCGCGAAGGGTCGTCCGACCGTGCCTGGGCGCCTTTCCCCGTGGTAGGGATTGCCCACGTTCATCAGTGTCTCGGTCATCCCGTAGCGCTCGAGGATGACCGACCCGAAGAGCGCGCGGAAACGCTCATGGATCTCGGCCGGAAGCGGGGCGGAGCCGGACACGGCGAGGCGGAGCCGCTGGCCGATCGCTTGCGCGCGGGCGGGCGGCACCTCCAGCAGACGCACGAACATCGCCGGCACGCCGAAGAACACGGTGGGCTGGTACTCCTCGAACCATCCCGGTGCCTGGGCATGCTCGAAGCGCTCGGTCAGCCGCAGGTGGCAGCCGCTGAGCAGCCAGCAGTGGACGGCGTTGGCGAGACCGTGGACATGGAACAGCGGCAGCGTGCAGAGGAGTCGATCGGCGGCCGTGAATTCCCAAGCGCGGACGAGCTCGCGTCCGTTGGCGAGGAAGTTTCCCTGCGTGAGCACGGCACCCTTGGCGGCGCCGGTGGTGCCCGACGTGTAGATCAACGCCAGCGGCGTGGCGTCGTCGGTCGGGGCGGCCGGAAGCGCCGCGGCCCCTGCACGGTCGGCGGAATCGGTGAACCAGGTGGCAGCGTCCTCGACGAGCCAGACGTCCACGCCGGCCGGCAGGTGGGCGGCGAGGTCGCGGGTGGTGACCACGGCGCGCGGGGCGGCGTCGCTGATGATGTGGCGCAGTTCGCGCTCGCGGTAGAGCACGTTCGTGGGGACCAGGATGATCCCAGTCTTCAGCGCCGCGAGCCACAGGTCGATGATCTCGGGCCGGTTCGCGAGGAAGAACGCGAGGCGGTCGCCCGGCTTCAGGCCCCGCTGCCGAAGGGCGACGGCGAGCCGCGTGCTGCGGGCGTCGAGCTCGCCGAAGGTGAGGCGCGTCGCGGTGCCGTCGGGCGCGGAGAACTCAAGGGCGGGCGCGTGGGCCCGTTCAGACAGGGTGCGCCGCAGCGCGGAGAGCAGGGACATGGGGCTACAGCCGCGGAACCGCCTCGTCGATCGGGGCGGTCGGGGCTGGTACTAACGTCAGACCAGAGCGCTCCGCGATGACGAGCGGAAAATCGAGCAGCGGCATTCCCGTGAGCACGGTATCGGCGCCGGAACGGCGGCTGGAAACCGCGTGGACGGCGCCATCGAGCAGGTTGATCAGCACTGGCTCGGCGAAGTGGCGGCCACGCACCGTGACGTCCACGGTCGCTGGCCGTGGCGTGTACTCCTGCGGTTGCCACGGGAGCCAATAGGCCACGATCAAGGCCCCGTCGGCGCGACGGTAGGCGGCAGTCAGTGGCACGGACGGGTAGGCGTCGTCGATGGCGATGCCGCGGAACTGGCCCTCGGAACGCACGCTGACGGTGGGACGCTCGGCGACCGGGATGGGCGCGTAGCTTCCGTCGATCACCGCGCACAAGTTCCGGTAGGCATAGTAGCCCGGCTTGGGCTGCAGGTCCGGATTGGAGAGCAGGCACTTCTCGTTGACGCCGACGCCGCGGACCCGGCGGCCGGTGGGCTCGGCGGGAAAGCCGAGGATGCGGTCCACCGGCTTGAGTTCGGGCCGAGCTTGGCGAGCCGAACGATCACCGCCGTCGAAGAGCTTGAAGTAATTGCTCAGGGACGCGCGCATGTAGAACGTGTCGATGAACGCCTGGCGCAGCAGCCACTTGGCCTGAGCGATCTCGCCCCACGGACTGGTCCCGCGGAAGTCCTTCGTGCTGCTGGCCGAGCCGTAGCCGCATTCGCCCTGCCAGAGCTCGAGGCCTGCCTTGTGGGCGTTGAGGGCGGCCCAGGTCTCGTCGGCGAGATAGATCCGCGCCTCCGGCAGGTTCGCGTAATTGTGGAAGGAGACGATGTCGACGAGGCGCGCGGTGTCCTCGGCGAGGAATCCCGCGATGAACTTTGCGTCGATCCCCGCGAGTGAGCCGGCGATGATCCGTGCGGATGGCAGGCGCCGGCGGATCACCTCGGAGGTGACGCGGACGAGGCGTCCGTAGTCGGAGGCGTTCGGCTTGGCGCCCCAGTAGGCGTAGTGGTTGGGCTCGTTCCAGATTTCCCAGTGGGAAACCCGGTCGCCGAACTTGGCGAGCGCGGCTTCGACGAAGGCGAGCCATGCCTGGGTCGCGGCCTCGTCGAGGATCGGCGGCGCGGGCTTCACGCCGTAGATCAGGCGCCAGTTGGGGTCCGGGTTCGGAATCGCCTCGGAGTACAGCTTGTTGCCGCCGGTCACGCAGAGGAACGGCTGTACCCCGGCGCGCAGTGAGGCCTCGATCATCGCCTCGGCGTCGCGGAAATCGTAGCGGCCCTTCTCGGACTCGATGCGATTCCAGTTGAGCAGCAGACGCGTCCATTTCACGCCAATCCCGCCCGCGCGATCGAGCAGGTCGAGCCGTTCATCGTCGCCGGCCTGGATTCCCCACGGCGACGCGGCGATCTCGCGCGAGGCGCGAGGCTCGACGTACCCCAACGGCGCCGCGAGGCCGGGCACCGCGGCGAATCCGAGGCTGACCAAGAGGTAGGCGAGGACAGGGAAAGCGTGGTGGCGTGGCATGGGTCAGAAGCGAGTGGAGAGGCTGAAACGGACGCTTCGCAGGTCGCCCTTACTCTGCAAGCCCTCGTAGTAGCGAATGTCGCGGGCGTTGCGGATGGTCGCGTTCACCGACACCGGATTGCCCCAGAGCTTGAGCGCGTAGCCCATGCCGAAGTCGAGCCGCGTGTAGCCCGGGATGTAGTTCTGAACCAAGCCGGTGGTGCCGTTGATGCTATCGGCGCGGAAGCCGTCCACCCAGATGATGCTGTTGGAGAAGAACAGGCCCTTGAAGCGTCCGGACGGGATGGTGTAGCGGTGAAAAAGGCTCCCGTTGGCCCGCGGACGGCCGGTGATCGGGCCACCGTTGCGGATGGGATTGTCGGGGGAGACGAGGCTGGTGCTGACCCGCGAGAATGTGCCTGCGAGCTGGTAGCCGGGAACGGGGCGGAAGAGTAGTTGGGTCTCGAAACCGCGGGATTCCTCGCCGTTGTCCTGCACGTAACGACCGCCACTCGGCAGGAAGCCCAGTACAGAGATGATCTCGTTGTCCGAGAGCTGGCGCCGCGAGTTCGTGCGGTTGAGCTCGAACACCGCGGCCTCAAGTGACACCCGGCTCTCGAGAAGGTCCAGCTTGACCCCGGCTTCGAGGCTCTCGCCGGACTCCGGCTTGGTGAGCAGCTTGCCGTACACGTCGGTGCCGGTGGGCACGCCGGAGAACGACGTGCTGCTCGACGTGTAGAGGGAGACGAACGGGCGCGGACGGAAGAGCAGGCCGAAAGTCTCGGAGTTGGCGCTCTCGGAGGGCAGCGCCTGCGGAGTGATGGTGGCGATGGAAGTGCCGGTCAGCGCGGCGTTGCGCCCTTCGTCGTGCCGGAGCCCGAGCAGGGCGTGCCAGCGTCCGTCCTCGGTGCTGAGGACGTTCGTGAAGGAGGCGGCATTTCGGGTGAGCTTCTGATCGACGTAGCTGTTTGGACTCGAGTACCGGGCCACGTTGACCATCTCGCTCCAGGCCGGCTGGAAACCGTCAGCGGGCAGCGCCCCGCTCAGCGACGTCGGGAACTTGTAACGGGTGAGGGCATTCGGGTTCGTCGAGACTGCCGCACCCAGTGCGGTGCTGGTGCTGTTCGGCGTGTCGCTGCGGTCGCGCCAGTTGTGTGACTCGATGCGTTCGACGCCGAGGATCGCCTCGTGCTTCAGGCCCCAGTAGCGGAATGCTCCGCGGAAGTCCGCTTGGTAAGTCCAGATGTCCCAGAGCTCGTCATCGAGCGTTGCTCCCCAGCGAATCTCCTCGGGGACGACATTCCCCTCGACGTTGCCGAGGGCGGGGTTGAGGAAGCGGGTGATGATCGTGCTGGCATTGCTGGACAAGCGCTGGTCGCGGCGGTCGCTCTTCGACCAGTTGGTGAAGGCGCGGAAGGAGAAGGTCCGGTTGAACTGGTGCTGCACGTCGGCGCCGATGCGGTAGGTCTGCTGATCACGGGTGTTGTTGGGTCCGAATGGATTGAAGTCCCACGGCACGATGGAGAGGGGGACGTAGCCGACGGCGCTGGCGGTGGAGCTGGTCGCGCTGGTCCCCGTGGGGACGCGGTACCCGGGGATGGCGAGGGCGACGATCGCGTCGTAGTTGATCGACTCGGCGCGGGCGTTGATCACGGTGTTGGCGCTCAGCTTGTAGGCCGCGGCGAAGTAGCCGACCTTGCGCTCGCTCCCTTCCCACGGGCGCCAGCTGTCGCTGGACTGCAGAGCGCCGACGGCCCGGACGGCCAGTTTCCGGGTGAGGTTTCGCGAGAAGTCTGCTTCGAAGCGCTGGTAGTTCCACGAGCCGAGCGTGAGCTTCACGCTGGTCTGGTCACTGCGGCGGGGCCGCTTGGAGATCTGGTTGATCATGCCGCCCGGTTCGGAGACGCCAGCGAGCAAGGAACTCGGGCCGCGCAGTACCTCGATGCGGTCGACGGAGGCGCTATCGCTGATCATGCCGGCGAACCCCTCGCGCACGCCGTCGCGGTAGTGCCGATTCTGGCGCATGCCGCGAACGGTGAACGTATTGTTGTCGAAGACCGCATCCTGCTTTCCCTGAGACGTGACGCCGGTCATGTAGGCCGCGGCATCGGACATGGTGTCGGCACCGATGTCGGCGAGGAATTCGCTGGTCAGCACCTGTACGGAGCGGGGGAGATTGCGGATGGCGACGTTGGTGCGCGTGCCTGACATTGAGCTCGCGGCGGCCCAGCCCTCCTCGCCGTCGGAGAGCACCGTGAACTGGGGCAGTTCGATGGTCGATTCCTCGGCGGCAGCCGGCGTCGTGGAGGGAGGCCGGACGATCTGGGCGTGGCCCGCGGTGTGGAGGGCGAGGCCGGCGAGCAGGAGCAGGGCGGCGCGGGGGGATGGACGGGGGGACAGTGTCATGGTGTACGGGAGCCGACCCGGGGAATCCGGGCGTCAGGGTAGGGAGTACGTGATGCCGCCCCCCGAGGCTTCGCCATCACGAGTTTGTGCAAGCGTTGCAGGTGAGGCGCTCAGAAAAAGCTCGCGCGTGCGAATGGAGCGGGGCGACGGTGGGGAATGCCTGCGGCCGCACTCTCCCGTTCGCCCACGCTGGCGACGCTGGCGGCGTCGCTCGGCGTATCGCCGGCGACGGTGTCGCGGGCCCTGGCGGGGAGCCCGCTGCTTGCGCCGGCGACGGTGCGTCGGGTTCGCGCCGCGGCGCGGGCGGCGGGGTACCGGCGCAATCCCCTGGTCAGTGACGTCATGCGTCGGCTGCGAGTGGGGGCGCGCGCCCAACTCAAGGGTACGCTTGCCTACCTCGTGTTCGGGGCGTCGCGCGACGAGTGGGAACGGCACCTGACCTATGTCGGATTCCTCGGAGGGGCGAGGACGCGGGCGGAGGAATTTGGTTACCGGCTGGAGCGTTTCTGGGCGAATGCGCCGGGGCTGACTGGGGCGCGCTTGACGGACATTCTGCTGGCGCGGGGCATTGCCGGGGTGCTGGTCGGGCCGACCCCGGGTCTTCCGGTGGCTCCGGAGCTTGACTGGAGCCGTTTTGCTGCGGTGAAGATCGGGGTGCCTTTCCCTGACGTGCCGCTGCCGTGCGCGGTCTCGCATCACTTCCGCGGGATGCAGCGCGTGATCGCGGAACTCGGGGCGCGCGGATACCGCCGGCTGGGGCTGGTGCTGCAGGAGCACCAGAATCGCAAGACGGCTGGGATGTGGATGGCGCCGCTGACTCAGCACCTTCGCGAGCGTTCGCCCCGGGATCGCGTGGAGCCGCTCCTGCTGTCGCGCTGGAGCGAGGCGGAGTTCGCGCGCTGGTATCGCCAGTGGCGCCCGGATGCCATCATCGGCCTGCGTTCCGAGTTGGTGGGCTGGCTTCGACGTTTGGGGCGCCGCGTCCCTGAAGACGTGGGTTTCGTGCATCTGGATCGTTGCACTGAGTCCGGTGGGCATGCCGGGCTCGATCAACGCGCGCGGGAGATTGGGGCGGCGGCCATCGACCTCCTCTCGCAGCGATTGCTGGCGAACGAGGTGGGCCTACCGTCCCTGTCGCAGCAGCTCCTGATCGAGAGCGTGTGGTCGGATGGCGACACGCTGCGGCGCGCTGAGTCGGACTGACTTTTTCATGAAAGCACTGTTCCCCCTCGCTCTCGTCCTCGTCCTCGCCGTTGGGCTAGTCCCGGCTCCCGCTCGCGCAGCGGATCCGGCTATTCCGGCGGGCGTCGTGGTGCAGCCCGACCTCGCCTACCTGGGATCCGACCGCAAGGAGCGTCTGGACCTCTACCTGCCGGCGGACCGCTCGCGTCCGGTGGCGGCGGTCGTTTGGGTTCACGGAGGCGGGTGGATGAATGGAGACCGAGCGCGGGCTCGCGAGAAAAACATCGGCCACACGCTGGCGAGCTGGGGCTATGCGGTGGCGAGCATCAGCTACACGCTCGGCAAGGGGGCGTGGCCGCGTAATCTGCACGACGTCAAGAACGCGGTGCGATTCCTGCGAGTCCACGGCGCGGAGTACGGGATCGATCCGGATCGTCTCGCTGTCGCCGGGGGATCGGCCGGGGGACATCTCGCCCTGCTCGCGGGCTTCACGGCCGGCAAGGACTGGGAGCCGACGGAGCCTTATCCGGGTGTTTCCAACGAGGTTCGCGCCATCGTCGACTTCTACGGACCGACCCATCACCTCAGCCGCGTGAAGGCGGACAAGCAGGGGCGCGCGACCACCGAGCGGCACATGGGTAACGCGGTCGACGTGTTCGCGGGCGGTGATCCGAGCAACCACGCTGCGTTGGTGGCGTCGTCGCCGGTCACCCACGTCCGTCCCGGCGTGCCGCCGGTGTTCATCGCCCACGGACTCGCGGACGCGACGGTGCAGTACGGCCAGTCCACGGAACTGGCGGAAGCCCTGCGCAAGGCCGGCGTTTCCCACGAGATCGTCCTTCTTCCGGGTGTCGGGCACACGTTTGACCTCGATACCTGGAACGATCGGCCGCTTGGCCACGACTTGCGGACGCCGGTCAGGCGTTTTCTCGACCAGTGGCTCGCTCCGCGCTGACCCCATCGAGGTCGCGGTAGGACAACCACAGGATGGCGGCCGCGAGCGGGTGCAGGAAGGCGCACGCGGTCAGCAAGAACGGGTAGCCGAAGGCGGAGACCAGCGACCCTGCGGCGAGGTTGAACAGCGCCCCGGTGGCGGCGCCGATCGCGCTCATCAGCGCGACGGCGGTCCCGACCATGCGGGCCGGCATCAGGTCGCCGATGAGGAGTCCGGACAGACTCATCCACGAGGCGGTCATGATCTGGATCACCGCGAGGAGTCCCAGCGCGAGCGGGAGCGAGTGGACGTGAGGCAGGATGAAGACGGCGGGTGCGGCGATCGTTGAGCCAAGCAACACGCTGAGCCGTGCGCGGGCGGGTGCGAAGCCGCGCAACACCAGTCGATCCGAGGCAAAGCCCAGAGCCATGATGCCTCCGAGGGCGAGGGTGGTGGGGATCCAGCCGACGCGCCCGAGTTCCCCGAGGCTCAGGCCCAGCTGTTCCTGGAGGAGGGCCGGTTGCCAGAAGATCAGGAAGAACCACAACGGATCGCTGACCAGACGCGCGATCAATACGCCCCGGATCTCGCGCCGCGCCAGCACGCTGCGGTACTGCGGCACCTCGCCCGGAGGCATCGGCAGCGGTGCCCCGCGGTCTGCCCACCACCATGCGACCGCGCACCCGAAGCCGAGGATTCCGGGCAGGAGAAACGCCCAGCGCCAGCCCAGATGCAGCGCGATCCACGCCGCCAAGGGTACCACGAGGATCTGCCCTGCCACGGTGAGCGGCTTGTTGATCGTCGCCGCCGTCCCCCGCCGGTCCGGAGGAAACCACTGGATGATCGCCACCATCACCGACGGAATGATCCCCGCCTCCGCCGCGCCCAGCACTGCCCTCCAGAAACCCAGCTGCAGGGAACTGCTCGAAATGCCGCTCCCGAGCGTCGCGAGCGACATCGTCCCAAGGAACAAAGGCATCATCCGCCGCGTTCCCCAACGATCGATCCACCTCCCCGTCACGAGGTAGAACAGCGTGTACGGGATCATGAACGCTCCCACCATCGCGCCGTAGTCCGCGTCCGTCCACGACCACTCCTGTTGCAGGGTCGTCTTAAGCACCGACAGCGTCTGCCGATCGACGTAGAAGAGCATGCCGGCAAATCCGGCGAGGAGCAGAACCAGCCAGGCGCGGGGAACGATCGGGGTGGCGGACCGGGAGGGCACGAGCGTCCCTTCGGATGACAGTCCGCCTGAGGAAACGCAACCGCGGGGCGCAGGGCCCCGCAACTGCGTCCCGGCGCTCAGAGCGCGTGCAGCGCGCTGCGACTCACCGCGAGACCGGCCTCACGCACCGCCTCGCTCACCGTCGGGTGAGCGTGAATCGTCCGCCCCAGGTCCTCGGCGCTGCCGCCGTAGGCCATGTGCGTGACCACCTCGCTGATGAGTTCGCCAGCGTTGGCGGCGAGGATTTGTGCGCCGAGGATGCGGTCCGTCTTGGCATCGGCGATGATCTTCACGAAGCCCTCGGCGTTGGCCGCGGACAGCGCGCGCCCGTTCGCAGCGAGGTTGAACTTACCGACATTCACGGCCCGGCCGGCGGCCTTCGCGGCGTCCTCGCCGAGGCCCACCGAAGCCACCTCCGGGGACGTGTAGACCACGGCCGGTACGAGGTCCCAGTCGACGTGACCGGCGCGCTGGGCGATCCACTCGGCGACTGCGACTCCGTCTTCCTCGGCCTTGTGCGCGAGCATCGGGCCCGCGACCACGTCGCCGACCGCCCAGATTCCCGGCACGTTGGTCCGCAGGTGTCCGTCGACCCGGACACGGCCCCGCTCATCGAGCGCCACGCCGGCGCGGTCGAGGCCGAGACCCTCGGTGCAGGCGCGGCGACCCACCGCAACCAGCACGCGATCCGCGGGAAACTCCAGCTTCTCGCCGCCGCGCTCGGCGGTGAGGACGCCGTTGGCGAAGCCCGTGACCTTGGCCCCGGTTTCGAGCCGCAGGCCCTGCTTCTGCAGGATGCGGGTGAACGCCCGGACGACATCGTCGTCGTAGGTCGCAATCACCTTGGGCAAGAATTCCACGACGGTTACCTCGCTCCCGAGGCGCGACCAGACGGAGCCCAGTTCGAGACCGATGGCGCCGCCCCCGACCACGACCAAGCGCTTCGGCACGGACGGGAAGCGGATGGCCTCGTCGCTCGACACGACGGTTTCGCCGTTGAAGCGGAGGAAGGGTAACTCGACTGGCACCGAACCGGTGGCGATGACGATGTTCGCGGCCTGCACGCGGGTCGCAGCCCCGCCATCGGGCGGCGTGATCACGACGGTGCGCCCCTCGGCGAAGGTCGCGGTGCCGGTGATGACGGTGATCTTGCGGCCCTTGGCCAGTTGGGCGACGCCGCCGGTCAGCTTGGACACGACGCTGTCCTTCCGCTTGAGCATGGTGGCGAGATCCACCTCGACCGCGCCGAGGCGGATCCCGTGTTCCGCCGCGTGGCTGCGGGCGAACACGAGATGCTCGGTGGAGTGCAGGAGCGCCTTGCTCGGGATGCAGCCCACATTCAGGCAGGTGCCGCCGAGGGTGGCGCGCTTCTCAACCAGCCCGACCCGCAGCCCCAGCTGGGCGGCGCGGAAGGCGCACACGTAGCCGCCGGGGCCGGCGCCGATGACCAGAACGTCGAAAGAAGATTCCATGACAGGAGAGACGGAGACTGCGGACGGGAGGGACCGCGCGGCGACGGCCGCGCGGGGTGCGATTACAGCGCGAGAAGCAGGCGCGAAGGATCCTCGATCGCCTGCTTGACCTTCACGAGGAAGGTCACGGCCTCGCGGCCGTCGACGAGACGATGATCGTAGCTCAGGGCGAGGTACATCATCGGACGGATGACCACCTGACCGGCGACGGCGACCGGGCGCTCGTTGATCGCATGCAGGCCGAGGATGGCGCTTTGCGGCGAGTTGAGGATCGGCGTGGACAGCATGGAGCCGAAGATCCCGCCATTCGTGATGGTGAAGACGCCGCCCTCCAGATCGGAAAGCGCGATCTTACCGTCGCGGGCCTTTTTGGCGGCGTCGCCGATTGCCTGCTCGATACCGGCCATGCCCAGCTGATCCGCGTTGCGGATGACGGGAACCATCAGGCCCTTCTCGGTGGAAACGGCGACTCCGATGTCGAAGTAGTGGTTCTGGACGATCTCGTCGCCCGCGAACTGGGCATTGATTGCCGGCACCTCGCGCAGCGCGTGGACCACGGCCTTGGTGAAGAAGGACATGAAGCCCAGCTTCAGACCGTGGCGCTTGACGAATTCGTCTTGGTAGCGGGCGCGCAGGGCCATGACGGCGGACATGTCGACCTCGTTGAAGGTGGTGAGCATGGCGGCCTCGTGCTGGGCTTGGACGAGTCGCTCGGCGATGCGCTTGCGCAGCGGGGTGAGGCGGCGGCGCGATTGGCGTGCGCCCGGAGCGGCCGTGGGGACGGAGGCCGCGGGAGCGGCGGCCGGGGTCGGAGCGGCGGCCGGCGCGGGGGCGCTGACGGG
>JACCDG010484521.1_pt1 | contig 30085 bp, 35 predicted proteins | sample 7442471 | NCBI WGS metagenome assembly JACCDG01 (sample SAMN15323444, study PRJNA562643) | freshwater metagenome | isolation source: river surface water | place: USA:Blue River Watershed | collected 2017-08-17 | reverse complement strand
CTCCGTGGCCCAAAAGACCAGGTGGGCGCCATATGCGTGGACCAGGGTCCATACAGGGACAGCTCCCGAGAGTTCAATTATCGGCCGGTGGGTTGTAGGAAACCTGACGAATTCCACAGCCTGCCAATGGCTATTCTATGCCGCTTTGGCTTTTTCCGCAAGGGTTTCGATACGCTTTGTCAGGGCGGCGAGCTTTTCCGCCGTATAGTTGGCTGCGGTTTCGGGCAGGGTACGGTCGATCTTTTGTTCCAATTTCTCGATTTGTACAAAAGCTTCGGCTAATTCGTCGGCAATTTTCAGCGCGGTCATCAGCAATAGGCGCGAATCGCCGACTTGCCCTACGGCTTGTTTGATCGACTCGAGGCGGTTTTCCACGAATGCCGAAAGCTGCCGCAGTTGCGCTTCTTCGCCATCGTCGCAGGCGAGGGTATAGGGATAGTTGTTGACCGTGATTGAAATATCCGCCATTTGCCGTTAACTCGCGATTTTCTTGAGGCGTCCTGTGACTTCTTCAAGCCGCGCCGCCACCTTTTCGCTGGCCTGCTGCAAATTTTGGTATTGGTCGCGCAAAGATTTTAATTCGTCCTGCAGGGCGACATTGGAATTCGCCGCCTTTTCCTGGTTCTGGACAAGGGCAGAGGACAGCTTTTCAATGGCTTGTTCCATCTGTGTCATGCCGGACAAAAGCCGTTCGGACAAAGCGGTTGCGGAATTGGGTTTTGATTCAGATGTGTTTGTCATGGGGCAAGTCTATGCCCGGAGCATTTTCCCGTCAATGTTTAAGTTGATGGCATGCACCTCGGGATAAATCAAATCTTGAGTTAATGACCTTCTATACGCTATACCCTATACGTTATACGCTTTTCTCGGGAGCAACAATGACGGCGGCAGCAAAAATGGCGATTTCAGAGAATTCCAACCCTTCCCACGATCTAATGGCCAATGCCATCCGCTTTCTTGCCATGGACGCCGTGGAAAAAGCCAAATCCGGCCATCCCGGCATGCCGATGGGCATGGCCGATGTCGCGACCGTATTATTCAGCCAATTTTTGAAATTCGACGCATCCGATCCGCGTTGGCCCGACCGCGACCGGTTTATTTTATCGGCGGGCCATGGGTCGATGCTGCTTTATTCCCTGTTGTTTTTGACGGGATATGAAGACATGACCATGGAGCAATTGAAAAACTTTCGCCAATTGAACGGTATCACCGCCGGCCACCCGGAATATGGCCATGCGCTTGGGGTTGAAACTACGACCGGCCCGTTGGGGCAGGGGATCGCCAATTCGGTCGGCTTCGCCTTGGCGGAGAGGATTTTAAACGCCGAATTCGGCGATGATTTGGTTGATCATTTTACCTATGTCATCGCATCCGACGGCGATTTGATGGAAGGCATCAGCCATGAGGCGATTTCGATCGCGGGCCATATGAAGCTGAACAAGCTGATCGTGCTGTTCGACGACAACAATATCAGCATCGACGGCGAACTGCATTTGGCGGAATCTGGCGACCAGGTGGCGCGCTTCAAGGCCGCCGGATGGAACGCGGAACGCATCGACGGGCACAATCCCAAGGAAATCGCAGCCGCCATCGAACGGGCGCGTAAATCGGACAAGCCCAGCCTGATAGCATGCAAAACCGTAATCGGTTTCGGCGCGCCGAAAAAAGCCGGCAGCCATGACAGCCACGGGTCGCCGCTGGGGGCGGAAGAAATCGCTGGCGCGCGGCAAAAACTGGGCTGGCCGCATCCGCCTTTTGAAATGCCGTTCGATGTGATGCAGGCCTGGCTTGCCATCGGCGCGAAGGGCACGGTTGATGCTGCGGCGTGGAAAAAACGCCTCGACGCGCATCCAAAACGAGAAGAATTTCTGCGCCGCCAATCGGGCGAGCTGAATTCGCAATTGGACGGTGCGTTTGCTAAACTTAAATCCGATTTCATCGCGAAAAAAGAAAAACTCGCGACCCGCCAGTCCTCTGGCAAGGTTTTAGAGGCGATTCAACCGCTGCTGCCCGAAATGCTGGGCGGCTCCGCCGATTTGACGCCAAGCAACAATACCAAGGTGAAAACCCATAAAGTGGTAGAGGCCGGATATTACGGCGGTACCTATATGCATTGGGGCGTGCGTGAACATGGCATGGCCGCCGCGATGAACGGCCTTGCGCTGCATGGCGGGATTATCCCCTATGCGGGCACGTTTTTGATTTTCACCGATTATTGCCGCCCTTCGATCCGCCTGTCCGCGTTGATGCGGCAGCGGGTGATTTATGTGATGACCCATGATTCCATCGGTCTTGGCGAAGATGGCCCGACCCACCAGCCGGTCGAACATTACGCCGCCCTGCGCGCGATTCCGAATTTGAATTTCTTCCGCCCTTGCGACGCGGTCGAGGTCGCGGAATGCTGGGAATTGGCGCTGAACAATCAAGCCGGGCCGAGTGTGATCGCGCTGACGCGCCAGGCGGTTCCGCATTTGCGCGATAAAGCGGATGAGAATTTTTCGGAAAAAGGCGCCTATGTTTTGGCGGGCAAAGATGGCGCGCAAGTGACCATATTCGCCAGCGGTTCCGAGGTGGGTGAGGCGATGCAAGCGTGCGCCGAGCTTGAAAAAGAAAACATCACCTGCCGCGTGGTTTCGGTTCCATCCTGGGAATTGTTCGAAAAGCAAAGCGCGGATTATCAGGCGCAAATCATTGGAAACGCTAAAATCAAAGTTGCTATCGAGGCCGGTATCCGCCAAGGTTGGGATCGTTTCATCGGGCCGGATGGAATCTTTATAGGCATGGATTCCTTTGGCGCCTCCGCGCCAGCTGGCGATTTGTTCAAGCATTTTGGGATAACGGCGGGAAAAGTGGTGGAGTTGGTGAAGTCTAAATTAGGAAAGTAATGTTGGAGTAAAAATGACAAAAGTAGCGATTAATGGTTTCGGGCGCATCGGCAGGCTGGTTTTACGGGCTTTATTTGAATCTGGCCGCAAGGATATGCAGATCGTTGCGATCAACGATCTCGGCAGCGTCAAGGACAACGCGCATTTGCTGCGCTATGATTCGGTGCATGGGCGGTTTCCTTACCCGGTGAAAACCACCGACAATTCGATGGAAATAGAGGGTCAGAAAATCGCTGTTGTGGCGCAGCCAGATCCATTGAAGTTGCCGTGGAAAGATTTGGGGATTGATATCGCGTTCGAATGTTCGGGCCGTTTCACCAAACGCGAGGAAGCCGCGCATCATTTAACCGCAGGCGCAAAACGCGTGATCGTATCCGCCCCCGCCGACGGCGTCGATGCGACCATCGTGTATGGCGTCAACCACGATACATTGACTAAGGATCATATCGTGATTTCTAACGGTTCTTGCACCACCAATTGCTTGGCACCGGTTGCCGACGTTATTTTAAAAGATATCGGAATCGAGCGCGGATTTATGACCACCGTGCACGCCTATACCGGCGATCAAAAACTGGTCGATTCGATTCACAAGGATCCGCGCCGCGCCCGCGCCGCCGCCTTGTCGATGATTCCATCATCCACCGGCGCTGCCAAGGCGCTGGGCCTTGTGATCCCGGAATTGAAAGGCAAGCTGGACGGCACCGCGATCCGCGTTCCGACCGCGAATGTGTCGATGATCGATTTTAAATTCGTTTGCCCGCGCGATGTGGCGGCGGATGAAATCAATGCGGCGATGAAAAAGGCGGCCGAAGGCAGATTGAAGGGCGTGCTTGGTTATGTGACGGATGAATTAGTGTCATCCGATTTCAATCACGACCCGCATTCATCCAATTTCGACGCGACCCAAACCCAAGTGGTCGACAAACGCCTTGCGCGCGTGTTGTCCTGGTACGACAATGAATGGGGTTTTTCCAACCGCATGCTGGATGTGGCGGCGATTATGGGAAAGATGATTTAGGTTTTAGCTTTTAGGTTTTAGGAGACGCAAAATGAAGGTAGCCATGAAGACCCAAACTTCTTTGTCTTTAACCGATAAAGTCAAAAATATTTTATCGGCTTATGAATCCGACAGCCCGAAAGTTAAAGAAAACCTAGGCCGCATCTTGATGCATGGCCGTTTGGGCGGAACAGGGCAGATGATCATTCTCCCGGTCGATCAGGGGTTCGAACATGGCCCGGCGCGCAGTTTCGCGGGCAATCCGGTTTGTTATGATCCGCATTATTTCTATCAATTGGCGCTCGACGCAGGACTGAACGCTTATGCCGCGCCGCTGGGCGCGTTGCAGGCGGGCGTTGAAACATTCGGCGATAAGATTCCGTTGATCTTGAAAATGAATCACGGAAATTCACTTCTGTCCAGCAAAACCAATCCCGATCAAGCGGTGACTTGCAGCGTGCAGGATGCGGTGGATTTGGGCTGTGCGGCGGTTGGATTCACGCTGTATAACGGATCGGAATCCTATAACGCGCAGCTCGAAGAATTGCGCGATATCATTGCCGAGGCAAAATCGCATGGCCTTCCGACCGTGGTTTGGTGCTATCCGCGCGGCGGCGTCCTGCCGAAAGAGGCGGAAACCGCGATCGACGTTGTCGCCTACGCCGCGCATATGGCCTGCCAGGCGGGCGCGCATATGATTAAGGTGAAATTGCCGTCGGATACGGTGTGGCTCGAGGCCGCGAAAAAATCTTATGAAAATATTCCGGTCAAAACCCTGGCCGAGCGTGTGCGCCATGTGACGCAAGCTTGCTTTAACGGCAGGCGCCTTGTTGTGTTTTCGGGCGGCGAGGCCAAGGAGGAAGCCGCCATTCTAAGTGAAATTATTGCCATCCGTCAGGGCGGTGGTAACGGATCGATTATGGGTCGCAACGCGTTCCAACGGAAGAAGGAAGACGCATTGAAGCTGTTCGATGATATGATTGCAATATTGAAGGGGTAATAGCGTATGGGGTAGTGGGGTAATGGGGAAATCCGCTGCCCTATTACCCTAAACCCCATTACCCCAAGCCAATGACCAAACTTTATCTCATCTCCCCTCCGCAAATCGCCCTTTCAGAATTCCTCCCTGAGTTGGACGGCGCGCTATCGACCGGTCTTGTTTCCGTTTTTCAGCTGCGCCTGAAAGAGCTGGAGGCGCATGAATTGCGTCAGTTGATTCCGCCGATCCGCGATCTGTGCCATGGACATAACGTGCCGATTTTGATTAACGACCATGTGCATTTGGCGGTTGATCTGAATTGCGATGGCGTGCATTTAGGCCAGCAAGACATGAAACTTGCCGAGGCGCGCAAGATTCTGGGCCAGAGTAAATCCATCGGCGTCACCTGCCATAATTCCAAACACCTCGCCATGGTGGCGGCGGAAGCGGGCGCGGATTACGTCGCTTTCGGCGCGTTTTACCCGACCAAAACCAAGGATTCAGGGTACAGGGCCGAAATCGATCTGCTGCGCGATTGGTCGGAATTGACCACCGTTCCCTGCGCCGCCATCGGCGGCATCACGCCCGATAACTGTAAACCGCTGCTGGATGCAGGGGCGGATTTTATCGCGGTGGTCTCTGCGGTTTGGGGGCATTCGCAAGGGGCTAAAGCAGGGGTAGAGGCGTTTAAAGAATACATTGATTAAAGGCCCGGTTTCTGCTATTTTCCCGCTGCAATTTAATAAAGCTCATCCTGAGCTTGTCGAAGGATGGGCTTTTTCATTTAATAATATGTCCATGGTTCGACAGGCTCACCATAGGCAAGTTTTAAGAGCTTAGAAAATGAAAGCCCAAGCCAACGCCCTGAAACCGGGCAATATTATTGAAATCGACAACAAGCTTTTGACCGTGACCAAGGTCGAACACAGAACGCCCGGCAATTTGCGTGCTTTTGTGCAGGTCGAAGCCAAGGACGTCAGTTCCGGCAACAAGAAAGATTTCCGTTTTTCTTCGACCGAGGCGGTCGAGCGTGTGCGCATCGACGAAGTTCCGCATCAATATCTTTTCGCCGAAGGCGACCAGGTCACTTTCATGAACAATGAAAATTATGAACAGATCGTGGTCGAGCGCGATTTAATCGGCGAGCCGGCGCAATTTTTGCAAGATGGCATGCAGGTGCAAATCGCGATGCATGAAGGCAAGCCGCTAGGCGTGACTTTGCCGGAATCGGTAATCATGGAAATCGTCGAGGCCGAGCCATTTATCAAAGGACAGACCGCATCGGGTGGATTCAAGCCCGCCAAATTGTCCAACGGTGTCCGCACGATGGTGCCGCAATATATCGTCAGTGGCGAGAAAGTCGTCGTTAAAACAGATGACGGGTCGTTCGTTGAACGGGCCAAAGACTAATGTCTAGACTCTCTCCGCTTCTTACCATCATCGACGCCGCCGTGCGCAAGGCTGGCCGTTCGTTGCTGCGCGACTTTAAAGAAGTGGAGCAATTGCAGGTGTCAAGAAAAGGCCCTGCCGATTTCGTGTCCGCCGCCGACCGCAAGGCCGACAAAATCCTGCGCGAAGAACTGTCCAAAGCAAGGCCAGCATTCGGCTTTTTAACCGAAGAAGGAGAGGACGTAAAAGGCGACGGGGTGCACCGCTGGATCATCGACCCCCTGGACGGCACCACCAATTTTCTGCACGCGATTCCGCATTTCGCGATTTCCGTCGCCTTGGAAAAAGAAGGCGTCGTGGTCGCAGGTTATATTTATGATTTGATCAAGGACGAATTTTTCTGGGGCGAAAAAGGCGATGGCGCCTTTTCGTCGCGGTCGGGCCGCTTGCGGGTTTCAGGGCGCAAGGATTTATCCGAATGCTTGCTGGCGACCGGCATACCGTTCAAGGGCTGCGGCAATATCGACGAATTTAACGCCGAATTGGCCGCGGTCGCGATGGAAGTCAGCGGCGTGCGCCGCATGGGCGCGGCCGCTTTGGATTTGGCCTATGTCGCCGCCGGGCGGTTCGACGCATACTGGGAGCGGGATCTGGCTGTTTGGGACGTTGCCGCCGCGCTGCTTTTGGTAAAAGAGGCGGGCGGTTACATCAAGCAAATCGACGGTAAGGACGCAACCCATTTAAGCCCTGATCTGATTGCCGCGAATACATTCATAGGCGAGCCGGTACGAAAGCTTTTGCACAATTCTGGGCAAAAACCGGAAAAATCGAAGGCCTTGGCGTAAAAAGCTTATTGATCTCAGCAATATAGCGTTTATTATGCGAATAAATCTTCCTTGGGGTGTTCCTTGCAAAAACGGCTTTTCCTTTTCGTTGTCCTAGGCGCCAGCCTTGCCGCTGCTGCGTCCTATGCCGCGCCGCAACCTGCCGTGCAGGTCAACCCCTTTGTTATGGATCAACTTGGTGCGCCGCCGAATAGCGCGTCTTTGTATCTGCAGTCCCGCGATGCCGCAAGACCGGGCGTTGCGCCGCGTTCTGCTATGTCCCAAAAAACCCCGCTGCCGCCGTTGAAAAAACCAAAAAGCGCGACTACGCTTGCGGCCAACTCGATGGATAGAAGTGTCCATCAGTCGGGCGGAAAATTGAAAGACGGCGGCGCGAAGTTTAAATCTATTCCGGCATCTTCTTTGGCGGGCGGGTTTTCCGTATCGCCTATGCCTGCTTCGGGTGAGGTTAAATTCCGCCCGCAAACCGCGACCAATTGGGCGGCATTGCCTGCTGCGGCAAAGCCCGCAGCGCCTGTCCGCCCAGAGCATAATTTTGCCCATCAAGTATTAAAGCATCAAGGTTATAGCTGGTCGGACATAGATCCGGCCTTGGCATCGGCCGCTGCGAATTTGACCGTCACGCAGCCCAGCGCGATCAATCAAGAAATCGTCAGCGTCGGCTATGACAAAGGCGAAACCGAATTGTCTAAAAAGGCTTTGGAAACGGTCAAGCAAGCCGGACAGAAATTAAAGGAACAGCCAAAAATTTCCGCCGAATTAAAGGCCTATGCGGGCAGCGAAGAAGATGCCGGCCGCGCGCGCCGCGTTTCGCTTAGCCGCGCCCTAAGCGTGCGTAACGCCCTGATCGGCATGGGCGTCGAAGGCAAGCGCCTGGGAGTCAAGCCCGTCGGCATTCCGACCGATGGCGGGCCAAACGACCGCGTCGATGTGATTATCGGGCGCTAGATTTCAAATTAAATATTTATATCGCGCGCAGCGGTGGCAGCGCCGATTCATTATCCAGAACATTATTCCGATTGAATTCTTCGGCGCTGTAAATACTGCCGATTTTTCCGTTGTTTAGCGTCATTATTCGATCCGCTTTGCGCAAGGTGGAAAGCCTGTGGGCGATGGTCAATGTGGTGCGGCCTTGTGACAGGCTATCTAGCGCCTCTTGCACCAGCCTTTCGTTGTCGCTGTCGAGCTGGCTTGTGGCCTCGTCCAAAAGCAATATTTCTGGATTGCGGATCAGGGCGCGGGCGATGGCGATGCGCTGTTTCTGCCCGCCGGAAAGCTTGACGCCTTTTTCCCCTAGATGGCTGTTCAGCCCGCCCGGCAAAAGATACAGAAATTCATCGACTAGCGCGTCCTTGCAGGCTTGCCGCACTTCTTGCTCTGTGGCGCCGGGCTTGCCATAGCGAATGTTTTCCAAAAGTGTTGTCGAAAAAATAACCGGTTCTTGCGACACAAAGCTTATTTTTTGCCGCAAGTCTTTTAGGTCCATGGACGCTATGTCTTGCCCATGCAGCAATATGCGCCCCGATTGCGGGCGGTAAAATCCGAGCAGCAGTTGAAAAACGGTGCTTTTGCCCGATCCGCTGGCACCGATAATTCCCAAATTTTCCTTGGGGCTGACTTTGAATGAAACATGATCCAGCGCGTTTTGGTTCGGCCTCGACGGATAGGAAAAACAAATATTTTCAAAAGCAATCGCGCTTTCGCCTTGCGGCGTGGCGGCGGAAGTCGAAGGTATTTTTGAAGGACTATTTTCCGGGATGACGGATAAAAACTCCACGATCCGGTCCAAAGCCCCGCCAGCCCTATGCATTTCGCCCGCGACTTCGGAAAGCGCCGCGACCGAACCCGCCGCAAGAATCGAATAAAATACAAAGGCCGCAAGTTCGCCGCCGCTTATATTCTGCCGCATAACGTCATAAGCGCCGATCCATAAAACCGCCAATATAGCGCCGAAGGCAAGCGCGATGATCAGCCCGGACAGCAAGGCGCGCGCCAGGCTACGTGACAGCGCGGCATTCAGCGCGGCGTGGGTAAGGCCGTTGAATTTTTCAAGGTCAAGGGATTCATGGGTATAGGCTTGCACGGTTTTGATGAATCCCAGACTTTCCGCAGCGAATGCGCCAGACTCGCCGATGCGATCTTGCGCCCGGCGCGACAGCAGTCTTAATTTTCTTCCCACAAAAATCAGCGGGCCCACCACGAGCGGAACTGTCAGAAACACAATCGCAGCCAGCTTGAGGTTGGTGATGAACAGCATCGCGCCCGCGCCGAGCAAAAGAATCGAATTGCGTAAAGCGATCGGCAACGCCACCGTTACCACGTTTTGCAATAGGCCAGTGTCGGCGGTCAGGCGGGATACCATATCGCCGCTTGGCCTGGATTCGAAGAATCCTGCGCCCAGTTTCAAAAGATGCGCGAATAAATCCTGGCGTAAGTCGGCGGTCATTTTTTCGCCCAGCGACGATGCAAGATAATGCCTTGCCGCGCTGGAGCAGGCAAGCAGCACCACAACAGGCGCAAGAAACAAAAACGCCCTGTCCAAATGCGCCGTGTCGTTCGCGCCGAAACCTTGATCGACCATAGCGCGCAAGCCCTGGCCAAAGGCTAACACCGCCGCCGATGCCGCCAAGATCGCCAACACGGCGCCAAAAGCGGTTGCGCGGTGCTTTTTCAAATAGGGCCGCAAATAGCGCAGCAATTCCAGGTTCTTTTGCGGCAAGGCGGCGGATGTCATGGGTTAAGATGTCTGTTTTGTGAATGGGGAAGGAGGGGAAAGTTCTTGGTTCAAAAGCGCGTAAAGCGAAATTTTTTCTCCCCTGGTCGAGCGCCAATCGATTTCCTTGCTATCGGCAAAAGTTTCAAGCGCAAAATGCCATGCCCCGCTTTTGGGCGACGACAGCCAAATTTGCGACAGAGGCGCATGGCGATTAAGTAAGTATATGCCTTTATCTTCGAATTCGACGCGCAACACCCCTTCTTCGAGGTCTATTTCGGCCTCATCGCCAAAGCAACGCTCGAAATGGGCGTGCAATCCTTCTAATGTCTTAAGGGCAAGGATTTCAAAGGGCTTCATCGCATAATTTTCTTTTTTTACAAATGTTTAGCCTGGCTCAACCGCGTAACGGCCCTGTTATAGCAGCTATCATCGGGGCCGACAATTCAAAGCTATAAAAGCCACCGCCTAAAAGCTTGATTTTCACACGGGATTTGGTTATAAGCCCTTTTCCCCATAACGGGCAGAATTAAGATACAACAGAGGCAGCAATGAAACCAGGCATTCACCCAGATTACCATGAAATCACCGTCGTACAGACGGATGGAACGTCTTATACAACTCGTTCGACCTGGGGTAAGCCCGGCGACACGCTGCGCTTGGATATCGATCCGTTGTCGCACCCGGCCTGGACCGGCGGCCAGCAAAAAATCCTCGAGGGCGGTCAAATGGCAAAATTTGCCAAGCGCTTTCAAGGGTTTGGCACAAGCGCTGCCGCGCCAAAAGCGGCCAGTGGCGACAAGAAATAGCAAACAGATTTTAGTATCACAGCAACCGCCCTGTATGCATCATTGCGACAGGGCGTTTTTTGTTACGCGTTCGAAATATGTTGACTTGGAAAAGGTATAAGCGATACTGGTTTTAGGCTAATCACCGGCAGAGACCGGCTTTAGGCAATCGGGCAGGGAAAGGTATAATGAGGATGTCATGAGCGCCCATCCCCTTTCCCGCTGGCTAAGATCGCGCCAGCTTCTTATGGATTCAGGCTTTGGCGTGTCCAAGCCGGACAGCTATCCTTCATTCGGCATCGAAAGAATCTCCAGCGACATTTTTTCTCTTTCCGTTATCATGCCGCCCTGCAGCGACGAGCAGCTTACCATCAATTTGGACAGATTCGATCTTACCATAACCGCCTTTGCCAAAGCGGATCAGCAACAGTTGATTTGCGAACATCGCTTTAAGCTTAGCGCCGCTTGCACCATCGCCGGGGCGAATTGGGACCGCGACGCGCTTTTGATCGAGCTTATCTGCCAGTCGAAAACTATTGACAAGACGCCGAATCAGCTGGTTTCGTTTTATAGGGGCAGCGGTTCTTGGCTTTTGCAAAAACAAGGGCAGAAACAGGACGCGGCTGCCTAGGGATTACAGCCTATTTCTTGAACAAGGCATCCGCGTTGCCACGCACCGACTGGCGGGTTTTTATTTCGGCTTGGGCGCGCGCAATTTCTTGATGCAGGATAAGGATATAGTTCTCGAGTTCGGCGACTGACATTTTTTCCATATTCGCGGGCGGCTTTTCCGGGCGTTTGCCAAGTTCTTCTTCATCTAGGGCGGCAATCATGCTAGTGCTTTCCTATGTTTTTTTTAGGGCCAGAGTGACGGAACAGTCATATCATGAGTTCGAATATTCCTGCAACTTTCCACGCCGTCATCGCCGCCAAGCCCGGTTCCGCCGATGTACTGCGCATCGTCGAGCGGCCTGTGCCGCCCTTGGCTGCGGACGAGCTTTTGATCGAAGTGCATGCCGCAGGCCTAAGCCGTCCCGATGTGCTGCAACGTCTGGGGCGTTACGCTTTGCCACCTGGATCGAACGATGTGCTTGGGCTTGAAGTCGCAGGCAGGGTCAAGGCGCGCGGCGTTTCGGCCAAAAGCGCCATTGGCATCGATGTTTGCGCCTTGGTCAATGGCGGGGGCTATGCGACTTATGCTGTAGTGAAAGAAGATCTATGCCTGCCAATACCCAAAGGCTTGAGCATGATCCAGGCTGCGGCGATTCCAGAGGCCTGCTTTACCGCGTGGTATAATTTGATCGACGTCGGCGGATTGCAACGCGGCGAGCGCGTGCTTCTGCATGGCGGCACCAGCGGGGTTGGGAGTTTCGCGATTCAAATAGCCCGTGCCCAGGGCGCTGTGGTGTTCGCAACGGCTGGCGATGCCCGTAAGGTTGTCGCTTGTCGCGACCTTGGCGCTCATTATGCCATTAATTATAATAAAGATGACTTTGCCGAGATTATAAGTAAGGAGACCTCAGGCCAAGGCGTCGAAATCATCATGGATATGGTGGGCGGGGATTATTTTTCAAAGAATATTGATTGCCTTAGTGTTGACGGCAGATTAATCGAAATCGCCTATTTGCGCGGGGCCAAAGTCGAGCTGAATATCGACACTATCATGAACAAGCGGATTATGATTACAGGCTCAAAGTTGCGGCCTCTGCCGATTGAGCGCAAAGCCAGGCTGGCGCAACATATCCACCGCGAACTTTGGCCCTGGCTGGAAAGCGGCAAGGTAAAGCCGGTGATCGACAAGGTTTTTGACCTGCACGACATTGTCGCCGCCCATAAATATTTGGAATCCGGCCAACATATTGGAAAAATAATCGTTAAAATTCAATAATTTATACATGATGAAAAGGCTTTTCATTTTTGCTCGAAGCCATTATATTAAAATCATAGCAGGACAATTAGAAGGTTTACCGGCTTTTTGACAAGAAAGGCCCTAAGCGGCTTATATTAACTTTTTAGAGTTTGGAGGAAATATGCCCATGCCACAAGCGCCGTTAATGCCAAAAGCGACGGCCGTATGGTTGATCGAGAACACCAAATTGACTTTCGATCAAATCGCAGGATTCTGTCAGCTGCATGCGCTCGAAGTGCAAGCCATAGCCGATGGCGAAGTCGCCCACGGCATGCAGGGGCTAAGCCCCGTGTTAAGCGGCCATTTGGACGCGGAGGAAATCCGCCGTTGCGAAGGCGATCCTGCAGCCCGCTTAAAGATGATTAAGCTGGATCTGCCCGAACCACGCAAGCGTTCCAAGGGCCCGAAATATACACCCGTCGCCAAGCGTCAGGACAAGCCCGACGGCATTTACTGGCTGGTTAAAAACCACCCGGAACTATTGGATGCGCAAGTTGCTAAGCTGCTTGGGACGACCAAGCCGACGATTTCCGCGATTCGCGACCGCACCCATTGGAATTCGGTCAATATCAAACCCAAGCATCCCGTCGCTTTGGGATTATGCTCGCAACCCGATCTAGAGGCGGCTATAGCAAAGGCGCAAAGGCGCATCAAGAACGCCGAAAAGCGCGCCGCTAAGGCGGCCAAGCTTGCAGCGCCCTCCGCTTCCGGTGCTGCCGGACAAGAATCAGCGCCGGTTGCGGAATCTGATTTCGCCGAGCCGAAAACCAACGATATGGCAGAGGCCAGCTAATGCCCACAAACGCGATGCCGCAGCCTTTGGAGCCCTCGGTCAATTTATTGACCCCGGATTTATGCCAGGCATTGGGGTTGGATCGCGGCAAGTTGCAAAAAGGTGGGTTGCGCGTGGTATCGCCGATCGACGGGATGGAAATCGCCCGTCTTGAAGAAGACAGCGAACAGGCCATTGGCCAGAAAATAGCATCTGCACAAACCGCCTTTTCCGCCTGGCGCAATGTTCCGGCGCCAGTGCGCGGCGAGTTGATACGCCTGTTCGGCGAAGAGTTGCGCGCGCATAAAACGCCCCTAGGGCAGATCGTCACCACCGAGGCCGGAAAAATCCTGTCCGAAGGCCAGGGCGAAGTGCAAGAAATGATCGATATCTGCGATTTCGCGGTCGGCCTGTCGCGCCAGCTTTACGGGCTTACCATCGCATCCGAACGACCCAACCACCGCATGATGGAACAATGGCATCCGTTGGGCGTCATCGGCGTCATCAGCGCGTTCAATTTTCCGGTTGCCGTATGGGCTTGGAATTTCGCCCTTGCAGTGGTTTGCGGCAATAGCGTCGTTTGGAAGCCTTCGGAAAAAACATTGGTCAGCGCGCTGGCTTGTCAGAATATATGGCAAAAAGCGGTTGCAAAATTCAACAAGCAATCTTCGCAAAAGGCACCCGCATCCTTATCCGAAATCGTTATCGGGAGCCGAAAAGCGGGAGAGGCGCTGTCGCAAGACGCAAGAATCAAGCTGCTTAGCGCCACAGGAAGCACCCGCATGGGCAAGGCGGTTGCCCCTGTCGTGGCGTCGCGTTTGTCACGCTCGCTTTTGGAATTGGGCGGCAATAACGCCATGATCGTTTGTCCCAGCGCCGATTTGAACTTGGCTTTACGCGCCATCGTGTTTTCCGCCGTCGGCACGGCCGGGCAGCGATGCACCACTTTGCGCCGCTTAATCGTTCATGAAGACGTTAGAAATAAGCTTTTGCCCATGCTGCAAAAAGCCTATGCCAGCTTGCGCATCGGCAATCCCTTGGAAACCGGAACCTTGCTAGGCCCGCTGATCGACAGGGCGGCTTTCGATTCGATGCAGCAGGCGTTAAAAAACGCGGCGAATCAGGGCGGCAAGGTGCTTTACGGCGGTGATCGGGTTTTCGCCGATATTTACCCGCAGGCTTTTTATGTAACCCCGGCGATCGTCGAAATGCCCGGCCAGACGGATCAAGTGCGCGAAGAGGTTTTCGCGCCGATTTTATACGTCATGAATTATAAAAATTTGGAAGACGCCATCGCCATGCAGAATGATGTGCCGCAGGGATTGTCTTCTTGCATTTTCACCAATGACATGCGCGAGGCGGAGAAATTCATCGCGGCATCGGGCAGCGATTGCGGCATCGCCAACGTCAATATTGGCCCTTCAGGCGCTGAAATTGGCGGCGCGTTCGGCGGGGAAAAGGACACAGGCGGGGGCCGGGAATCCGGCAGCGATTCTTGGAAGAACTATATGCGCCGCACCACCAACACGGTGAATTATGGAACAAGCCTTCCCCTGGCGCAGGGCGTCGAATTTCCCATATAATTTCAATAGAACAATAAAAAAACCCGCCCAAGATTCCAGATGGGTGGGTTTTATATTACTAGCCTAATATTTTTAGGCGGCGTCGGTCTGCTGCGCCAAATTTGCTATTTCTTCCTTTAAAAGAAGCTTTTTCTTTTTCAATTCGTTGAGCACGAAAAAATCCGGCATGGGGCGGGCGCTTTCAATCCTGATCGCTTCTTCCAAATGGGTGTGTTTGCTGCGTAGCGCTATAATGCGTTCTTGCACGGTTGGAACCTCCATTTGTTCGGGTGATTGGGTCATATTGCCTTTGCTTATTCGGGCCGCTTTTATGCGGTCAGAGTCAAGGGTTTATAATATAACCATTCTATTACAAAGACCTTAACCGGACAATGAAATAGCAAAAATTATTATTACAACTTTAAGTAATTTTTTTATTCTTTTTTAATTTCAAGGCTTAAGCCTGCAGCAGGCTGATCAATCGCCCAGGCAAATCCCAAGGCCGCGCGCGGTGTGCACCAAAGTTCCGTCCACTTCGACCGCGCGGTAAGACGCGATCGCTTCGGTGATGGGAACGTCGGTTACGCCGCGATTCTGCCATACGACGATGCGGTCGAATTGATTTTTCGCCACCAAGTCTACGGCATGCACGCCAAAACTGGACGCCAATAGCCGGTCGAGCGGCGATGGTTGTCCGCCCCGCTGCACATGGCCTAGCACGGTGACGCGGGTTTCCGCCCCGGTTTCTTCCGCAAGCCTTGTGCCCAGGTAATGGCCGATGCCGCCATAGCGTTTTTGCCCATCGGAAAATTGGTGCATCAAGGCGGCTTTGGTTTCGCTTTTGACCGATTCCGCGACAACGACCAGCGCGAAATTGCGCCCCGCTTCGCGTAAAGCCAGGATTTTATTTTTCAAGGCTGCCATGTTCCAGGCGATTTCCGGAATCAGAATAATATCGGCGCCGCCGGAAATTCCGGCAGCAAGGGCGATATGCCCGGCGTCGCGTCCCATTACTTCCAGGATCATGACCCGCGAATGGCTTGCCGCCGTTGGTTGTAGCCGATCCAGAGCTTCGGTCGCCACCTGTACGGCGGTGTCGTATCCGATCGCGTTTTCGGTCGCGCCCAAATCATTGTCGATGGTTTTTGGTACGCCGACGAAATTGATGCCGCCCTGCTGCGCCAGCTTGCGCAAAATCGCCATAGATCCGTCGCCGCCCATGCTGATCAAAGCGTCAAGCCCCAATTCGCGGTACCCCGCGATGACTTCTTGTGATCTGTCCTTTTTGCTGCCGTCCGGCATGGGGAAGGCAAAGGGATCGCCGGAGTTGACCGTGCCCAAAAACGTACCACCCATGCGCAGTAAATTTCCGCCGACATCGGCCAAGGACAGTTTTTGAAAGCGCATCGGCCGGTCCATCAGGCCCTTGGTGCCGTCGCGTATGCCGTACACTTCCCAGCCATAATGAATGATCGCCCGGTGTACCACGGCGCGGATGACGGCGTTAAGCCCGCTGCAGTCGCCGCCGCTGGTAAGAACGCCGATACGCTTGATGGAAGAAGATTTAGACATTTTTATCCTTAAACAAAAGAAGGCAGAGTAATGCAAAAACAAAGCCCAGGCAATGCCCGGGCTTTGAAAGAGCGGAATTTATCCCGCGTATCTGGTGATTCGGGCGTTGTTAAGCCGTTCTTTGCCGTCTCGATGCAAGAATGCCGGCCAGGCCCAAAACGACCAAGCTTCCCGGCGCCGGGTTGGGCGGGCCAGCAATCGCTAGATGGGGGAAGGAGATGATCCGGCTGGTTGGAATTACTTCCAGGCCAAAACTAGTTCCGCTAAAGGCAGGAAAACTATGGGGTAAAGTATTCCATTGACCGTTTTGATACTTTAGGACGCTGCCATTGCTTTTTAGAGTATACAAAGCACCGGCTTCTGCATCCAGTGCACTTAAGCTTGTGACCCCGCTAGGATAGGGAGCCGCCATAGTTGTGGAGCCAGCAGAAAAATCAGCGGAAGCCGACATTACAATTGCCCCAATATTGTGATTGGTGGCGTAATAATTGCCATTTGAAAAGGCAAAGCCACTGCCTATCCCGGAATCGAGCGTGGATACGGTGCTGACTGCGCCGGTGGCGCAATTGACAGTCGCGATTTGCCTAGGTATCGAGGGGTTGATAGACGTGCTGGTGCGTGTGATATAGGTATGACCATTGGAATTGTTGTAGGCGGCGCCCCCAGTAAATGCGAGCATGTTGGAAGGCAGTGCAACGTTTTCAGTATTGTCGATTGTCACCTCGCCCGTGATTCTATTATGCGTAAAGCTTAAATTCGATATGCTGTTGCCTTTTAGAACAGTCAACGATCTGGGGCCTGTATTGGAAAATCCGTAGACTGCTCCCGAAGAAAAAAAACTGCTTACATAGCCCGTCCGCGTATCCATGGAGTAAAATTCTGTAGCGCCGAAATTTGACCCCGCAAAAATAATGTCGGCGTTGGATTGCGGTGCGGCTGCCATAAGGCCAAAGGTTGCAATGGCGGTGGTGGATAAATAGTTACGTTTCATTTCTGACTCCCTATTTTGAGCTTGCCCCTAATTTACTTTTCTTATTTGGCAATATACATGACTTAGAGACAGGAAAGTAAGCTGTTTTTCTTAATAAGAGATAAAAATGCCCCAAATTTCTTTGGGGCATTTTAAGTAATTTTATTAGTTAATTCAGAAAACTATCTTTTTCTGCGGTTGGCCAGAAGTCCGGCCACAGCGATCAGCGAAATAGCCGCTGGGGCAGGGATCGGTTCTATACCTGCCGCGCCGAACTGGGCGGTTCCAGAAAACGCTCCCACATTATAAGTCGTGCCATAAAGCCCGCTGGTTAGGTCTAAGGAGTAAACATCGCCGTTAGGCCTAGGTAAAAATGCCGTATTATCTGCAACGGCAAGTCCGCGGAATGTTGTGATTCCAGCCGGGAATGCTGCAATAGTGGTAAAATTAATGAAATCGGTGGTCGATTTTATCAGCCCATTAGTGTTATCGCTTACGATAAATGCGCCAGAAGCGGCATTAAAATCCATACCGTCGTAACGGTTAGTTAGGCTCATAATCAGCGATGTATTGCCGGTGTTGGGATCAATTTCATAAAATCCTAAAGGGATAGAAGGGCTGATGCTGTTTTCTGAACGGACCCCAATCCAACGGTTATTGACCGGATCATAATCCAAGCCGCCACTGATATTCATGCCGGAAGGGGACAGGGCAACCGTAGTCGGGCTATCCAGGCTTTGGTTGCTAAAATCAAACAAAGTGAAAGACTGACCCCTTAATACGCCAAGTTGCTGAGTGTTGGCGTTGTAGCCTAGTCCCAGCGTAATCCCAATCCCCGGCAAAGTGGTTGTGATGCCAGTGTTTATGTCTAGCAAGCGCAAGCCTTCATTGCCGTTGCTGCTGCCAATGGCAACCAATGAGGCGCTTGCGGACATGGGAACCAAAAAGGTTGCTGCGATTGCGGGGCTGAAAAGGTTTTTCATAAGTAAGTAATCCTCTGCTGATTTCAAATTTATTAATTTGTGCCTAGGTATCACTTGCAGCCAAGCAAAGTCAAGTTACAATCTAATGAAGCCTAGGCAAAATATGGATTTGAGCCGGTTTGGGCGCGCATACTTTGGCCCCATTTCTTGAATAGCAGCTTGAAAAACCAAAAAAACTCTTGTATAAGAATAGTTTAAAGGTTAAGGAGACGCTGCTAAAACGGCTTGATCGGGGCCGGCAAGCTGTTATGGGCCATGGATACTATTGAAGTATTATATCAAAAACTGGAATTATTGCGTGCCGAGCATAAGGAGCTGGATCATCAGATCAGTGAATTGCAGGACGGCAGCGCCTTTAACCAATTGCAGATTCAACGCCTTAAAAAGCGCAAATTGGCGATCAAAGACCAGATCGCGGTTCTTGAAAGCAAATTACTGCCCGATATTATCGCTTAATTTTTCCTAATTCTTCTATTTCTTTTGTGCTTTCATGGCAAAAACAAAATCCGCCGCTGCTTCAACTGCAAAGTCCCAGATTGGGATCATCATGGGATCGACCAGCGACTGGGAGACCATGCAACATACGACCGAAGTTCTGGATCAATTCGGCATCGCGTATGAAGCGCAAGTCGTATCGGCGCATCGCACCCCTGAAAGGCTTTATGATTATGCCAAATCCGCCGCCTCGCGCGGGCTAAAAGTTTTGATCGCAGGCGCGGGCGGTGCGGCGCACTTGCCAGGCATGGCGGCGGCATTGACCGCATTGCCTGTGCTGGGCGTCCCGGTCGAAAGCAAAACCCTAAAAGGCCAGGACAGCTTGCTTTCCATCGTACAGATGCCATATGGCATTCCGGTCGGAACGCTGGCCATCGGCAAAGCAGGCGCGAAAAATGCCGCGCTTTTGGCGGCGGCAATTCTGGCGCTGGAAGACGCAGGCATCGCAAAAAAACTTTCCGCTTTCCGCAAGACGCAGACCAATTCCGTGCCGTTCGATCCGAAATCCGGCCAGGCCGCGCATAATGCGGGCGGAAAACCCGCTAAAACTAAACCCCGCAAGAAGCGGTAGCATGACGGCAATCAAACCCGGCTCTACCATCGGCATATTGGGCGGCGGGCAGCTGGGGCGCATGACCGCGATGGCGGCCGCCAGGCTTGGGTATAAAACCCATATTTTCTCTCCGGAGCCGGACGCCCCCGCCAAAGATGTCAGCTCGGCTTTTACCCAAGCATCCTATGAAGATAAAAAGGCGCTTGAGTCCTTTGCAAAGTCGGTTGATGTGGTTACGCTGGAATTTGAAAACGTTCCGGCGGATGCGGTTGAATTCCTGTCCAAAAAAATTCCCACCCGTCCCGGCGCAAAAGTTTTGGAAATCACCCAAGACCGCATCGCCGAGAAAGATTTTTGCAATTCCTTGAAAATACCGACCGCGCCTTATATGGCGATTGAAAAAGAAGCGGATTTAAAAATCGCGGCGGAAAAAATCGGCCTGCCAGCGATTTTGAAAACGCGGCGATTCGGTTATGACGGCAAGGGGCAGGTGCGGTTAAACAAGAAAACCGATCTTGTGGACGCTTGGACCGGAATCGGCAATCAGCCCGCGATTTGGGAAGGGATGGTCGATTTCCGCCTGGAAATCTCGGTCATCGCCGCGCGCTCGCCTTCGGGGGAAATTGTTTGCTATCCCGCCGTCGAAAACCGGCACAAGAATCAAATATTGGACGAAACCATTGTGCCCGCACCGATCTATCCGCATCAGGCGAAAAAAGCCGCCGCCATCGCGCGTAAAATCGCGCAGCAAATGAAATTGCAAGGCATGATCGCGATTGAAATGTTCGTCGTGAACAAAGACATGATTCTGGTCAATGAAATGGCGCCGCGCCCGCATAATTCCGGCCATTGGACGATTGATGCGGCGGCAACAAGCCAGTTCGAACAATTGGTAAGGGCGATTTGCGATTTGCCACTGGGATCGCCGGCCGCGCTTGGCCCGGCGCGGATGAAAAACTTACTTGGAGAAGACTGCCGGAAATATATGGATATTTTGTCCGATCCCACCGCCAAGCTGCATCTTTATGGCAAGGGCGACATCAAGCCGGGCCGCAAAATGGGCCATGTCACCAGGCTTTTGAAAAAGTAATACCCTCTAACTTGCTTTACGCATTTTGCGCGCGATGTTCAGCGCGTCCGGCATGACGCTGGCCCATTGCTTGATGTTGCGCTTGATGTCGTTGATCGCCATGACGTTTTCAATGCGGCGGTCCAGAAATTTCCACGTCTCGGCGCTGTTTTTCGAGGAATCCTTCAGCCAGAATAAAAGTGTCGAGGTATAAACCCCGGCCAGCAGAATCCGTTTGCTGTAAAAATTCCAATCCGCGGATTTGTCGCCCGCGGCGCGCCAAATAATGTCGCAAGTTCTATACAGCGCCGGCAAAGATATATCGGCATAAGCAGGGCGGGCCAATATCGCAACCGCCTTTTTTTCTGCATTTTTATAGGGCGCCATAGTTTCAATTTTTTGACGAACGCCATAGGCGATTTTTTCGCGGATCTTTGTGATGGTGCCGGGCATTTTTTTCAGTTTGGATTCCAGGGCATCATTGCCCCAATCCAAATAGGCGGCCAGCAAGTCGCGTGGCAAATTGGGAAAATGCAGAAGCGCCAGACCGCTTTCAACCCCTATATCTTTTGCCGCCAATTCCAGGGTTTTATCGCCCCAGCCATGGCTGTTGGCATGCTTTATGGCGGCGGTCAAAAGCCGCCCCTTCGCGTCCGTTTTAGCTGTTTTGGGCCTGGCGGATTGCGTGGTTTTGCGGGTTTTCTTGCTTTTTTTCATGGGTATTTGGCGGGGTTGGTGGGATATATGGCAAAATACCACAAATGCGCTTGGCAATGCCAGTGCGCTATGATATAAAACGCCACATTAATCCTAATTTTACCAAATTGGGGCAGATTGGTTTTTTGCCAAAAAACACAAATTTAGATTGGAGTTGATTCAAGGTGGAAGTAACAGTACGCGATAATAATGTCGAACAAGCGCTTCGGGTGCTTAAAAGAAAACTGCAAAAAGAAGGCGTTTTCCGCGACATGAAACTGCGCCGGCATTACGAAAAGCCATCGCAGCGCAAGGCTCGCGAAAAGTCCGAGGCCGTCCGCCGCTTGCGTAAAATGCAGCGTAAAAAATTGCAAACCGAAGGGTTTTAAGCCTTAGGTTTCGAGATTTAAATGAAAACCCCGCCAGCGATGGCGGGGTTTTTGCTTTGGCCATTATTTAGGGTATAGTCTACCGATGTTCGAATTATTCGCCATATTATCCCCCTTATTTCTCCTGCTCGCTTTAGGAGCGGTATTGCGCCGGTTTTGGTTTAAGGACGATCTCTGGGCGGCGTTAGAGCGGCTGTTGTTTTATGTGCTTTTCCCGGTTCTGATCGTGCATCAATTATCCCGTCTGCGGTCGGTTAGCGAGGATCAAATATGGATGTGCCTTTCGGTGCTGATCGCCAGCATGGCGGTGGCGGGTTTGGTGTTTTTCGCTGTGCGTGCCGGAAATGTGCCGGGCCGCAGCCTGACATCGATTTTGCAAGGCGTGGCGCGGTACAATGTATTTGTGGCTCTGGCGGCGGCGCAGTTGGTGTATGGCGCGGATGGCTTGATGTTGTCGGCTTTGTTGGTGGCGATTATGACCCCGCCCAACAACTTCACTAGCGTCTGGCTTCTTGCGAAATACGGCAAGGCGGATTTGGAGCGCAGCGTGGTCATGAAAAGAGTATTGCTTAACCCCAACATTCTCGCCTGCTTCCTGGGCCTTGCGATAGGATTTGGCGGATTGCAAATTCCAGCTATGATCGATGAAACATTGGGCATGTTGGCGAAAGCGACTTTACCTTTGTCGCTGCTCGCCGTGGGTGCAGGTATCGCCTGGAGCATGCCTTCCGCGTCTTGGCGTATGGTTGCGGGAACAACCTTGTTGAAATTGCTGGTGATCCCGGCGGCTGCTTTGGCGCTGGGGCAATTTTGGGGCGTTAGCGGCATGATGTTGGGCGTCGCCGTGCTGTACGCTGCAACGCCCGCTGCTACTTCGGGTTATATCATGGCGCGGCAAATGGGCGGTGACGCCGAATTGATGGCCAATATTCTTAGCATCGAAACGCTATGCAGCGTTCTGACGCTGCCCCTATGGCTTTATTGGGTACAGAATTTTGCAGCTTAAGCCTTAGATTATACGCCTGGAATTCAGCCTGTAAGCGAATAATATGCCTACTACCCAGCGGGCTTTTTTGTGGTTATATCGGGCGCGGAATTTCGAAGGCAATATTCATGATTAAAAAAGAGCAGATTAAAAAAAATATTCTGTCAATTCTGGCAAACGGACAGGCGCTGACGCGCGGCGAAATAAGGCAAAAACTTGGGAACATCAATGATAAAAAAGCCAAGGACAATTTCTTTCGTTGTATGCTAGGTCTAAGATATGAAGGATATGTAGCCATCATAAGCCCTAATTCGTCTAAGCCGGGGACGCCATTAGTAGGCAGAGCCAAGCGCCAAGCAACACAGTTCAGAATTACGGAAATGGGCCGTAAAAGAATTGCGGATATAGAAGCAAGACGGCAGGCGGGATTGAGAATGCTTGCTGAAAAATTCCGATAAGAATCGATTATTTATTTCCGATTTTATTATATTCATAATTTGTACAGCATCTTTTGTCCTCAACATAAAATAGGGGTTTTGTGGTTTTGATTATACGCCCATTGGATCCAGCGGACATTCCAGCGATGGAAGAAATCGAAAAAGAGGCTTATCGCCCGGAATTTTTTGAATCATCGGATACTTACCGCTGCAAAATGCGCGCCTTTGCCCAAGGCTGCATCGGCGCGTTCGATGACGGGCATCTTGTGGGATTCGCCCTGTCTTTCCTGCAAAATGGGGCGGCATCTTTGCCCTTGGATTGCACCGATATCCCGCCTTGCGATAATCCCGACACGCTTTATATCCATGACGTCGCGGTGCGCAAAGCCTATCGCGGGCGGAAAATTGCCGATCAAATGATCCAAGAATTATTCCGTTTGGCGCGGAATGAAGGCATGGCGCATAGCGCGCTGGTCGCGGTGCAGGGATCGGAAAACTTCTGGCAGAAATTCGGCTTTGTTGTGAATGAACGTATCCCTTATGGTCCCGGCAGCACCGGGGTGCATATGCATAAGCTTTTACCGGCGAATGTCGACGCCCGCGCGGCTTCTAATGACCGCTGCCGCTGACCGATTTCACCACTTCCTCGGTGACTTTCTTGGCATCACCGAACAGCATCATGGTATTGGGGCGGAAAAATAATTCATTATCGACGCCAGCGTAGCCCGACGCCATTGAGCGCTTGATGAATAAAACCGTTTTGGCTTTTTCTACATCAAGAATCGGCATGCCATAGATCGGCGATTTCGGGTCCGTTTTCGCGGCGGGGTTGGTGACGTCATTCGCGCCGATCACAAAAGCGACGTCGCAGGACGCGAAGTCGCGGTTGATGTCATCCAATTCAAACACATCGTCATAAGGCACATTGGCTTCGGCAAGCAGCACGTTCATATGGCCAGGCATGCGGCCCGCGACTGGGTGGATCGCATAGCGCACCATGACGCCTTCTTTTTTCAGCAAATCGCCCATTTCGCGCAAAGCATGCTGCGCTTGCGCGACCGCCATGCCGTAACCCGGAACGATAATCACGCTCGATGCGTTTTTCATGATATAGGCGGCGTCTTCCGCGCTGCCGGCTTTTACAGTTTTATCGCCTTGCGATGCGCCGGCGGGGCCGGCTGCCGCCGTTTCGCCGCCGAATCCGCCCAAAATCACATTGATGATCGAACGGTTCATGCCCTTGCACATGATATAAGACAGAATCGCGCCCGAAGATCCCACGAGCGCGCCGGTGATGATCAGCAAATGATTGTTCAGCGTAAATCCGGTGGCGGCAGCCGCCCAGCCGGAATAGGAATTCAGCATGGAAACCACGACCGGCATATCCGCGCCGCCGATCGGCATGATCAGCAAAATTCCGATTAAGAAGGATGCTGCAACCAAAATCCAGAAAATCGCGTGGCTTCCGCTTGCAAAGAATAAAAGAATCAGCGCCAGAATTCCAAGCCCGATCAGCGCGTTGATCTTGTGCTGGCCCTTATACACCAGCGGCTTGCCCGATACGATGCCCTGCAATTTGCCAAAAGCGATGATCGAACCCGTGAAAGTGATCGCGCCGATGGCTACCCCAAGGCCGATTTCAATCAGGCTGGATTTATGGATGTGATCGCCTTCTAGAATGCCGAACGCGCCGGGTGCATATAGCGCCGCGCCCGCGACCGCCACGGCGGCAAGGCCGACCAGCGAGTGGAACGCCGCGACCAATTGCGGCAAGGCGGTCATTTGAATTTTCTTCGCCGTGATTGTTCCGATCAGGCCGCCTATGGCGATTGCGACCGCTATATCGAAAAATCCGCCCATGCCCGGCATCGCCAGGGATGTCAGAACGGCGATCGCCATGCCGATCATGCCATAGCGGTTGCCCGCCTGCGACGTTTCCGGGTGCGACAATCCGCGCAGCGCCATGATAAAGCAAATGCCGGAAATAAGAAATAAAAGGGAAGATAGATTGGCGCTCATGAGAACTCCGATAGTCGGTTGACAGTTGACGGTTAGCGGGCTTTCTTCTTAAACATTTCCAGCATTCTTTGCGTGACGATAAAGCCGCCAAAAATATTGACCGATGCCAAACACACCGCTAAAAGCCCGAGCGTGCGCGCCATGCCGTCGCTGGAAAGTCCGGCCGCGAGAATCGCGCCGACGATGATTACGGAAGATACCGCATTGGTCACCGCCATCAGTGGCGAGTGCAAAGCGGGGGTTACGCGCCATACGACGTAATAGCCGACAAAACAGGCCAGCGCAAAGACGGTAAGACCGATCAAAAAGGGCGAAACCATATGCGATTGCGCCATTTCCGCCATTTGCAGCGTTTGGCCCAGCTCGGCCGCTTTGCGCGCCATTTCGGCAAGCTGTTCTGCGGCATTCAATACTTCTTGCGACATGGAACTCATGACTATCTCCTAACTCCGGCTCATCCTGAGCTTGTCGAAGGATGCGCCACGCACACTAAACCGAATCTCATGGTTCGACAGGCTCACCATGAGCATTTATGTTTTACGCGGCTTTCAGCGCCGCATGCACCATCGAGCCGCCATGGGTCAACATGGTAGCCTTGATGATTTCATCTTCCATCGGAATGGCAAGCGATTTGCTGTCTTTGTTATACAGCAAGCCGATAAAGTTGAATAAGTTGCGGGCATAAAGCGCGCTGGCGTCGGCTGCGATGCGTCCTGGAATGTTGGCATGGCCGATGATTTTTACGCCGTGCTTAGTGACGATTTTGCCCAATTCCGAAAGCGGGCAATTGCCGCCTTGTTCGACCGCGAGATCGACGATCACCGATCCCTGGCGCATATCCTTGACCATGTCTTCGGTGATAAGAACCGGCGCCGGTTTTCCAGGAATCAGCGCAGTTGAAATCGCGATGTCGGTTTTTTTCAGGGTTTCGTGGATCTTTTCGCTTTGCTTGCGCTTGTAATCTTCGCCCATTTCCTTGGCATAGCCGCCCGATGTTTCGGCGGCCTTGGCCGCTTCGGGATCGACTTCAACAAAGCTTGCGCCAAGCGATTGCACTTGTTCTTTCACGGCCGGGCGCACATCGAACGCCGATACGATCGCGCCCAAACGCTTGGCGGTTGCGATGGCCTGTAATCCCGCAACGCCCGCGCCCAATACCAAAACCTTGGCGGCGGCAACGGTTCCGGCGGCGGTCATCATCATCGGCAGCGCCCTGCCATATTCTTGCGCCGCTTCGATCACGGCGCGGTATCCCGCAAGGTTCGATTGCGACGACAAAACATCCATAGATTGCGCGCGGGTGATGCGCGGCAAGAATTCCATGGCAAAACTGTTGATGCCCGCATCGGCATAGGCCTTGGCATGTTCTTTCGCTGTAAAGGGCGACAGCATGCCGATCAGAATCGCGCCGCGTTCAATGGCCGACAGTTCGTCTTCGCCCTCGTTGGCCAGCATCGGGCGCTGCACTTTTAAAACCAGATTGGCGCCTTTCAGGGCGGCTTTGTAATCGCCCGCGATTTCGGCGCCAGAAGCCTTATAGGCATCGTCGGTGACGCCCGCGTTCAACCCCGCCCCTTTTTCGACGGCGACCGCAAAGCCAAGGCCGATATATTTCTTAACCGTTTCAGGGGATGCCGCTACCCGCGTTTCACCGCTGCGGCGCTCTTTTAAAATGGCAATTTTCATGAAATTTGATCCTTAGGGAATTAAGGAAAGATTCTTAATTTATATAGGGGACGCGATGTCCGGGCAAAGAAAATTAACGCTTTCCGCAATTTTATCATGATCTGGGGGCAATTCCGGCAATAAGTCTGCGTTTCGCGCATTGCTATGTTCTTGGCGCAGGGCCGATATGCTTTTTCCCGATTTGGAAAAACCCTGAATTTAGGATATAAAATTACCTGCAAGAGGAATAAATGGTTGTTAAATCAGGCTTTAGTGAAAGCGATCACAGCAAAAATGCACAGCCCTATCCGGTGGATTTTTTTCACTATGGATACAACGATGAAACACGGCTTTGTGGAGTGCAAACATCGCAGGCGCAAGAAGGACATTATGTCGTAACTTTTTTTGAATTGCGGCTGCTTGAAGACCCTTGCAACCCTGGATGCGAAGGCGATCTTTTAAGATTAAAAAATGTTCACGCCGCGAGCGGGGCCAAATGTTCCTTTTCCGGTAAGCCTCTGCCAAAATATAAACAGCGCCCGGAAATAGCAACCCGCCAAGACTTGTTGGCTGCGGCGATATCCCAGTATCAAAACGACAATTTGGGCTTATTGGCGGTGGATCAAGTGGAATGGCGCTTGCGCGTGGGCAACGCGCAGTTTTCCTTGGATGTAACCCAGACACCGGATGGCGATATTTCATGCCGGGTCATGCGCGAAAATATTTGGGGCAGGATGCAATATTGGGATATTCCAGGGCCAAGCGGGCTTTGCCCTTGGACTTTGAGGCAATATCAGCAAGAAGCGCATGACGCTTGGCGGCATCAGATACGCGCGCAAATGACAATAGAGGCTTTGTGGAAAGCAAGAATATCATGTCGCGGAATGAATTAGGCGCTGTTAATATTACCCGGCATATAGCCACAGTAAGGGCGGAATATGACGGCAAATATTTTATGTTCGGATTACAGGCGAACAAGCTTCCCGATGGGCGGTTTCGCGCAACGCTTTATGATCTCAAGCAAAGCTATGGCAAGGACGATGGTTACGCTTGTTTTATCCCTTTGAGCATATCAAAAGACGGAAAAACGGCTGCGCCGATGGCAATCAAGGAAGCTTTATCCGCTTGCAGACTGGGCGCCATTATACAAAAAGTCGCAAGCTTTCTTGAAACAGGAATCGAACATATTTCCTGGCGCGCCCGGGCCGGACAAATGATGTTTCGCTTGACTGTAGAACCAGCACAAGGCGGCATGCATAATATTGCAACCGAGATCATTTCCGCAAAGTACGGCCAATCAGCCGAATTTCCGATCGAGCTTATTGAGCCGCTATCATGGCTTGATTTTAACAAGCAATTAAAAACGATGCAATCTTGGGCAAAAGAAGCGGCCCTCCGCGGGCAAAGAAGCAGCCTATAACCCCGCTTTATCCAAAGCCTGCTTCTGCCTTTTTGCCATTTCTTTGATATCGAATCCTTCGATCAATTGATGGAATAATTCATACCAATCCACCTCGGCGTTCAGGTGCAAAAACACCGATCCCAATCCAACGGCGGCCCGGTCCATAAATACGAATTCGCGCGGCGGTTTCACCCCGCCGATTTTTTTCAGCTCGGCATGCACCTTGCCCGCGATTTCCTTGCCATATGCGCCGCTATGGCCGTCGGCGAGCTTGCTTGGGCCTTTTTTCATCAGCGGGCCGTATAAGAATCCGGCCCATAAGTTCAAAACCTCGATCAGTTTTTTGCCGGGTTTTTCAAACCCCCAGCTTTCATAGGCCTTGACGGCAAGATCCGGCTTGTTGTCGCTTAGGGCAAAGTATAAATCAATCACGCCTTGGACAAAAACTGGCTGGAACACACGGATGCAGCCGAAATCCAACAAATTGATAGAAAGATCATCGCGCACGCTGTAATTGCCCAAATGCGGATCGCCATGGATGACGCCGTAATGATAAAACGGCGCGTACCAGGCGCGGAACATGTTCAGCGCGATTTGGTTTCGGGTTTTTTGTGGCGCGCTTTTAAAATCCAATATCGGCTTTCCGTCAAGCCAGCCCATGGTAAGAAGCCTTTTGGTCGAAAGCTTGGCCAAGGTTTGCGGGATATGCACCGTTGTTTCGTCTTTCAGCATATACCGGTACAAAGCGATATGTTTTGCTTCGCGTTCGTAATCCAATTCTTCGCGCAATCTTTCGGCAATTTCCCGATGCAGTTCCTTGGTGTCTATGGCGCCGGAGAATTTTTGATAAAGGCCCAGGATTAATTTCAGCTGATTCAAATCGGCGTCGACCGCCGATTGCATGTCGGGATATTGCAGCTTGCAGGCAACGATTTGGCCGTTTTTGATTTCCGCCTTATGCACCTGGCCCAGAGAGGCCGCCGCGCTGGCATTTTGATCGAAATGGACGAAGTTTTTTTGCCAGTCCTTGCCCAGCTCCGTTTCCATCCGCCGCCGGACAAACGGCCAGCCCATCGGCGGCGCGCCGGATTGCAATTGCCGCAATTCCTGCATGTAATCGTCGGGAATCATATCGGGCACGGTTCCCATGATCTGCGCGATTTTCATCAAAGGGCCTTTTAGGCCGCCCAAAGCCTCCTTCAACTGCCGTGCCTGTAAGGCATCGTCTTTTTTTCCAAGATATCTTTTGGCCGCGACCTTGGACAGGCTTGCGCCGACTTTGGCATAGCGCTTGATCCGGCCTTTTCTGCTGCTGCTTTCCCGGGCCATCAGGACAATGCTTCAAGCTCGTCGATAAAGCCCTTGATGACGTTCAGCCCTTGATTCCAAAAATCGGGCTTGCTGGCGTCGAGGCCGAAAGGCGCAAGCAGTTCCTTGTGCCGCTTGGTTCCGCCCGCCGATAACAGCCCATGATATTTTTCAACGAATCCCGGCGCCGCATTTTGATAAACGGCATACAGCGAGTTTACCAGGCAATCGCCGAAGGCATAGGCGTACACGTAAAACGGCGTGTGGATGAAATGGGGGATATAGGCCCAATAAACGTTATATTCCGATCCAAAGTTAAAGGCGGGGCCAAGCGATTCGGTTTGCACCTTCATCCAGATTTCGCCCAAGCGTTCTGATGAAACTTCGCCTTTTTTGCGCTCGTCATGGACTTGCCGCTCGAATTCGCAAAACGCTATTTGCCGCACGACGGTGTTCAGCATGTCTTCGACTTTTCCGGCCAGCATCACCTTGCGCTTGGTTTTGTCTTTTTCCGCATCCAGCAAGCTGCGGAATGTCAGCATTTCGCCGAATACTGAGGCGGTTTCGGCAAGGGTCAAGGGCGTGTCGCTTTGCAGATGGCCTTGCGCGCCGGCCAGGACTTGATGCACGCCGTGGCCCAATTCATGCGCCAGAGTCATCACGTCGCGCTTTTTGCCCTGGTAATTCATCAATATATAAGGAT
>JACCDG010609013.1_pt1 | contig 30126 bp, 62 predicted proteins | sample 7442471 | NCBI WGS metagenome assembly JACCDG01 (sample SAMN15323444, study PRJNA562643) | freshwater metagenome | isolation source: river surface water | place: USA:Blue River Watershed | collected 2017-08-17 | reverse complement strand
CGTCAGGAACCCGCTACATCGTGTCTGGTGCGTTCTCAACGTACGCCGTTGGGGACATCATCGAATACAATGGGACATCTTACAACGCGTACACACCCCCCGCGACGGCCGGTTGGATCGCCTTTGTTCAGGACGAAGCGCAATATTACTCGTGGTACGCCAGCGCCTGGCGAGACACGCTGGATGTGATCGCGACGCAAGCCGAAATGGAAGCCGGAAGCGCCTCCAACCGGATGGTGACGCCAGCACGCCAAAAGCATCATCCTGCCCATCCCAAGTTGTGGGCCGGCATCATCGTTACTGCCGGAACGCCGGCCATCCAAGACAGCCACGCGGTTAGTAGTGTTACAGACGACGGGACGGGAGATTTTGGCCTCAACTGCTCAACCTCCTTCTCTGGTTCCACCTATGTAGGCTTTGTTAATCTGCTCTTCCCTCTCGCGGGCCAATTTGGTGCTGAAGGTCAAATGGGTCGCACTTCAGCCAGCGTTGTGGACCTGAAGTTTTACACAGGAACATCCGCAGGCAATCCAACACTGATCAATGTTGACTATTCCGGCAACGCTATGGCCATGGGCGACCAGTGAGGGAATGCATCGTCTCCACGCGGCCTGACGGCGGAGTGACCGTCACGCACCCAGCAGAGGAGTGCATTCGCACGCTGGAGTGGGGTGGCGGGGTCGATTGTCACATCAGCCGATGGCGCAGAGGATTTTGCTACTTTCTTCTGAGGCATCACGGACCCTTTGAGTTTGCCCGCTTCATGTTCGCTGGCGATGTCCCCCTTGATGTGGCGAAGTCCTGGGAGCGGCACAAGTTCGTGAATGACCCCAAATGGCGCGTGGGCTGCGCGCGGCGGGAAGAGATCGCAAGGCGCTGGGTTGATGGCTTGGCACATGGTGGCCTGACGCGGCAGGAGGCCATCCTTCTAATCGCGGACAAGGATGTGCCGGCGCAGAACTCAGCCCCAGAAGTTTGCTGGGTTGACGTGCTTCCCACGAGAGAAAACCGCAACCAATGGCGCAGGTCGCACAACGGCGGCCCGATTTGCGTAGCGGCCTGAAGAAAGAGGGCATGAAATGTCATTCCTAGGTGGTCTCGTCGACAGCTTTACGGGAGCCGGTGCGCGGCGTCAGCTTGAAGCTGGCATGGACAAAGCGACCGGCGTCCAAACGGAAGCGCGGGATTCTGCGCTCGGCGCGTCTCGGGCTGGATATGCGGAAGCACGCGGGTATCTGCGCCCCTATGCTGAGAGCGGGCAGAAGGCATCTGGACTCTACAACGATACGCTGGGCGTCAATGGCGCTGAAGCGCGCGCGAGGGCGCAGGGGCTTTACAATTCCGACGACATGCTTGCGCAGAACCGGGCTTATGATCTCAAGCGCAGCGGCTGGCAGAAGAATGCTTCGGGAGACTTCGGCGCAGGGACAGCAGCCCTTGCTGATGCACGCATTCGGATGCGTGGATATGGGGATTGGCAGAACCGCCTTGGACAGGCAGGGCAGCAGGGCTATAGCGCCTCTGCCGGGTTGGCGGACATCGCAAGCCGCGATGGATCAGCGGCTGCCGGCATCTACGACAACTGGGGGCGTGGCATGGCCGGCACGTACCAGCAGGGCTACAACGCTCTTGCTCAGAACGAAAACACGTTTGCGCAGAACTTGATTGGTGTTGGTGGCTTGGCGCTCAAGGCGTCGGGTTGGGGCGGCTTCGCGCCCACGGGCGGCGCAGCGCGCGGCGTCAACGATTTGGGTTATGGCCGGAACTAAGGACGCCTGACACATGGCAAGCCCCTACGCACTCGACTTCAATCCCCTGATGCATGCGCTGGAGAGCAACCAGCAAGCGGACTTCACGCGCAATCGGCTTGCGATGGAGCAGCGCCGGTTGGGGATGGCGGAAGAGTCCCATGGGTGGGAGCGGGCGCTGCAGCCGCTAAAGCTGCGAAGCGCCGAACTTGGCGTCGAGCGCGATACCAAAATGCTTCCGCTGGACCTCAGGGCGCGTACAGCGGAAGCGACGCGCGGAGAGCTTGGGGTTGATCGTGAGCGGGCTATGATGCCGCTCGACGTTGCCGCTAAGAGGGCAGAAATCTCTGGCCTTAGCTACTCCAATGAAGCCAAGCGCCGGGAGCTGGAAAAGGATCTGTATGGACGCGCCGCTGCCATTGGCCAGCTTGTCGAAAATGAACCAGACCTAGAGAAACAAAAGGCGCTTCTGCAGCGCTGGTACACGACAGACCCAACCATTCGCCAGCACCTTGGAACGACGCTGCCGAAGGAGCTGTTGGACGACCCGGTTGCAGTGACGCGCTACCTGCGCGCCGTAGCGGCGGGCTATCAGGCGCCGCAGGTTCATAATTTGGGGCCAGACCACACGCTTGTCACGACGACGCGCGATCCAGCGAACCCGACAGCACCTCCGAAAATGGGCGTGCTCTACAAGTCCGATGGGAAAAAGGACATTCCTGCAGAATATGTGTCCGACCCAGCAAAACCAGGCGCCCTAAAGCCGAGACCGGGAGGGCCAGCGGACAAGATTACCGCAGAGCAAGCGGCGCGCGTTGCCCTTATCATGAAGGGCGTCGAAGATATGCCGAAGATTCGCGAAATTTACCTCGGCAGCAAGGACGGAAAATCACCTCCCGCTTTGGGTGGCCCCGTTGACCCTGGTGCATACGCAATGCACTACGGCGGCTTTGGCAATGTTGGCGAGGGCCAACGTTTGATGGCGTCCGGCATGGAAGGCGTGTTGCGTGCCCTCACTGGTGCCGCAGCAACAAAAGAGGAAGTTGCCCGCGAGGTGCAAAAATATCTTCCCCTTCCGTCGGACTCCCCCGACACGCGCGCAAGGAAGCTTGATCTCTTCGAGCGAAATCTTAGGTCGATTGCGGAGGTGACTGGTCACGGAGTTTCGGGAAGCGACATCCTTGCAAGACTTAAGGGCGGCGCAGCGAGCCCCGGCGCGGCTCCGGATGCTCCACCACGCTTTGGTGGTCCGCCCGCCTTGCGTGAGGGCGCGGCCCCTGCCCCTGTTGCGCCAAGGGCTGAGGCGCCAGCGCCAACGGCTCCGCGCCTTCCCCCAGGAACGACGCCTGACATGGCCATTCAGCAGGCGCGTGAAGCCATTGCGGCTGGCAAGGATCGCAACGCGGTCATTCAGCGCCTTCGCGAACTCGGCATTTCACCTAGCGGGCTTTGATGGGTCTCTTTGACGACATTCCAGCACCAGGAGGTGCGGGCGCAAGCCCCGCAGGCGTCACTGGAAAGCCGCGCGGGCTGTTCGATGATTTGCCTGCGTCGCCTGAGGCGCGCGCGGAGCCAGGCGGGCCGCTTGAAATCACCATCAGGCCGCCTGGCGTCGAAGAACGCATGCGGAGCTTTGCCCCTGCACCGGATGCAGCAGAAGCTTTGCGCGCCGCTGCGCCATCTGCTGGGGCATCCCCACGTCTAGACGCAGCAGGACCGATCGGCGTCGGTCTTGGCATGGTGGCTCCTGCCATTGATGGACTGCGCGATGCCACGCGCTCCATGATGCAGGACCACATCAACGCTGAAGCGGCGAAGGCTCAGGGCTCAAGCGCGCTTGTCCGCGATCGCAAGGGCGAATTTGTCCGCAAGCCCATCGGAGAGGTTGAGCAATACGATTTCGGCCCGATGATCAAAGGCCAGGATGGAGGGCTCTACACCTTCAATCCGAAAACAGATGTCATGCTCAGAGACCCAGCCTCTGGCAAGCTGATGGCCTTCGAGCGCGATCAGCAGATTGATAACCCGAACTGGATCAGCAAGCTTTGGCATGCCGTGGCCCCTGGGCTCGCCACGAATGCGCCGTCGCGGGTCGCATCGAGCGAAGCCATTCCTTTGGCTGTAGAGCGTGGCCGGCAACTCGGGTTTCCAGTGGCTCCAAAGGCCGCTCAGACGGGCGAGCGTATGGCCGATGTCGGCGCGTTCAAGGATTTGGGCGTCGAGCCTTTCGCCCCCGCGTTTCGCTCTAAGGGCGCAGCCCGCTTTGCGCGCACCATTGAGGAAATGCCGCTCATTGGCGGCATCGTAAAGGGGCCGAAGATTGAGACTGAAAACGCCCTTGCGCAAGCGCAGCAGAGGATCGCGCAGACGCTAGGGGCGGCCCCTACGGATGAGCAGGCTGGGCGCGTGCTGCAGGGTGGGCTGGACCGGTTCAGAACCGCTGGCGTGCAGAAGATTGAGCCGTCTGTGCTGGAGGGAATGGAGCAGGTTCGCCCGTCGTCCAGCGCTATTGGGCCTATGCCAAACATTAAAGCACGAGCGCCGGTTCAACCAGGCCCCATGCTTTCTGGTGGCGCGGCCAAGGAAGCGGCTTCTGCTGCGCCAGTGCGCCAAACGCTCGGAGGCGGGGTTGCTTCCACGGTACGCGGCACGCAAGTCCCCGCTGCGCGCCCATTGAACGAGACGATCATTGCGCGGCGTGGCGTTGAGGATCTATCGGACACTGAGCTTCAGAAGCTTATTCGCACTCCGGCGGCGGACACATCGTTCGCGACGCGGCAGGAGGCTCTTTACGAGTCAGCCTTTCGCAAGATTCCAGCACTGATGAAGTCGGATGGATCGCGCAACCCCAATCTTGTTGCGACCCCTAACTCTGCGGCCGTTGCTTCGACTCTCCAAAGGCTAGAAGAATCCGCGCGCGTCAAGGGTGGTGCTCTGGAAGGTAGATTTGGGCAGCTTGTCCGCGATCTGCAGAACAAGAGTAGCAACTTTACGCTGGAATCCCTGAAGGCGGCAAAAACGGAAGTTGGGCGGGCGCTTGCATCGTTCGGCAACTATGACACGCGCATGGATCGCACTCAGCTCAAACAACTCTATGCGGCCCTGTCGCGCGACTTCGAGGTTGGCCTGCAGACCGTGGCCAACCGTGCCTATAACCGCGTCGGTTCGAACGGAAAAGACGCCGTTTCGCCCAACGTTGCAAAGGCGGCCGATGCCGCGCTCTACGAGATGCGCCGTGCAGATCGATATACGCGCGTCAGCATGGAGCGCATGGACCGCTTCACCCAACTTCTGAACGCCAGCAGTCCAGAGGCGGCAATGCGCACGCTGGCAACGCGCATGAAGGAGGGGACGATTGACCGGGGGTTGATCCGCTCCGTCAGGGACGCCCTTCGTCCAGAAGAGCGTGAGCAAATCCTTGGGTATCTGGTCGCGCGCATGGGGCAGGGACGTGCAGGCGCCAAGGAAGCTGAAGCCGGCTGGAATATCCATGCTTTTGCGACGGACTGGAGCCGCAACAAGCAGGCGCTGCATCTTCTGATGGAGGATGCACCTTCAAGTGTCAGAAAGCAGCTTGACGCCCTCGCTCAGATCTCCGAGCGCATGAAGTACTACGAGACAACCCGCAACTACTCAGGCACGGCCTATAGCAGCGTTCCGATCATTTCGATGATGTCTGGGGCCGTGACGGGTGGCTGGGGTGGTGTGATGACGTTCCTCGGCCAAGTCGGCGGCGGGGCGGCGCTCGGCAAGTTCCTGACCAACCCACGCTATCTCAACTGGATGGTTCGAGCTGCGCGCACGTCTGAAACGGAAATGGCCAAGGGGCCTCAGGTCGCGGGAAGCCGCTGGCCCATGCTGGCGGCTCAACTTGAGCGCTTGGCCGCAAACGACAACGAGCTAGGGCCTGTAGTTCTTGACGCGCTCCGCGTCGTCAATGGCAAGGCTGAAAATACAGACCGCAAAGAACCCTAGGACGACGACCAGGGTCAGGAAGTTCGCTGGACCCAGTAGTAGGGTTGCCAGAAAAGTGCCGATGAATAACCGCATCGGCCGCCCATACCACAAAACACAACCGGAAGCATCATCATGGCCGATGGCTTTGAGGAATTCGACGCGGCAGTCAACAGCCTGAAGCAACGGCTGATGGAACTTGGGGCAACCCCTGAGCAGGCCGAAAGAGCTGCTGTGGACGTCGCTTCCAGTCCCTCCCCCACCACCTACCGCCAAACCCCAGAAGGGGCGCTGGAGGTGGATATCGGGGCACCGGCAAGGCTTCCCAAGCCAACCCGTGTCCAGCCCATGGATGAAACTGGTGTGAGGGCAGGGGCCTTTGGGCTTCCGCCGCTCCCTAGGAACGCCCTGGCAGGCCCGGAACTCCGCAGCACCAACACCCCCATGGGCGATGTAATCGGCGCCTACGACACGGGATTGGGGGCTCTGGCGTCAAAGGCAGAGCGTGGATCTGGGATGCTGCTCAGGGGCGCATCCGAATTGACGGGCGTTCCCCAGGCCATCCGAGCGGGTGAGGCCGTGGGCGAGGCGGCGCTTGATCCGTCTCTAGCGAATGTCACGAACGCGGGGGCGAACACGGCCATTGCTGTTGGTCGCCCAATTACGGCCGGCGCAGCCATGCTTGGGGGGCTCGGCGTTGGTCTGGCCAAAGATTCCGGCGCCTTCGACATGGGCGCGCAGGCGCAATCCAATGCCTTCCCGAACCTTCCGCCCGAGATCAATGCGGAATACGGCAAGCTGAAAGATCTGGTCGGGCGTGGGCGTTATCGCACCTACGACGAGCGCGACAACATGCTGCGCCGCATGAAGCAGATTGAGGACTTGTCTAATACGATGATCCTCAACCAAGCCAACACGGCTAACCAGGGACAGCAGACAAAACTTGCGGAGGAAGAGAAGCGTAAGTCGGACGATGCGCGCGTCAAGCGTGAGGAATATGATCGCGCCGTAAAAACGGCGGAGGTCTCTCGCGATACGGCCCTTGCGCGAGATCGCAGGTTTTCTGAAACAGATTTTGGAAAGGTCTGGGACAAAACGGCCGGAACTATGCCCGGCTTGATCGCCGCCCCGATGGGCGCCGTGACGCGCTTGGCCACGGGCGGAAAAACCTTTGCGCACAAGTGGGGTATACCAATCGGGATGGGTGCAGCTGAAGGGGCTGTGGCAAGCAACATCCCAATTGGGTTCAATGCGCTCGCTACCGAGCCGGACAACCCAGAGAAGCGAGCCTTTCAAGCCTATGCACGCGATCTTCCGCCAGACCACCCACGGAAGGCAGAATTTGCAGAATATGCAAAGACACTACCCGACGAGAATCCGGTTCGCGCCGTGGCCATGCGAGATGCCGTTGACCCGTGGAACATGGTCAAGCGGGGATTCCTAGGGGCGCTTGAGGGGTCTGTCGGTGCCCTAGCCGGAAACAAGGTGGTGGGGGCTACTGAGAGGATTGGAGGTGGCGCCGTGCGCTCTCTCGCCAGCGCTCTGCCTTCGCGAACTGGCGCTGCGCAGACTCGCGCAGCAGGGAAGCGTGAAGGAACTGGATCTCAGCTTCAGCGCGAAGCCGCGTCACTAGAGCGGAACGCACTTGCTGGTTCTGAGGGTGTGCCTTCTGGAGTTCCCGGTGTTCGTCTAGGGACAGGCCCTCAAGCAGTTGAGCCAAATGCTCTGGCGACAGGGCGGACAACTCCCAAGCCGCCATCCCAGTCACAGGCTTCGGCGCAACCGCCCCCACTTCCTGAACGTCAGTCGCTTCCGCCCGCAACTTCGACCAATCCGGCATTGGAAGAAATCCTCAAGAAGGTGGAGTTCGACAAGAAGGGCATCCCCTACTGGAAGGAAGGGCATGGCCGCATTCGTGGTAGCAACAAGCTTACGCTAGAAGAACGTCAAATGCTAGGGCTGGAACCAAAACCCAGCAAGACACAGACCAAGAAGCCACAAAACGAGCCCCCGCCCGAGAAGCCCAGCGTCCAAATCGACGACATGGCCCCAATGGGCAAGCGTCAGGCCCGCACATTTGATGAATGAGCACGGAGTAGCTTGATCCAGGCGCCGAGCCTCTTGTGGTGGATCTCCGTTGCTGACGCGAGAATGCAAGCCGTGACGTTTGAGACGACCACGCCGATGGCGGCGCCCGCAAGCCCGCCAACTGGTGACACCTTCGTCAGGGCGTAAATGATGGTGTAGTGCACCAGGTACAGGCTCAGGGAGTAGCCCGCGAAGAGGGACACAGCCGACCGTGGCGCGCCGCCCCAACGCACTGCGCTCGATGTAGATATGAGGCCAACGAAGAACACGCAGACACCCGCATATGCAAGTGGATTGTATTCCGCGCCTTTGGAGGCCGTTGCAAAGATCGATAGTCCCCCGGCCACCATGATGCACAGACCTACACCGGCAGGAATTCTGCGTGTTCCAAAAGCCGCAATCGCAAGACCGCAAAGCCACACGGAGAACAAGCCAGTCCCCAAACCGGGCTGAACATCCCAGACAAGGTAGTGCATTGGGAGCCACGCAAAGACGACGGCAACGGCACCGGCTAGGAACGGCTGCTTTCTGACAAAGAACAGCGCTCCGACGAAGATGTAGATGTGAAACTCAATTGCAAGCGTCCAGAGCGGTCCGGCCGATCCGAAATTGTTGGTGGAGATCATCTGCTTCAGAGGGCCAACATACATCTGCCCCATGAAAACATTCTTCATAAAAGAAGATGCCGTTACGTACTGCGGGTAGTCGTGGAGGACTGAAATAACAAGGCATACGTCTATGACTGAGATCAAAATGAGCGCTGGGACGTAGGCCGAGTAGATGCGGGCGAACCTGTCTATGAGGTATGTGGAGAGATGGTAATTTTTATCACCCGCTCTATCGATTAAAAGCCCGCCGATCAGGAAGCCGGACAGGACGAAAAACACTATCACCGCCACATTTTGCATCAACGGCAAGGTGGTGCCCTTGGTAATCCCGTAAAAGCTCAGCGCATGGCCAACACAGACTGCCTGCGCTGATACGGCGCGCAAGCAGTCGAGCGTTACTGACAAGCCGCCGCCTGGGTTGCGCATTAATTCCCCCAACCAATGAACGGTGAAACCATACCCCAATGCTCCAACTGGTGGAAGCATATCTGTGCTCCATCTCTCTTACGGCCGGCGATTGGGATGTAACGTCCTCTGCGCACTTTGCGGGGGCTGGCGCAACCGTGACGACGAATGCGCAGGCTTCGATCAGCAGCACAACGGCGACGCAAGACACGACCATCGGGCGGTTCGCTCGATTTCGCTCAAACGCAGGCGTGACCGATCTTTTCTATACTTCCGTTGTTCCGAGATACCGCTTCTCTCTGGCGTCCACGACGACCCTTTACCTCGTGGCCACAGCGGTTTTCACGACATCGACATACAGCGCAGACGGATACCTGGCTGCGCGGCGCATTCCGTAGGGGCAACACACCATGAAAGACCGGGAACCGGCCTGCCTTGCTGAAACCCTGAAATGGGAAGGCTTGTGGTCTAATGACCCGCGAGATCCTGGCGGCCCCACCATGAAGGGCGTCATTCAGCGGGAATATGACCGTTACAGGCGCAGCAAAGGCCTCCCCACACGAACCGTTCGCGTCATCGAACAAGACGAACTCCTAGAGATCTACCGCACCGGCTACTGGGACCCAGTACGGGGTGACGATCTTCCCGCCGGCGTTGACCTCTGCCTGTTTGACTTCGCCGTCAATTCAGGCCCTGGTCGGGCCATCATGTCTTGCCAGCACGTTCTAGGCATCGGCATCGATGGCAAGATGGGGGACGCTACCGTCAAGGCCATCAAGGCTCGCGATCCTGTAGAGCTTTGCAGGGCTCTGGTCGCCGATCGGCTGCGCTTCCTTCGTGCCTTGGGGACGTTCCGTCATTTTGGGGTTGGATGGACACGCCGCTGCCAGGGAATTGAAGCTGCTGCAGTGGCTGCTGCCGGCGCCGTCCCAGAAACCATCGCCGCTGCCCCAAATTCAAACCCAGACAGACAATCGAAGTCTCAGGGTAGGGCTGTCGGGTTATTTACAATCCCCGCTGCAGACGGCCCTGAGGGCTATGAATACAAGGGCCATCCCGAGGCTGACGACCAGCTCAAACAGGAAAGCCCGTCCTATAGCCTGTTCGCCAATGTGCTGAAGGCTCTTGGCCTACCTGCAACCTTGGCAGGAGGCGCTGCAACGGCTGGGGCCGAATCCGGCCTGACCGCCTATTCCGGCTTCCTTGGGTTCTTCAAGGAACACGGCTTCAAGCTAGCGATCGGGGTCGTGGTCGTGATCGTGGCATTCGAGGTCTACCAGTACACCCAGCGCAAGAAGGTTATGGACGCATGATCTGGGCTCTCTGGCTGTCAAAACCGCTTCGTTATGCCGTGATAGGCCTCATGGCCATGGCCGGATACGAAGCCTGGAAGGTCCATCAAAGGAACATCGGTGCCCGCGTTGCCATTGAGAAAGTAGAGAAGGCAAATGAAACGGCAATTGCGATTGGCAACGCTGGCGCTAGCAAGTCTGGGATTGCTGGGGTGTCAGGACAAAGAGACCCGACTACCCGAAACGACTAAGCTGTTGAGTGCCATTCCACGGGTGGACAACTCCCCCAACGCGCCGTGCTGGATGCAGCGCCAGACGGCAAAGCAGAACGCTTGGCTTGATAGTCGCAAGGCAGGACGACCCATCGTCTACCAAGCTCCTTGCGACGTGGACAAGCCCGCCCCGCCCAAGACGTCCTAACCACTAATCCACACTCAACAGTGCCCTGCGTAAGAGGAGCAACAGCCCGATAGAGCAGAGACTATGAGAGATGCAGTTCCTTCAACAGATGCTTTATTCGGTTTCGGCGAAGCTCGATACGATGGAAGCGAGAATAGAAGCCAGGATCACAGCCCTTTCCGACGCATCGATCGAGCGGAACAAGGGTATCCACAAACGAGTGGACGGACTGGAGGAGCGGCTGTGGGAAATCGCCTCGAAGCAAATCCAGCCCTCCAAAATCGGTTTGCTGAAAGTACTCGGGCTCTTGGCCGCGCACTGGCAGATCATCATCATGGGACTGCTGATGCTTCTGGGCGCAATGGGCGTGTTAAAGCCCGACACAATCAAGGCGCTAAAGTCCTTCATCAAGGGGCTAGCGGAGTGAAATTCCCCTTGTGGACATGGTTTTTTGTAATAGCCGCAGTCGCCTTTATCTGGGTGCTGGCTTGGATGCATTAGATTCAAGGCATCGGCAGCAGATGACGCATCACCTGAGAAAGTCACCTCATCGTTTTACTTTCACTCGGCCGGGGTGACTATCTCGACGGCCCGTCATATTGATCCGCTTCCTTGAAACAACTGCGCCCTTAGTGCTGTATCTACTAGGCGGGCGTCTCCTTCACATACGGCCTTGCGCTGCTGCGAAGGCCTCCTTGTCGATTTCTATTCCAACGAATTTGCGGCCCTCAAGATCGCACGCAATGCCAGTGCTGCCGCTGCCCATGCAGAAGTCGAGCACCGTATCCCCAGGCTTGGTATACGTCCTGATCAAGTAGCGGAGCAACGCCAGAGGCTTTTGCGTCGGGTGGTTGTTCGACCGCTGCTTGTCTGATGCGAACTTAAGAACGGTCCTCGGGAAACGCTCGGTGCTGCCGCCGCCCGAGCGTGCGGCCTCTGCCTCACCGTAATTGCTTCCAGAGTGCCTAGTGTAGAAGGCATTGACCGGCTTGTGGCCCGTTGTCTTCTGCGGCTGGTACAGCGGAGGTTCGCGGTAGAACACCAGCACGTTCTCATGCGCCTTGAGCGGCATCCGAGATGCGTTTAGGTGCCCTGTCGCGTTCGATTTTTCCCACACCCAATCGTAGCGGTATTCCTTCGGGTTCGACATAGCGAGCATCTTGTCGTACGGCGGCGCAGCCGTGAAAAGCATTGCAGCGCTTGGCTTTGCGACGCGGCGAAGCTCCGGCCAAAGGCGCTCCAGGTCGATCCTGCAGTCCCATGCATTGCGCGTGGTGCCGTATGGCGGATCAGCCAAAACAAGGTCAATGCCCCCAGCCGCCAGCCTGGGCAATTCGTCCAGGCAGTCACCATTGATCAGCACCGAATGCCGATCAATTTCCACCAATGGCTGTTCGTAAATCGCGAGCATGCCGCCACGGTACCGTGCTCGTCATGGCGTGTCAAGACACGTCTTGACGTTTGCGGATTTGTCCAGTATGGGTTACGGCATGAGCACGATGCCGAGATTGAAGAAACCCGTCAGCCTGGCGCTGGACCCCGAGCTGCTTGAACGGCTTGAGGCCTGGATGTCTAAGCAAGAATTCCCGCCCAGCAAAACGCAGGTTTGGGAAGCCGCCTTGCGTGAGTTCCTGGACAAGAGGGACAAGAAGCGCTGACGCACTCGCGGAGTGCAGTATTGTGTCAACACTGAAGAGCCGGCAGGCCTTGGCAAAAAGGGGCCGAAAGGAACGTCAACAATCGAAGCCTGAGAAGCTTCTGCCCAAGCATAGGTTGATCGGATATGCCCGCGTGTCGACTGCCGAGCAGAACCTGCAGATGCAGATCGACGACCTCTTGGCTGCAGGCGTCCACCCGGACAACCTGCACGTTGAGAAAGTTTCAGGCGTAAAGGCGCGGCGTCCCAAGCTCACGCTGGCGCTGATGGATGCAAGGCGAGGCGACACGTTTGTTGTGTGGAAGTTGGATAGGCTTGGGCGCAATGCCGGCGACCTATACCGCCTTGTAGAAGAGATGATTGCGCGTGGCGTGAAGTTCAAATGCATCAAGGACAACATCGACACAGAGACAGCAGTCGGGAAGCTGATATTCGGGTTCTTCGCTATCATGGCTCAGTTTGAACGGGATCAGACGGTAGAGCGCACAATCAACGGGCTGGCTGCAGCGCGTCGGCGCGGATACGTGCCAGGAGCAAAGCGCCGCATCAACGTGGATCGGGCTAGGGACATGCTGCGCACGCTTACGGTGTCCGAGATGGCCAGGAAGCTGAAATGCACGCCCAACGCGATCCGGCGCTACTTCACGCTGGAGCAGATCGACGACCTCAGGAACGGGAAAGCATAGGAGCGCGGCGTGAGCAAGAACGACGACTTTGACCGCTGGTGCTTTACGGCCCCGAGCGATGTGAAATTCGAGGACGGGAAGCCGCTGCCGCTGCTCACGGTGTTCCTGCATCGCGTGTGCGCCAACGATCCGAAGCGGTTTGAGCAGGGCGTGGAAATTCTTCGCGCCGCATTCGAGGCTGGCGAAAGCGCCGGCAGGCAAGGGTAGGAGCATCACGTGGCCGAGATCACAGAGGACTGGCTTGCGTCTGTCGGGTTCAAGTATCGCGATCCCGGCGAACGTCAGCAGTGGCGCCATTGGACGCTCACGTTCTCTGAGCCGGACGATCACGGCATGTATCTTGAGACGACGATGCCCGGCTGGTTGAACCGGCTAGGAGAGCACGTCGGCGCGGACCAAGGCTGGTTCCTCTGGCTGGGGCGGGAAAGCCAATTCATCCACCTGCGCCACGTCCACGAGCAGGAGGAGATCATCGCCGTAGTGGAAGCGCTGACCGGCCAGCCGTGGGTGCCGACGCGGGCTGGCAATGTGCCCGTGAAGAGACGTTTGCAGAAATCAACCGTGTGAAGAGGACGAGGGTTCGAGATGGTCAGTCGAAGCCAGTTGCGACGCATCCACGTACAGATGGATGATCGCATGAAAGCGTTGATGGCACTCGTGGGCAACGGCATCGGCTGCGAGGACAAGCGCTTGGACGAGTATGAGGATGATCGCGGTATCGGTCCCGACACGATCAATCTCTGCATCAACGCAGGCATCTTGAAGCAAGTAGGCAACAGTGACCTAGACGATTTCTCGCTGTTGCCAGTGACGAAGTAGGGGAGCGGCAAGATGCCCAACAACGACACGTCACATCAGATCACCCCAAGTTGCGGGTGTGTGTTTTGCGATCTTGGACTAGATGCTGGTAAGGGGCATCACGCCGTTGGCGGTGGGAGGTTTATTAATTGCTCGATCAGCCTTACCAGAGACGAACAGAGGATAATGCGCGATGCACTTCGTAAGTCGGTGCGCATCGTCCACAAGGCAACATGAGGAGAGATAGGATGACAGAGGCCGAGAAGAAATATCAGGAAGTGACCGGCGAGAAAGCGGTTGGCGACACGGCGCTTGCGGTCGGCATTGTGTGGGCTGTCGAGCAAGCCAAGACGCTTCAGGATCGCGTGCGCATCGTGCTCGAAGCTCTTGAGGCCGAGCGCGTGGATGCGTTCAAACGCTACGAGATGTGACGCACGAGGGGAGAGGAAGATGATGGATTGGGAAGCGACGCTGCGTAAGAGGCTTGGAGAAGAGATGGCTGCCGTGCAGGCTCTTATCGAAGCTTTGCGCGTCGTGGAACGCAGTCTCAGCCGACCGCTTTTCGACGGCGAACGGGAGAACCTTGCAGTCTACGTCAAGGGCATGATCAATCTTTACGACCCGCATGGACTGGTCGCCAGTCCGATTAAGTAGGGGAGCCGATAATGTGGAAGGACTGTCCGCACTGTTTCAAGGCGTTCGCTCTGCAGTCGTCGCTCAATGAGCACCTGGAGGTGTGCCGTTCTCCAGAAGAGCGCGTCGTTTTGCTGACAAGGGTCGCGGACGCGGCGCGGGAGTTTGAGAGCGGGCTGTCGCACTATTGCGATGGTCCGGAGCGTGAGCGCCTGCGCGCAGCGCTGGCCGCGTTGTCATAGGAGGCGCCAATGTCGTTCGATGCAGCTTGGATTGGCCTAACCTACGCAATCGAGGCGAAGGCGCACTAGCCATCGGGCGGGCACCGCGTGAGGATGAGAGATGATTGTTTACTTTTGGATGCTTCTGATGGGCGCCGTTGCAGCCGCTGGCGTCTACATCATCGATGCATGGCATAAGCACCGATTGCAAGAGATCGCCGACGCTCGCGAAGCGCTCCGCGATTATAACCGACACGGCGGCACGTCGATCGAGGATTTTCGCAAAGACACTGGAATCTGAGGAGAGACAGATGCACGCACACCATTGCCCCGACTTTGACCAGGGCCTAGTTAAACCCGGCGATCCTGCCATGGAATTTTGCCTGTGCTCACCAATCTCGAAAGAGCAGGCAGCGCTTGCTGAGAAGCCCTGCGCTCGGCCGTGCGTCGATTGCGCGGACGGCTTGCACCACTGGCTGCCTGACTGCGACGCGGATAACGGCCAGCCGCTCATGAAGTGCAAGCACTGTGAGGCGGCGCGCGAGTACACCGACGAAGACGCTGATATTGAGATTTGCGGCGAAGGCCGCTGAACGTGAGGAGGCACAGCATGGCACTGAAGAACGCAAGTCGAGAAGTGCGATTGCAATGGTTCGCGCGGCAGGTGATCGACGCGACATGGACCGGCAGCCCTGACGGCGGAGAGATCCAAGACTGGGCACTCGCAGCCGGGCTTATCACTGAGCACGAGGTAACGCAGGCCGACGTGGATGGCCATACTGGCGCGCTCGACACGATTGAGAACGCGGAGCATCTGGACGTTGGCGATAGCTACTACAAATTCTCGACAGACCTTGAGGCCGAGAGCGTGCGCTGGTCTGAACTGAGCGCAGCATAGGAGGCCTCATGAGCGAGCCAAGGAAGAAGGTGACGCACATCGGCGCGCCAGCATGCTTCGCGCTTGAGATGGCGTGTAAGCAGCTGATGGACGCATTTGACGATGACGTTGGTCACGTCGGCATCTATCTCGTTGGCTCGGCTCTTGAGCGGGCGGACTGGCGCGACGTTGACGTGCGCATGATGCTTGATGACGCCACCTTCGCGAAGATGTTCCCGAAGGCCCTGGTGGGCCATGGGGCCGCGTGGGAGTTCGACCCGCGTTGGACCTTGATGACGGTGTGCATCAGCACGTGGCTGCGTGAGAAGACCGGACTTCCGGTTGACTTCCAGTTCCAGCCTATGTCGTTCGCTAACGAAAAGCACAAGGGCAAGCGGCATGCGCTCGGGTTGCGGTTCGTGGCGAGAGAGCCTGAGCCGCTTCCGCCAACGGGAGAGCGCGTCACGGTCGATGCTGCCAGTATCGGCTTCACGCTCAATCAAGAAGTGGAGCCGCCGAAGGCGCCGACATTTGCAGAGCAGATCGCATTGAAGTGAGGAGCCCGCGCGTGAGTGAGACAGTCACGATACCCAAGGCCGACTACGAGCGCCTTTTGCAGTGCACGGAGTTCGACGACATGATCGTGATCTGCGAGACGTGCGGCGCGTGGCTTGATCGTGACGATCCTGCGTACTCTACCGTGGAAGATTTCACCGGCTGCTGGAAGGCGGCCTTGTGCGATAGCAAGTACGATCACCTTTGCAGATCGTACCGAGCCCTTAAGTGAGGAGCGATTGCATGGACATCGACAAAGACTGGTGCGTGAAGATGGCCGCACGCGAAGGTGATGCGGAGATCAGCGCCGGTAGTCCACTTCATCCGCTGCGCCAAGCGGAACCAGATTGGCCGCCAGCATCAACGGCAGTTGGCGAGCCAGAAGGAACGCGCCGTTATGGATCAACCGGACAGCTATTTGAAGTGCGCGGGCAGCGTTGGGTCCGCGTTGCAAGCCAACAGTAACGGAGGCCGAAGTGCTGTTGAGACGAACCATGCGCCGCAGCCGGCCAGCAATGTTCCCGCGCTGGGCACTCTACAAGACGCGCCACCCCGACGTGCGCGCGGTGCGCCCGTTCTTGAAGCGCTACGGAACGCGGTCGCACATGGCTTGGGTCAAGGCGCTGCAAAAGCAGATGGTGGCTAGCCAATGATCCCCGCCCGCATCGCTGGTGCCACGCACTATCTCGGAGCGCCGAAAGATTGGAAGCCGGAAGATGACGGCAATTGCTGCCACCTAGCGGTGCGCGTTGAAGGCAACGTGTGGCAGAGCGCGTGGGAGCCGACGCCGGCCGAAGTGGCCGCGATCAGCGCGGGCGCTAAGGTCGTTTTGAGCGTGGTCGGCGGTCAGCCGCCGGTCATGCTTTCCGTTGAAACCGAGTCAACCTAACGAGCGACGGATGGAGTGCGAACACGGATGGCGCAACGCTTCGGACTGTGACGCTTGCACACGTGCTCGCGTGATGCCGAGCGCGGAAGCGTACATTATTGAGCTTGAGAAGGCGGCAGCGCAGATGCGGTCTGCTCTGACAGAGATAAGAGACGCGGCTGCGACGATGGAGAACGGAGGGGCTTGGGCGGCCGGGATTGCCGTTCTGTGTCTTGGCACTCTGCCGAAATCCGTGACGAAGTAGCGGAGCGTGAGAATGCCGAGAGAGTACAAAATCGTCGTTCCGCGCTGGAGCTTAAATGTGTGGTGGGATCGCCTGAGGCTGTGGAAGTGGGATGTGCCGAAAACCGAAGTGTGCACGCTATGGCTACCTGATTTGCCGAAGTCCGACAGCTAACGAACGGAGCCGACCATGAAGTGGCGACGCATGAGTGAATTAGTCAGAGTGCAGGGGCAGCCCATCCTTGCCGCCCTTCGTTATCGTGACGGTGAACCGGCCGGCGTGCACACGATTTATTGGCGTGAGGATCGCATGGAATGGGTGTTTAGCTGCATGCCGTCGATCGGGCTGGCGTCAAACGCGAAGGATGACGAGAACCTTGATCCGATAGCGTGGATGCCTGCGCCCAAGGAGCCGTCTGAAGAACCCGTTCCCGAGGAATGGGAAGTAACGTGAGCTTGTTGATACGCACCTTTGCTAGCGCAGATTTCCGGACTTATGCAGCAAACACACCAGGAATGCATAGACCACGGAAAGGGTTAGACCGATGATTGGCAAAGTCTCACCGCATCCGGATCAGATCCGGTGGTACGTCGAGAGCGCTCTTGGCGGCTTCGACACGCTGCCACTGGAAGACGCAGCAGAGAACGCGAAGCATGATCTGCGCCGCATCCTCGAATACCTCGCTTCACTTGAGACGGCAGATAAAGCCGTTCTCGTATCGGGGATCGCTGGGATCGAACCGGGGGGCAGGTTGGAACTTCGTGTCTGTCAGGTGGTGTCTCACTTTGAAAAATAAACTGCTTGAAGGGCTTAGAGACATGGGATCGCCAAAGTCGCGGCAAGACCGCGCGAATCGCGTTCGCTAGCTGTTCCGCTTAGGAAGCCATCGTCCAAGAATCTGATATGGGTGGGTTAGGCACAGTCATTGTCTGTCTCCGCCCCAGCGCCAACCGCTGAAACGCCCGGCGTCATTGGACTGCCGGGGCAACGGGCCCTTACCCGTTGGAGACTGAAGACATGAAGCAGTTGTTTGTCGTGCCGCGTGAGCGGTTCATCCAAGAGACTGTCTATGTGCGTGCCTACTCCCGATTCAGACTCGGGAAGTGGGAACGCGTACGCTGGCACTTTCGAGGGTTACCAGTTCGTCGCCTGATGAATTAGGAGCGTTCTTAAGAGCCAACTTGGTCCGGCTTCGGCCGGGCTCTTTTTTGCCATTCAAGAGTAGCACGATTCCCCAAGCGAAATATGAGTCACTTTGACTCAGCCAAGGCCCTCTTTTTGTATGACAATGGGCGTACTGGCGCAGGCGCCGCAGCGTCCATCAGCGCCACCACGTCCTCAAAAGCCATCAGCTTGTCTGTAAGGTTCGCGGCCATTGCCGGTGTCACGCGCAGCGTCTTGTGCGTCCGTATCCAATTGTACCAGACCGTGTAGAGCGCAATCATGTAGGCGTGATTGGCGACTTTGCGCGAGAAACCGTTGGTTAGACGCGTCATCCGGCGCATGTGCATGCGCATCGTCAGATTGTGCCGCTCCACATAAGACGTGCTGACGAAGCGTTCGTCGGGGCGCCCAATGATGGGTATCTTCTTTGCGCCGATGCATTCGGCTGGCGAGTAGCGTCCCTTCGCGCTTTCTGGAGCTTCGCCGTAAATCTTTACGAGCTGAGCGTAGTCCACGCGGCCTTGGAAGGCTCGGCCCACGGCGCCGAGATAGACTTGCAGACCATCCGACGAGAGCTGCGTGCGCCCGTCCAAGCGGCGCGCAACGTCATCCATGAACGTGTTGGCCGCCTCGGCATCGCGCCCGCCGACGTACCACGTCACGATGAGCTTGCTGTCCGCATCAAGCGCCGTCCACGTCCAGCAATCGCCTGCGTCGATGGTGGGCTTCTTCATGCTGGGCACGTTCTTCTGCTTGGCTCCGCAGAAGGACCAGATCTCATCCACCTGCACGCGCTTGGAGCGGACGTTGCGGACCTTCTCGTCATGGAAGGCCATGCAAGCCAAGCCTGCGTCTTCCAGGGCCTTCGTGACCGTATTGATGCTCACGTCCACCACGCGGGAGACCGACCGCATGCTGTTGCCTTCGCAGAGCAACTGCAGGATTTGGGCGCGTTTGTGGGCCGGGAGCTTGTTCATACCCATACAATGTGAACTTTAATGCTTAGCGTCAAGCGAATTGACACGGTCGATATCATTTTTTTATGATACGTGAGTCGCGTCTTCGCTTGCAACGATATCAGGAAAAGATTATACGTGGGCTGGGCGTTCTTCGACTACGTCGCCGAAAGTGGGGCTAACCCCGTCAGGAAGGCATTGGATAGCGTTCCCCATGATGCGCGCGCGCGTATCGATGACCGCTTGGGGCAAATGCGGGATCTCGATACGTGGGGACCCAAGTGGGCGTCGGCCTACACGAATTTGGACGGAATCGTTGAGCTGAGAATAAAGGCCAAGGATGTGCAATATCGCCCACTCGGCATGTACCACCCCTCACAAAGAAAGGCGTTCGTCATTTTGCACGTGGCTATAGAGAAAGGGGATGCCATTAGACAATCGTCCCTGGACGTCGCGGCGAAGCGCCGAAAGGAAGTCTTGCAAGACCCGAACAGAGTGGCACCGCATGACTACTAGGATAACAGCGCTATGGACCAAATTTAAATCGCGCAAGTACCGGGAGTCTTTTGTTGAGTCGCATTTGTCCAGCACGGTCGCCGCACAAATCCAAACGATGCGTCACGACAGAAGCATGACGCAGGCCGACCTTGCTGCACTGAGCGGAATGAAGCAGTCCAGAATTTCGGTCCTCGAAGACCCAGACAACAAAAGTTTGTCTATCGCGACGTTGCGCAGGATTGCTGCCGCCTTCGACGTCGCTCTTGTGATTAGGTTTGTGCCGTTTAGTGCCGTTGCGAGGTGGTCGTCGGAGACAGGCAACAGTAAGTTCTCGGTAGCTTCGTTTTCGGATGAGCGCGCACCTGTTGCGTTGCCACTGGTTGCGAGCGCCGGGACAAGCGACTACAGACCTTACAGGGCAGAGGCGGCCGTCACGACTGTGGCAGCAACCCGGAAATTCATTAGAACTTCGGATAGGGCAATGCACTAATGGTGGAACAGAGCAAAAGAATAGTCACGTCCCCAAATCACCGTCTCGTCCCTGTCGACAACTTCGGTGTGCGCGTAAACGACAATCTTGCTCAACTATTGTTTTCAATAGAGACCATTGATGATGCTGGGAACGAGGTTGTCGTGAGAGAAATGACTGCGGTTTTAACGCCAAAGTCTTTGAAAGTGCTGAGCGTGATGCTGACCAACATCGTCGCGAACATAGAGTCCGAACTGGGCGCCATAGATATTCCAGAAAGCAAGCTTGCAGAACTTGCCGTCAAAAGAGCATCCTAGCGCTTCCAACGCGCAGCCGCGGCTTTCTGCGCGATCTGCTTTCTTTTACTGGCGGAAAGACTGGCCGCGCGCGCCTTCCCACCTCGCGAGCCCAGCGATTTCGCAGCAGGGTCTTTCCCGTCATCGCCCCCCATGTCTTCCTGACGCTCGCCAGTCGCGATCTCCATCACGCGGACGGCGTTCTTGATGACGTCGGCTGGGCGCTTCTGGCCTTTAGGTCCCTTGGGCATTCAAAGCTTCTTCTGCTGTCCGAATAGGTATTGGTCCTTGGATGGAAGATCGAGGAATGGCGGCTGGTAGCCCTTCTCCTCATACCTCTTGCGAGGCATCTCCACGCGGTGCGTGTCGAAGTCCACCGTTGCCCAGTTGCCGTCGCGATAGATGCCCTTGGCCACGGCGTGCACTCCCATTGCTTAGCGGAAAGCATTGGGGTGTTCGGTGGGTTCCGTCAAGCTATCGTCAAAGCATTGGACGGCATGTGATTTTCAAACTGCGACACGACCGTCTGTCACGGAGGCTGAGCGGATGGGGGAGGGGGAATGGGAACGAGTTGCATGTAGACGCTCCATCAGTCCCACTTGGGACGTGAGGCAGGACATGAATGCCGCCAGATACACAACGAAGCGCGAACAAACTCAGAATGGATAGCGAAGACACACGCGTTTTCTACCTTGAGGTGGTAGCGCCCAAAAGGCGTGAAGGTTCGAGTCCTTTCGACCGCACCACTGATTATTAAGGGATTTCTTCAGCATCTTCAGCTTTGCCATTAATATTGCCACGTCCCAAGCGGGACGTAATCGACGAAAACAGCTCCTCTGAACGCTGTTTTTCGGTGTCCGTATCTGTCCCGATAGGTAGCGGCGCAAACACCTCATCCAGGACCCCTACAACAGTCTGCAAGGCGTCCGGGCTCATGTGTGTGTAATGCAACCTTGTGGTGGCCTCATCCACGTGCCCCACGAGTTGTGAGACGTGGCGCGTGGCCAGATCCTTCTGCTCCTGCAGCCAAGACACAATTGAGTGTCTGATGGTGTGAGGCGTGATGCGCTTGGTTATACCTGCGCGCTTTACAGCGGCGTTGAAGCCTCGCCGACAATCCTTAACGTTGCGCCCACCGTGCTCAATCACCCACTCCGTCTGGCGCCCCTTGTAGGCCTTGATCAGGACCTCCAGGCATACGCGGTTCATGAGAACCACGGCCCGCCCCTTGGTGTAGGCCTTGGACATGGGGTCCCGGTGGCCATCAACATTGAAGTCGATGGTGTTGGCCTCGAAGTTCACCCGGCTCCACTCTAGCTCCGTGATGGCATGGTGACGGGCACCCGTGGCAAAGAGGATGGCCACGAACGCGACAATGTGTGGGTCGCCCTTCTTTGCAGCCTCCAGCAAATCTCTGGCCTCTTGGCGGGTCAGGACAACTCGTCGCCCTTTCCCCTTTGGCGGAATCCATACCTTGGGGGCGCGATCGATCAGCAGGTTGTCCGTTGCCCACTTGAAGCAATGTCTAAGGCGGCTCAGCTCCGTATGGACCGTGGCCGGCGCAATGCCAGCGTCAAAGCGCTTCTTGGCGTACTCGCGGCAGGTGTCGGCTGTGATGGTGGACGGAAGCAGGTGCCCGAAATGGGGCTCCATGGCCACCCAGTTAAATCCGTAAATCTTGTTGCTCAGGCCGTCCTTGGCGCGCTCCTTGAGCCAAGCGGCCCACATGGAGCCAATCGTGTTGGCCTTCTCCTTCTTGACCAGGGTTAGGCTGTCCACCCATTGGTCGAAAGCCTTTCGCGCGTCGTCCTCGGACGGAAATGGACCTATTCTGACGCGCTTGCCATGCTTTCCTTTAGCAACGCCAGATCCCCTGAACTCGGCAACAAAGTCTTTTCCTCGTCTTCCGAGCGCCCATTCCCCCCTGGTGTACCTTGGCTTGCGCGCATGAACCTTTCGAGTTCTGCGGCGGTCACTCTTAGCCCTTGGTTCGTCGTCCCCTGGCCTATCCGAAAACACTTGATCTGCCCCTTCTTGATCATCTTGTAGAGGGTGGTTGGCTTACAGTCTAACAGGGCCGCCGCCGAACGGATGGAGTAGGCCTTGATGGGTGCGTATTCGTTCATAGCGCAGCCTTCCCAAAAAGAATAACCATCGCCTCCTCGACCGGCTCAGACCATCTGAACCACTCCCGCGTCTCTCTGTGCTCTTTGAAAACGTCGTGAATTTCGTGCTCTATGGCCTGAGTTCCAACCAGGGTTCCCACTAGCCTCAGTTGGACGGGGCTTCCGGTCCGGAGCGAAGAAATCCGCGACGTAGCGTTCTTTGAGTACCCAATTTTCAAGAATTGCTGCCCCGAGCGGACAAAGTAAACCTCGCCTTCGCAATCCCACTCCGCAACGGAAACGGCTTTTCTTGTTCTGATGGCAAGAAGTTTCCCCGGCGTTGGGAAAAGGTCTTCCCTTGGCGTTCTTTCAACAAGGGATTTCCTCAGGCGCAGAAGTCTTGGGCCAAACTTGTAGTGCTCAATTATTTTGAGCTTCATCTCTCGCTTTACGTCTTCTACGCTGCATTGCCAATGCGCTGCAGCCTCCTCTGGCCGCAGCATGCTGATGTCTGCCTCCGGGGCCTTCCTGCGTCTGCGTGGCGTTGCCGGGTACCGCTCCACTCGGTCAGCAATATTGTCAGCCATAGCGAGCAGTGCACCAAGGCGCTCCTGGTCCTTTGTCAGGTCGTTCATAGCGGCTCACCGTCCAGCTTTTCTTTCATGACTGCGCAGGCGTGCTCTATGCCCAAGGCAAACATCTTTGTGAGAAGTTCGCGCTCTTTGGGGTCAATGTCGTCCCAGTGCGGCATTGGCTTGCTGTCTTGTCGGACGTTGCCGCAAATGCGCGCATAGGCTTGGCTCGCGTTAGTGGCGACGGCCTTCGTTGTGAGGTTCGCGTAATCGATCATCGTGCACTCTTCTCCTCAAAACGGCGGCTCGTTAGAAAACCGCTTCCGCTCATGAATGAAAAACAAGAGCCACCCAAAGCCACCTACAAGCATGCTGAGGGCTGCCACCGGCTCGCCTAGGATGAGATGCGTCACGCTCAGAATGACCTGGCTTACCGCAATGGCCAATGACACGTGGATCATTGGTGTTGCTCCTCTAGGGCGGCGGAGATCATGGAGCGCCATGTTGGGCCAACGCCGTGCTCTGCGTTCCATTCCCCGTCATCAAGCATGTCATCTGTCGGCTCCCTCATCGCCTCGATCGCCACCCTTGCTCTTTGCTCGTATGCGGATTGGAGAGTGGGTAGGTTCTCATGCCCTTCTAGCTGGGCTAGGGCGCGGGCTACGCGCTGGATCATTTCAGACATGGGGAGGCTCCCCTTCCACTCAAGGCTTTCTGCGATCTTTAAGGCGTGCTCTCCAACTGCGCGCAGACGCTTAGCCGTGGATATGGGCGTATCTTGCATCTCAGCAAACTTGGAAATCTCGTCGCGTAGGCTGATGGACTTCACAATCAACTGCCCCGCCACAGCAGACTCGACCACAATTGAAAGATCTGCCTCGCTATACATTTCGTTCCCGCTATCATCGCAGTCAGCTATGGCAACTTGCACATTCGCTAGTATCGCGCGCACGAATGCTTCGGCCGCTGCGGAAACATCATCGTTATCACTCATCGCCCCATACCTCCCGCTTCAGTTCGCCAATCACCATCAGCCTTGCCGCCAGCATGTCGGTGTTTGGGTGCTCTCGTCTGATCTCATGAGCAAGACGGGCCATGCCCCAGCGGATGGTCTGTTGGAGGGGCGATAACGTGTCGGCGCTTTGCTCATTTGCCGACGCTTCGTCGTTGTCGTGTCGTAACTGACGATATGTGCTCACGCCGCTCTCCCCTTGGCCCTGTCCATGGCGGTCATCTGAAGTTTCCAAATCGCTCTCTGGTGCTTCTTGGCTATGCCTCTGGCCCACTCCAATGCCTGCACATGACTTGTCAGTTGTTCCTTCTCCTCTGCGGACAGGAACTCTTGGCATAAGGCCTCGTGTCTTTGGCGGCGGGTGGACATGGGTTAGCGGCGGCCTCGTCCCTCGGGCTCACGCGGCGCCGTGCATGGCCGCGCCCAAAGCTGACACCTGACGTTCTGTCCCTCCTTGCCAACAAGCTTGGAGACACCTTCTGCGAGCCGCCCGCTAATGGTGTCGTGGGCGTTCGAGGCCGAGCAGCGCCAGAGCACGTCCGTTGCGTTCTCCAAGTCCATGTACTGGCCACCCCACTTCCATTGCACCTGGGCCATCCAGAGTTTCGTCGCCGCGTTGCGAGCGTTGGTCTCTTCCTGGTGCTCCGTCGAAAGAACCTCAATCGTTGGCTTGTCGCAGATGCGACCCTCGCGATAGGCATACGTCAGCGTGTATTCCCTCGGATGCGCATAGGGCACATACACATTGCGATAGACCGGGTGGCGCCGGCAGCCGTCCCAATCGCAGACGTGCCTATAGCCAATGATCCGCTTCACCCATCGGCTGTCCTCCTGGGCAAAAGCCCCCGTCGCAATCACAGCCACCAGCGCGGCTAGAACCAGTCTCATCGCTCATCTCTCACCCCTGACGCACGCACGCTGTTCAAATAACGTTCACTTCCTTCCGGCATTAACTCAGCCTTCACGAGCCGCTTCGTTGCGTGATCGACCCTGTAATGCTCTCTCTGCCCTGATGCCGTCGTGATCCACATATCGATGATGCCGAAGCGTTCGATGATGGCTTTGACGGCGGGGTCTCTCACTCTTCCGCCTCCGCTGGCATCTTGTAGCGGCCCGTTGACCAGTCGAATTTTGCGCCCGCTGGACGCCACTGCCTCTTGCGCTTCACCTCGATTTTGAAGTGCCGGTTGTGAATTCTCTTCCCCTTGGCATTTTCAGACACGTCAACCTTGGTCTTCTCCCGGTGACAGTGCTCATGCATCGGCGCCAAGTTCTCAATGTCGTCGTCACCACTGAGAACGCGGCGAATTATGTGGTCAGCCTCCCACGGGTCGCGCGCTGGATCGATAGGCAAGGCGCACCGTATGCAGTCCATTTTGATCCGGCCGGTGAGTTCGCACGTGTACTTGTAGCGGTCGAAAACCTCCCGCCGCAGCTTCGTGGATGATGGGCGCCTGTCGCTCATGCTGCCCTCCCGTACTTCCTCGCCGTCGCCCTCTTGCGCCTGTAAACAGCACCGGCAATTGAATTTCGAGACAGCCCAAGCATGTCGGCAACGTCGGAATAGCTGATCCTGCCTTGGCCCTCGTGATAGATGCGGCAGGCGATATCCAAAAGTTCAGACGACGCGTAAACGCGATCAAGGCCAAGCTTGTCTCTCGCGCTGGCGACGCGGCTTGGCGAGATGCCAAGTTGCCTGGATATTTCGCAATCGTTGCATCCGGCTCTGTTCAGCTGCGAGATGCGGTCCAAGGTTTCTTGACGTATCTTCATGCGGGTTCTAGCTCAAGGAATGTGGGACCAAAGGCGGCGGCGCTTGATGTCGCAAATAAGTTTGTGGTTTACGCCATACTCTGCGGCTATAGCTCTTTGAGATCGTGGGTCAGCCCTGATCTTTGGGATGTCTTCGTTCTTTAATTTCGCTTTAGCTGTTTTTTCGCCGCGAACAGGATTGTATCGACCACGCCCCTTTCGGAGCATGTCTTGCGTGTTGTCTTTGTGTGTTCCAAGGAAGAGATGGTCTGGGTTCACGCAGCATGGGTTGTCGCACTTGTGGCAAACCAGCCTGTGACTGCAGAGATCCTTATTGAAGATTGAGTATGAGAACCTATGCGCAAGGACGGATATTGATCTCCCGTCCGACCTCCTTCCAATGTAAACAGATCCGTGCCCGAACGTGTGGCGCGCGCCCATCCATTCCCAGCACCCATTTGGGCCGTTTTTATTGACGCGCTCCCAGAATTTTTTGAACACGACAAGACCCATTACGCGACCCTCCCAAGTGTTCGGCGGGTGGCACTTTCCGTCCGAAACATCTCAATGATGGTTTCTGCGCGGGAACGCGCGTTGCGGTGTCTCTCAACCTCTTGCTCGCACTCGGCCAGCTTTTCGCAAATGTCCGCATAGTCCTCATGCGACTCTGCCCATGCCTCACGCATGCCGTGCGATGTGTGCGGTGCCTCTAGGATCAAGCGCGCTCTGATGCGGCGACGGTAGAAGTCCGCCCGGACCAAAGCTCCCTTGGCTTGAGCCGCTTGGTTGCCCTGATGGTTCAGGTAGTCGAAAGCATCGTGCACCATTTCCTCAGAAACGATCATTCTCTCACCCTCCACTTCCTCTTCCGCTCAGCCAACTTGCGCCACGCGCTCTTTCGCATCTCGCCCAGCGCCTCAACCTCTTCCCGCCGGTACAAGTGCGAGTGAGACCGCTTCCCTACTTTCGTGAGCAGGCCTTTCCTGGCCATACGCAACACTGCGCTCTCTCCGAGGCATAAGATGTCTCCAGCTTCCCTTGCCGTGAGCAGCCCAGACGATGCGCTTGGCTGATGCTCTGGTGATGTTGTGCTTGATCTCAATGTCTTCAATCCCAAGGCCAGCGAGTGCGTCAGTCCAGATGTCGGCGAAGCGTGTCATGCTTCTTGCTTTTCGAGGTGATCTTTGATGCCATCTGCAATGACAAGAGCTCCGGCGATACCAGCGTCGTCGCATTTGCGAAGAAACTTCCGGATCATCTCAAGGGCGTTGAGATTTTGCTCCTCAAGCGCCTCGCCATCGACGACGGAGGCAAGCTGCTCTTGTACCGCCCATCCAAGATCGTTGTAGCGCTGGCACAACTCCAAAAGCTCTTCGATGCTCATGCCGCAAGTTCCTTTGCTTCGTATTTTTCCCTGAGCGCCTTCACTTTGGCGTCGAGCTCCGCAAGGAACTCTTGGACCTGCTCTTCCAGTTCGGAGATAGCCTTGGGGTCGCGCTCCACGCGCCTGATCCAAAGCTGCATGGACGTCGGGAGACGTGGATCAAAGCTCACATGGTCGCAGAACTCGCGGCCGGTGCATGCCATCTGCCACATCATTTGCGTCATGTACTTGCCGGGAATTGTGCCAGTCAGAAGCGTCTCAATGTGGGTGCTTGAAGACGGGCATTTGATCTCAATGAGCCCCTTGTCGCCGACCAGTCCATCAGGACTGGCGTGCGATCCAACAATGGTTGGATGCTTGACGATGCCGACCAGATCAACGTCCACATCTCGCATAAACTCGTAGGCAGCGCGGGCATCAGGTTCCGTCTGAGTGCCCCATGCCATAGCGGCATTGGTGTACGTCTCTGCGGGCCTGCCCGTCAGTCGCTCAGTGATAAGCGACGCCATGACGTTTGCGCGGCTAGCTCCCCATCCTGATTTCGTGCGGGCGATTGCGTCGGCCACCTGGCTTGCGCCAAGAGAGCCGGCACGCGCCGCCAACCACTCTTGCGATCCCTGTTCCATCAAAGCCCTTGCTCCAGCTTCATGCGCAGCTTTGACACTGCGTCGTCGAATTTGGTGGCTGGGAGCTGGTCAACGGAGGCGATTTTGTAAGCCTTGTTGAACCGCTCGATCTTTGTGTCCGTCTGGACAATGAGCTGCTGGAGTTGTGCCAACTGAGCCTCAGACACTGCCGGCGCAGAGCTGGCAACGTTGCCGTCATTATCGTCTTCCCCAACGGCAACATTGAAGATCATCTTGAGCAGGTAGCGCATGCCGTAGGAATGAGCGGCACCCATGGCGTGGGTCTTGGTCATTACAGCGTTGCCCTTGGCGCCCATGCCGTCGTTTGGCATGTCGACAGTGTACTTGCGGGTATGCCCTGCAGAGTGGCTGACGTACGCGATCACGCGCACATGGTCGGCGATCGGGCTTGGCTCTGTGTTAAAAGACAGGGAGAAGCCCTCGCTCGTGTAGACAGGGCGCAGAACGCTATCCAGCTTCGCATAGGTGGCGTATCGGGAGCGCGTCTGAGGGTTCGTGGCGTCGGCAGAGATGCGGCCCATTTTGCTCTGAGCTTCACGCAAAGAGGCGTTGAATTCGGCCTCCTTGTCGCGCTCTGCGGCCTTCTCCATCAGCGAGCAAAGGCGCTCCAGCTTGTCCATATCAACGGATGGATCGGACATGGCCTTCGTTACGATGGCGGCGTAACGCTCTTGTTCCGTCATGACGACAGGAGCGTGAGCTGCGGCCTTACGGATGGCGGGCGCTTTGTGTGCCTTGGACTCAATGACAGCTACATCAGCCATGACGCGTACCTCTCTTCGGGTTTCCGATCTGCCGTAGAAGCTTTTCAAGGGCGAAGATCGTTTGGACGTACCTGATGCGGTTCTCTTTTGCGATCTGCTCGTTGTGTGCGGAGTGGGCGGTGTATCTGATGCTGTCGAGGTCTTTGCGCGCAGCCTCTAACGCTTCAACATAGATCCGGCTCATGTCACTTCCCCGCTGCGATAATCAGGGCCACCATCATTGCTCCTGCGACGCCAGACAATGAGCACAGCAGCACCAGAACAAGAGCCGCCGTGGTCTGGCTCACAAGGTCGTCTTCCGTCTCTTTCATGTGTTCCGTCATTGCCATGACGCGCACTCCGAATTTGTTGGCGGGCCGCCTCTAACGCGTAGCTGCACGCTGATCGCTGTTAGAACCCTGCTGGCGGCCCGCCTTCCCATCCCCGCGATGGGAATTAGATTTCCTCTGCCGCTCGTTCGATGGCCTCGACGTTGGTCTGCGGGCCGCTCTTCTTGATCCCCGCCATCTCGCGCATTTCTTCAAGCTGGTCGTCGCGAATGATGATCTCGTGGACCAAAGTCTGCCTGCCGCCCTTCGTCACCATGACGGCGGAATTCCATGTGAAGCACTCGCGGGACATGTAAGTGAGGAGGTCTTTTGCGGTTGCCATGTCAGTCGTTCCTGCAAAGCGTTTCGCGGCTGGTCGGAATGGCCTCAAGCATCTTCGAAACACGAAGCCGCAGCTCTAGGCGCAGATCTTCGTCTTTCAGGTTGGGCTCTCTGGTGTGGATGGCCCAATAGAGGCGGCGGATTTCGTGCTCGACGTTGCACTCTAGGTTCTGGACGGCTCTGGATGCCTGCATGAAGGCTTCGTTTGCAGCACCATCGCGCTTGAGCGCTTCGACGGTGCGCCTTGCCATCGCATCAACCATGCGTTTCTTGCGCGAAAGGCTAATCACGTTTGTCACTGTTCTTCCCCGCATTGAATATCGCCATCAGGAGAACGCCGAGGCACAAGCCAACGCTAAAACCAACCCAAAAGCTGTACGCGCTCATCATTGGAAAACCCCATAATTAATCAGGATGGGGATCATACCGTTTGTCATCGTCTTTACTCAAGGCTCGGAGGAAGAGGACGATGGCAGTGAAGACAACAAGCAGCCCGAGCCCTTCCAAGATCGTGTCCAGGTGCTCAAGCATGGTCCGCCCCCGTTGCATCGCGATGCCAAGACAGAAGCTGGCGGGTGTAGAGCGTCATGATCCAGTACGTGCCACCAGCAGACAGGACGCAGAGGCAAAGGCAGATGAGGATGAACTGGGGGACGGTAAGAAGCATCACACGCGCTCCCTGAGCCAATCGGCGTGAGCCTCGGCAGCCGCAACGCGATCTTCGTCAACCGCTTCCCACGTCATGTCGTCTTTGATGTCGCGCCAGTGGGCTGACTTCTCCAGCCGGTCTGTGATGCGATCGGCGATGTCGTCGGCGACTTCCT
>JACCDG011899558.1_pt1 | contig 30130 bp, 25 predicted proteins | sample 7442471 | NCBI WGS metagenome assembly JACCDG01 (sample SAMN15323444, study PRJNA562643) | freshwater metagenome | isolation source: river surface water | place: USA:Blue River Watershed | collected 2017-08-17 | reverse complement strand
TCTGCTGCTTTGGGTTCTGCAGCTTTGGGTTCTGCAGCTTTGGGTTCTGCAGCTTTGGGTTCTGCTGCTTTGGGTTCTGCTGCTTTGGGTTCTGCTGCTTTAGGCTCTGCTGCTTTAGGTTCTGCTGCTTTAGGTTCTGCTGCTTTGGGTTCTGCTGCTTTAGGTTCTGCTGCTTTGGGTTCTGCTGCTTTGGGTTCTGCAGCTTTGGGTTCTGCTGCTTTGGGTTCTGCAGCTTTGGGTTCTGCTGCTTTGGGTTCTGCTGCTTTAGGCTCTGTGATCTGCGGCTCTGCAGTCCGCGCTTCCTCTTCAACTTCTACCGCTCCAGCCGCTATTTCGCTCATCTCTGTGATGCGAACCAACGCCTTGTGGACTTTCTCAAGAAAACCAACGCTGTCTTTTGCCTTTAAGTAGAAGTACTCGACACCCTTGGTGGTGTGATATTTCTGCAAGTCCTCACCTGTGAAGGAATCTCCTTGTCGAAAAATCCGGAGATACTTTGCAGCCGAAAGAGCGATATAAACATCTCCACCTAGCGGGCTAGCAGCAACAAGCAAGGGTGCACTGATTCTGCAGAACCGTTCCTGATCGCTTGCCTTTTCGGGAGCACTACTCGAAGTCATTCGCAAAATGACCGGCAAGAGCGAATCTATAGGTTGAGACGCATCAAAGGTTTCTACATTCTTGGCTTCTTTTGAAACCGGGATCGGCTTAGTTGCAGACTCTTTCCAAAGAATGAGGCCCTTCATCGACTCGGGTCTCGTGGCCAGGAGGCTCACCATCAAGGTCCCCAACCCCCCGTGTTCAGAAATCACCAGATCGCAAGGCACTGAATCATCCTTGAGAATAGCGTCCGCCATCTCAGCCGAAGCGGCTTCAAAGATCTGAGAGCCAAAAGCCGCCTCGAGCGCCAACTGAAGCAAACTCCTAGTTTCTTTTTCTGCTATCGCAAGAAGGATTTTCACAAGTGTATGTCAGCAGTTTGACGATCGAAAACAATTCGGTGAAGATAGTCTAAGTTACCACATTCACAAATCATCTCCAAAGAAAGACAGACGCCTCACGGCTCCCATTTCGGTCCCATCCAACTCTGAAAGCGAGACCATCACGTATCGCAAGCGGACACTGGGATTCAATGCCAGGAGCGGATCGATTGCCGGTCCCTTCAGAGCAGAGACAAAATGCTGACTCAAGGTTTCGCAGGTAGGAGCCCGACGACAGTCCGAACCCAAAACCGAGTTTTGATTGAGATCGGTCTCGACCAATGGTGCGATCAATTCATCCACTAAAGCTCGTGCCTTCACGAGATCTACGATCATCCCATCGCGCTCCTGTCCCGTGAGAGAAACCTCGACTCCCCAGATATGGTCGTGCGGCTTCTCGTATTGAGCCAAGGAATGGGTCGCAACGAATCTAAACTTCAAAACAAGTTCCGTCATATCAACTCGGGAGCACCCATGAAAACGTCGCCCCTTGCCCAGGGCTCTCTTCGATCTTGAGATGCAGCCCGAGCACGCATTTCATGGCTTCTTGTGGAAGTTGCTTCAGCAAAGCCTGGCAAAACTCAGACGCTAAAGTCTCAGAGGTCACGGTATCGACGGCTAAAAAAACGCATTCATCCAAAGGCAATACATAGCGTTTCCCGCAGAGAGTAAAATCGATCTCGTGAGAAGATTGGCTGGCGACTTTTAAGAAAGGGCACTTGGAAGGAAGCAGCACCTTCTCGTCCCACTCAGCACAAATCGCTTTCATCGCGTTTTTGAAACACTCAAAAGGAACCATGCTCGAGAGCGAAGCATCTCGCACATCGACGCCCAGATCGACTTGATAGTTGTGCCCATGCAAGGACTCCTTGGTTCCGTCCGCAAATACGGTCATGTGAGCGGAAGAAAACTTGAGCGCGTCTTTTCTGATGTGAAGCCGGACGGATCCCTTCGCCATCGTATTTTATCCTCTTTTGTTGTTTACTTATGAATCCCAAAAAAGTCGATGAATTAAGTCCTGTAACAATTCAAAACATGATAGCTGTCCCAGGGTGCAAAAGTCCTTAGCCCTTCCCACTGCTTGCGCGCTTTTTTGGCTAATTGCTTGCACGACGGCCCAACACGTATCCTTTGATAGCGAAGAATATGAGCTGAAAACGGGCTCTAAGCCCGTAAAAATGCAGTTAGTAATCTCCAAGGGTTCCGACTCCGGCCAGATCATTATTCCCGCTGAGTTCAATGGGCATATCGAGAACTGCCTGATCGATACCGGAGCCTCGATCAGCACCGCCTATTCAAGCAAATTTTTTGAGGACCTCTCCACATCGGGCACGATCTGGACTTGGGGAGTCAGCGGCGAGAAAGTCGCTTCCTTTGTCAAGACAGTAGACACGCTCTCAATCGGAGGACTCCATTTCAAGGACCAGCACTTCCTTCTCAAAGAGGAGAGCCCCCCTCCTTCACACGAGTTTCGCTGCATCCTGGGGATGGATGTGCTCGGCCATGGAGCAATCGCATTTGACTTCGTAAAGAAAACATTTCAATTCCTGCCCAAGATTCCCGACCGCTATACCCCTAGGACCCTTGACCTCCGATCCACTGGGTACTTCACGGTACCGTTTTCTCTGAACTCTCAAGCACTGAATGCCGTGTGGGATACGGGAGCCAGCTCAAGCGTGGTTGATCCTAAGATTGTCAAAGCTCATCCAGCACTGTTTGAGCATCTCGGAACATCTGACAATGGAATAGACATAGTCAGCTCGCGATCGTTCTCGTTCGAATTTTATCGAATGAAACAAGCCAAGCTCGCTGACTTCAATGTCAAAGATACGATCGTGATTAGCAAGGATCTCAATATGGCAGTGAATGTCCAACAAGACGCCATTATTGGGTTCGATCTGATTAGTCGGTTTAACTGGATGTTTGACCTTCGCCGCAAGCTTTGGACGGTTTACAAAAAGTAGGCTAAAAACATGAGATGCAACGCAACTCGCGCATACTGTTGGCCGGTTTGATTCTGGCCGCGGGTGCCGGAATCGGCTTCTGGCTATCCTCAAACGAAAAGTCAGTGCCAATGCCGGATTCAAGTCCTCAATCCGATGCCCCAGGAGATACTCCTGACATCCCAGACAGAGCTCTAACACCCACGCCATCGACTACAAACACAGGTCGCACAGCGCCCGTTCAGCCTCACGCTCTTCCGTCCATCTCTCCGCACACAAGAAGCGGGAACGGCCCCGAAAGCAAGATCGTCGAATTCGAAGTCGTCGAGGGTAATTTAGCCATCGCTTACGGTGATCTGATCCTTGGCCGACTTGATGAGAGCCATCCTCCCGCAGGCGGACCTCTCAAGCGCGGCCACACCGAGATCACCGCTCCCCTCCTTTGGGACCGCCCTCAAATTCCCTACGCTATCAATCCTGACCTCCCCCACCCTGAGCGTGTCGAGAAAGCGCTCGAAATCTTCTCTCGCCTGACTCCGGTGAGTTTCGTTCCTCTCGCAAGCCTTGGAGGAAGCAGCAACCCAGACTCGATCATCTTTGAGCCCGGCAATGACAATTGCTATTCTTCGCTAGGCAGGATGGGAGGCCCTCAGCCTATCCGGCTAGCCCCGGGTTGCGGCAAACAAGAGATCATCCACGAAGTGATGCACGCGCTGGGATTTGTGCATGAGCAGTCGAGGTCCGACCGCGATACCTATGTTCAGGTTCTTTGGGACAACATCGAAGACAAATTCAAGCCGCAGTTTGAGAAGGTACCTGAGGTTTGGATGGAAGCGATGCGAGGCTCTTCTTTTGACTACCGTTCTGTTCTCATGTACCGGCCCGACACCTTTGCCTCTCATCCGGGCCAGTTAACGTTGCAGTCGACCGGGACTTCACAAATCGCGCCCGTTACCGAAGGACTGAGTGAGGGCGACATTCTCCGGCTAAAACGCCTCTTCAGGCTTTAGCAGTATCGTTTCCACAATAATATCAAGCTCTGACCGCAGCTCCTTTCGGTCGCGAATGGGTCTAGTTCAAGTATTTACAAAAAAAGCGCACTGTCGGCTTCGACACAGTTGTAGTGCAGGCCTTCAGTTGTCTAGAATCAATTAGTGGTGAATGACCAACGCAAAACAGAGTTTCAGCCCACCGGACAGATCCTTTGGACAGGATTTATTGCAATCGCTCTCGCCGTAGTCGCACTCGACCAGGCTGTCGTCCCTCACGAGAGCCCTCTTTCTGGCGGGATGCTGAATACCAGCTCTCCACAACAGATTCAGGCATCGAATCGCGCACCAGCCCGATCCACAGAACGCTTAAGGCCATTAGGAGCGTCAGGAACATCACGGGGCTGGCTAGCAGACTCCTCTTCCGTACCGAGAAACGCAAAAGCCCTGATCCAGCCGTCACCCGTAGACATTGAGATCCTGCCGGACTTGCCTAAAGGGCCTTAGCCGCGATATCAGCCTTTCTATGGCCCCCACCTATTGGCTTCTTAAGACGGAACCCGAAACTTACAGCTTCGCCCAGCTACAGAAGGACAAAAAAACCAACTGGAACGGTGTCCGCAACTTTCAGGCCCGCAACTATCTGAAGGGCGCAAAAGCAGGTGAGCGCGTATTGATCTACCATAGCGGCGGCGACAAGGCCGTCGTAGGCATCGCCGAAGTCGTCCGCGCTGCGTATCCGGATCCTGACCCGGAGACCAAAGGTGATTGGGTGCAGATCGATCTTAAGCCGCTCGAAGCACTCCCAAGGCCCGTCACTCTCCAGGAAATCAAGGCCACCGCTTCGCTCGCCACCTTGCCGCTCATCAAGCAGTCGCGCTTGTCTTGCATGCCCATTACGGCTGGGCATTTTGAAACTCTCGTCAAAATGAGTCGCAAGTGACGGATCCTCGCTGGGCTCCTTTTGATCTTGCCGAACCTGGAGCCCATGGAGACGCTCCCCGCTCGATCCACACTCCTGATGGAGTCGGTGACCGACTGAGATCCGCCGCATTTGCCGAAATTCAGGCCCGTGAGGCGTTTTACTGGGCTGTAGAGCGATTCTCAGAAGAGCGCCCCGAACTGCGCGAAGCTTGGAGGCGACTAGCGGCCTCCGAGCAGCGACACCTCGATTGGCTCCTGAAGCGGATGGAAGAGCTCAACGTACCTATCCGCGGACGCAAAGTTTCGGATTTTCTCTGGCTCTCTTTTATGGGCTGCAAAACCTCAGAAGAGTTTGCTCGCTATATGGCTAGCGCCGAGGAGCGTGGCAGGCGCGCCGGAGAGCGCTTCTACAAAACACTGCTTCCTTCCGATCCCCGCACCGCCGAAATTTTCAAAAAAATAGCCGAGGAAGAGATCGCCCACATCGAGCTCGCGTCGCGCTATTTTCCTGAAAAACCACTCGAAGCAGCTCCCGTTTAGTATTTCAAAAACGCTCTTAAAAACTTTCTATTTTACTCAACCTTCAATTCGATGCGCCGCTACAAAAAACTAGGCACGGCGGATGCACTAACCCCGCCCTGTGGAACAGGGTTCCACGCCGTGGCCCGGAGGTTTAACAGGTTCGCCCTTCGGGCCACATTTTTCTCATCTCCCCGTACTTCCAAATCCCCTCTCCCCTCTGGCAGTCTGATGATCAAACTCCTTCACCTCGCACACAGCCGGGGTGCTAACCTGAAAAATCAATAATTGCGCGATCCTCTCACCTGCTCTGAGCTGGATATCGACGCCCGAAATATTCCAAAGCACGATATGAATCTCACCCCGATAGCCCGCGTCGATCACTCCGCCAGCGGTCTTGATCCCTTTTTTTGCCATCGAGGAGCGGTCCGCAACCAGGCCAACATGTCCCGAAGGTAGTGCAATTGCGATCCCGGTTCGCGCAACTTTACCCTGCCCTGGGGACAAAATGATATCTTCGAGGCCATAAAGATCCAGACCAGCATCGTCGGGATGCGCCCGCGTCGGAAGCACGGCTTCTTGTGAGACTTTGACGATATTGAGTTCGCGCATTTTAGAAAACTCCGTTTAATGGTGAAACATGAAAAGACCTAAAGGCATCCTCTTTGACCACGACGGAGTTCTTGTCGCAAGCGAGCCGTTGCACTTCAAAGCCTGGCAGAGCCTGCTGGCTGAACTAGGGATGTCGTTTCCAACCGAGAGAATGAAACACATGGTCGGCAAAACCGCGCCTGAGACGATTGCGTATGTGCTGGACCAGTGCCGCCCTGGTTGGACAGCGACTCAGTTCGATGTGCACGCGTTGGCGCTACGTAAGAACGACTTCTACCTCGAATTTGCGCGGACGGAGCTAGCCCCCTACCCAGGCGTCCCTGAAGGCCTTGAATGGCTGCGCAAGCAGGGCATCCGCGCGGCCGTCGTCTCCAACGCCAAACGGCGTGAACTCGAAACTGCGCTAGTCACTCTGGGGCTTGCGCCTTTTCTGGATCACATCATCTCGCGCGACGATGTGGCGTTTCATAAGCCAGATCCGCGTCCCTATCTACAAGGGGCCGCGGCGCTGGGATTCTCGGTGGCGGATTGCATTGCGGTCGAGGACTCTCCACCGGGACTGCAAGCCGCGCTGCTTGCGGGAGTGCCTGCGGCCGCGGTGATGACTAATTTTTCGCGAGAAGCGCTAGAGAGGCCAGTGGCGGGGCGGGCAGAGCTGCAGCCCATTTGGATTGGGGCGTCGATGGTCGAGTTCTTTGAGTGGGTACATGAGCTTCAGTGATCGCAATCTAAGAAACAAAATCAGATCCGTGTCCGAAAACTCTGCGCCCGTTACGAAAAGCAGCAACACCGGATGCAAGAGCCGGCCTGATGGTCATCGTCTAACCGCTCCGCTTGACAGCCGCCGCGACTTCTCCCAACCCAAGCGTTTCTTGTGTCCCCTGGGCCAAATCCTTGAGCAACACCTGTCCTTGCGCAAGCTCCGCATCTCCAAACAGTACAGCGTAACGAGCCCCATGCTTCGAAGCGAGCTTAAGCTGCGCACCAAATCCATCGCAAGACAGCGGCGTCACCACTTTAAGACCGCCCGCACGGAGCTCGCGAGCGAGTCTCTCCGCCTGCGGCCTCACTTCGAGCTTAGGCAACGTGACAAACACATCTACAAACGCCTCAAGCGGGGGAAGCAAGTTGTGCACTCTCAAGAAGTTCTCGAGACCCACATCTCCCATCCCAAACCCGGCGCCGCTCAGCTTGGTTTTTCCAAAAAGCCCAAGCAGGTCATCGTAACGTCCACCCCCAAAGAGCGCGCGGCGATTCTCGGGCGATACATCGTATATTTCAAACACAGTACCTGTGTAATAATCCATTCCGCGTAGCACGGTCGGATCAAAGACGACCTGAGCGCCCGCGCCCGACTCTTTCATCATCTTGAAAAGAGCCGATAGCTCCTGCGTACCCTGACACGGCAGCTCCCTCTCGACTTGCTCAAAAGTAGAGGCAAAAAACCGCTCCAAGCGCTCGCGCTGATCCGCAGCGATCCCCAAATCGCCCAGCCACTTCGCGTAAGCCTCTTCACCGATCTTGCCGCGCGCGTCGAGTGCCTTGGTTGTCGCGAGCGCCACCTCAGGCGTGAGCTTCAGCACCTCTTTGAAAAGGTGATCCATCAACCGTCGATTATTGACCTTGATGGAGATATGCTCCTCTCCTCCAAAGCCCCGAATCAAATCTAGCGCCACAGAAAGCAACTCCGCGTCTGCCTGCAGCGAATCGCCTCCCAGCACGTCGACGTTCAGCTGCCAATGCTCGCGCAACCGCCCCCGCTGAGGCCTCTCATAGCGCCACAGATTGGGAATACTAAACCACCTCACCGGCCGAGGCAGCTCATTGACCTTGCCCGCTACCATGCGTGCCATTGTGGGAGTCATTTCCGGCCGCACAGCGAGCTTACGCTCCCCTTTATCCATCAGCCAATAGAGCTGCTGATTGACGATCTCTTCGCCCGTCTTAGCCGCATAGAGATCAAACGGCTCCAGCATCGGCCCATCATACTCCTGATAACCGTACCGCCCCACTGTCTCTTTGAGGCGCGCAAACATCCACTGCCGAACGCGCATCTCCTCGGGATAAAAATCTCGCGTTCCCTTATACGGCTGAGTTGAAAGCGTCGTCATCTACGTCTCCTGCGTCCCAAAGAAATGACCTGAATTGCACGACGAGGTTCATCGCATGTCGGTCTACATGACCTAGAACCTACACCCATTTGCCCAAACTATTCCCGATCCAACTCTCGTTCCAACAGATCATACTCGCTCAAAATCTTCTCCGATACCTCGATGAGCTTCTGATTCTTAAACTCTCGCACCCGATAAGCCATGCAAGTCTTCGCATGTCGCCTAAATAGCCCCCAAAATCCGCGCACACGCAGGAGCTGCCTCTCTATGACTTCGTCAAACAGGCGAGTCGAAACCCGGATCAAAAAGAATTGGGTATCGATCTGAAGCCTGATCCGATCGCTAGTCCCCCTGACCTCACGTCCCATCAGTCGCCTTGCTAGCTCCGACTCCACGGGCGTTAGCTTCACACGAACTAACAGTTCGCCCAATGAGGCATTCAAGGGCGCTGCCGCCTGCCTAGCTCCCGGCGCAGTCCCCAAAAGCCCTGAAAGCTGATCAATGAACAGCAGCGAGCTCATCGCCAGCCCTGTTGCCGGCAACATCGCAAGCTCAGCTTGCGCCACTGCGCAAGAAAGGACCCGGTGCGACCGAATCTCAACTAGGTCATCATTCCAATCCTGGATATTGGCATCGACCCAGCGCTTGGCGGCATCAATGGAAACCCCTCCAAAATCAGAGGGAAGATCTTCTTCTGCCAAGAGGCCATGGGGCTGATTCATTTCGACCCAGCCCGGAGAGGGCAGCCCCTCATCAGCAGAAGCCCACCAGACGGGCCAAGCCAAGGTGACTAGCATCCCAAGGACAAATAGCGCCCAACCCCAAGCCCCTAAGGTACGATTTAGCATCCTTTACCCCTCAGGGCAGGCAGCTAACACGGTGCACGCTGGATCGCCTAAAAGATTCTAAAACTGCCCCCAAAGCCTGTTGATGTTGACCCAAAGAGTCGAATAAAATCCACTAGAAGGTCCTAGGTATGACCCAAAACCTACAGCTATAAATTCAGAGGGGGGGCATTGTGCTGGGAAGAAGCCTGAAATTCTTAGCCTCACAGACAGGGTAATGGGCTAAACCTGCGCCAACGCTCAACAAAAGCTTCAGGCCCGCGCCGCTATCAACAGGCAAGGAGGGCAGTTTTCCCTCTACTGACCCTTCACCTGGGAAGGCTGTAGAGGCATCGATTTGCCTTCAGAGTGGACCAAACGCACTGGGCCCAACTGAGGACCATCAGAAACCGAGGCCGGGCCCCGCTTCGCACGAGGCTTAAAAGAAGGCGCCTCGTCCGGAACTTTTACTTCGGGGCGCGCGTCGATCGACTTTTGATCAGGGACGATCGTATTGACTCGTGGATCCGCAAAAACGGCAGATGGCTGATCAGATTGGTTGCGCATCATAACCCTCTCACTTCGCTCCCTGACGCGACCTTCACGAGCTTGAGCGGGAGCACTCAAAGTCAGCAAAATAGCGGAAGCAGCGACGGGGGTCAGAACACTGAGCAGCAACATTTTATTCAGCATACAATCTCCACAAGTCTTCATTTTAACTCGTTATAATATACCTAAATAGTCGGTAATTATCAACCCAGAACCCATTATTTAAATACCGTATGTTTAAATAATGATTTCACGGACTTACCCCTCATCCAAAGGTCCAAAAATAACCCATGAAGTCATCTAAATCCCCATCCCCAAACTCTTGAAGCCCTGTTATGTTGCCGTAGAAAACTCAACATTTAGGGGACATCACGCTCATGGAATTCGCCTTGGCAAGCATGGATGGAGTTCAGTTCTTACTTCGCTGGTTTCACTTCTTCTTTGGAGTGATTTGGATCGGCCTTCTTTATTATTTTAACTTTGTCCAAGGGGCATTCTTCGCCGAAACGGACGCAGCCACGAAGTCTGGAGCCATCCAGAAGCTCGTACCTCGCGCTCTATTTTGGTTTCGCTGGGCTGCCATGGGGACGTTCATCTCCGGCCTCCTCTACTTGGGAATGTTTGGTCACCGAAATGGATTCGAGATTTTCAGCACCTCTTGGGGTGTCGCGATCCTTACCGGAACCACGCTGGGCACTTTGATGTGGGCTAACGTTTGGTTCGTGATTTGGCCCAACCAAAAGATCGTGATCCAATCCGCAACCCAGGCAGCTTCGGGCGGGCAGGCGCTCCCCAATGCAGCCGCAGCAGGAGCTCGTGCTGGCGTCGCGTCCCGAACCAACACGATGTTCTCGATCCCCATGTTGTTTTTCATGGGCGCTGCGAGCCACTTGCCCTTCCGCGTGTCCGAAACCGCCAACCTGGGCCTACTCGCGTTGGTGCTTGCAGTGATCTTCGCCTTGCTTGAGCTCAACGCGCTCAAGGGCAAGACAGGACCTTTGACTTCCATCAAGGGTGTTATTCATTGCGGATTTGGACTCGCACTCGTCCTCTATGTCTTGGTCGAGGCCCTGACGAAGTGATCCGCTCACTGTATCTTTTCATGCCCGTAGCTTTAGCAGTCTCTCTGCTCATCGCTACGGGCTGCGAAAAGAAATCCGGTGACACCACTTCAGGCAGCGGCACGCGAAGCCTCGTCGATCGCGGAAAAACCGTCTATCGCACATCCTGCATCGCATGCCACAACAGCGACCCTAAACGAGCAGGCTCCCTGGGTCCCGAGGTTTGGGGCTCATCCAAAGAACTCCTTGTGGCGCGAATCCTAAACGCGACTTACCCACCCGACTATCAACCTAAACGCTCCACTCACACGATGGCACCGATCCCTCACCTCAAGGACGACATCGATGCGATTCACGCCTACCTCAACGCCCCTTAATCCCCTGCCCGATTCAAAGCCTTATTCTGAATTCTTCCAAACCAGTCTTTTAAATAAATCGCCGCATTGTCTTCGATCGCTTTGCGCATCTTAGGACGCATGACTTTTGAAATGAGATCCGTCTTCTTCAATAGATCAAACTCGATGAGGGTCGAGAGCGTCACAGTTGCCATCTTGCCCTCGCAACTCACATCGCCCCACTCACCCCAACCGTCGAAGTAGTGGTCCGTATAAATATCGCGCACCCAAACCGTCGCCTCATCGGCGGTCTGAGCGCTGCGACGATCCACGACTTGGCGAATCGCCTGGATTTTTCCGGGCGCAAAATCCGTCAAGCGAGCCCTAAAACCAATTGAGGTTGGCATCACCACCGCGCTCTTCAAACCCTGCTGCTCAAAATACTTCCAAGGATCGACGGGATCGCCCGGGAACTCAAACTCTTTGCGCTCCTGAGTTTTGAAATAGCGGCCCACGCGCTCGAGAACGAGAGTAAAGAACCGGGAGCGCCTCTGGCTCGAATCAACCATTGCCATACGAGTCGTCTCAGCCTGATTGAGCTTCACATCGCATGGCAGCTTGCTGCATTTTTCGATGGGACGCATTTCATCCTGTCGCCAGGGAGTCCAAGCTCGAAAGGCCGCATCCAGGCTCACATCATCCTGAGGCAGCGTCTTCACGGCCTCATCAGGGAGAACATCTCCAGACAGATCTCCCAAGAGCGCATCTTTCCACGCCTTGCAACTTGTCGCTCCGAGCTCGACTCGCTGTGCTCTTACCAAAAAAAGAAGTGGGCCCTCGTCCTTGAACGCAGTCCATGGATTGGACTTCTTCAGCTGATCGGCTACGCCGCCCCAAGGCTGAGGCAGCACAAACGCAGCATAAAGTAAGAGAAACCGACTAGCGGAGCGCAAAGAGCAACTTGATGTCTTCATCATCAAAGGTTACGCCCGCACCCCAGAAATATGGAGTTATGCCTCCAGTGCCACCCACAGGCCTAAAGCCCTCGACACCTGCTTTGAGGTAGAGTGCCTGCCAAGCATGAGGGGATCCCGCCCACGGACGCAAGGACACTGAAACACGACCGTCCATTCCGATATCCGCACCACGAAAATAAATATCTCCCCGTACCATAAGCAGCTCTTCACGTTCCCGAGGTCCAAGCCTGAGCTCAGTCGAAAACGCGCCATCCCCGTGCAATGCCCCGATGGAAAGGTCGAGGCGCTTAAAGAAAACCTTACCAAACATTACGGTGAACAAGAGCCCCGTAGGCTCTACCTGACGAGTCGATGTAGTCGTTTCCTGCCCGCCAACTCGGGTAAACGTATTGAGCTGTGTAATCTTACCGCGCGGATCAATCGAGATCCCGAGCAAGTAATAGCGATCTGGCCTCGGATAGATCTGGAGCCTAAAAAAGCCTCGTCCCCCGTTATAGGCCGCGATCTGCTCGCCTCCCATATCGACTACAAAACGCACTCCGCCGACCTTAGAGAGTAGTTTGTTCACATTCCTAACGGCTTCACGAATTTCTTCAGCATAGGAGGGATCGTTCAGCAGCATCCCCACCGAGCCCTCGCCCTTATTGGTTCTTGTCAACTGGTCACGCAATTGCTCGATCGCATCTTCAAGCTTTGCGAGGGTTCTTTGCGCCGTTTGATTGAGGCCACCTTCTGGCGAAAGAGTTCGCGAAGCATTCTCGAGCGTGCGATTGAGTTGCTTCATCGTCGCTCGCAGATCTTCAGGATTAAGGGCTGACTTGATGTTGGTCGTGAGGTTGGTCATCTCGTGGACGAGCTGATCGACTCGACTCACGAGCTTCTGCATGTCCTGACCTTGGTCACCGACGGGAATTTGTCGGCCCCTATTGTTTTTTTGCGTGGCCGTAGGAGTAGGACTCGGGGAAGCGGCCGGATCCACGACTCCTGCAGGCTGCGGATCTTCTGCGCGTGCGCTCGAAGTGAGCATCACGACATCGAGCACTCGCATCGAGAGAGAAAGCGCGCGCTTCATGAAGCTGACGCTTGCGCTTTGATCCAGACGCTGGACTTCCCTAAACGAGTGATCGCCATCTCGGGACGACTCGGGCGGCGGACCAATGTACTTTACCGGTTTGAGCTCGACAAATTTGTCGCCTAAGAATCCCTCACCCCGAAGATAAGCTCGTGTGGTCGGCAAAACCTCGACCTGCGCAGTAATGCAAATCCCGAGGTCAACATGAGTTTCTTCAAGATTGACCGACTTAAGATAGCCGATCTCAATGCCTAGTGAACGGATTGGCGACTTCGCCTTGAGACCCGTGCCATCATCGACGTTAATGTGGACTAACTGACAGGGACGCCACCACTGTGGCTTGTGATTGACGTAGACCGTCATCGCGCCAATCAGCAGCACCCCCAAAACGGTGAAAAGGCCAACCTTGATTCGTGTGGACATGGGGGCATCAGATGGATTCATGTTTCGGCTCCTGCCTGCACATGGCAGTGATGTACGCGCCCGTCCGGGGCGCAACTTGATACCGTGCGCACATTTGTGCTGGAACGCCTTTCATGTTTCGGCTCCTGCCTGCACATGGCAGTGATGTACGCGCCCGTCCGGGGCGCTGCTTGATACGGTTCGCACATTTGTGCTGGAACGCTTTTCATTTTACCTTCACAAAGTTCTCTCAAAGTACCTTCAATTTAGCCAACCCGTAAGGGAGCATGGAGGTCAAAATGTAATCTACGAACAAAATAGTAAGAAAAGTCACGACCACCGTGGTCCGAGTTGCAAAACCCACCGCGCGGGCGCCTCCTTGAGCACGAAACCCACAAAAACAAGCCAACCAAGCGATGGCGAGACCAAAAACTGCCGCTTTCGCAGTGCAGTGAACCATGTCAATCGGATCGCAAACCTTCGAATACTGCGACCAATAAATGGTCCACTCCAAGTCCATCACACCGCAAGCGACCACTGCTGCTGCTACAGAACCGACAAAGACGAATGCCACCGACAGGATAGGCAACATCACAAGGGACGCCCAAACCCGAGGGGCAACCAGATACTCCATCGGATTGACGGCCATGACTTCGAGAGCATCGATCTGCTCCGAAATTCGCATGCTCGAGATCTCTGCTGCGATCGCGGCACCCGCTCGCCCGGTCACCATAATCGCTGTCATCACTGGCGCGAGCTCACGAAAAAGAGAAACTCCGACGCTCCCACCCAAAAGGGCCTCAGCTGCGAATATATGAAACGAGATGTAGAGCTGGTACCCCAACACGCCGCCCATAAAGACCGCTGCCACAGCATTTACGCCCAGAGAATTGACTCCGATAAACTCGCAGTGACGAAGGAACAGCCCCCTCCGTCTCCACATATGTGTACTGGCCTTCAGGGTATCCAAAACAAAGAGGGAAAAATCCCCCAGAGTAATGATAAAAGACCTAATAGCAATCCCTGGACTCATAGTTGACTAGTAAAACCCCTAAAGGGCAGAAATACAAGGAACTCTGACCCCCTATGCGCTTCTTCTCTCGCATCATCTTGCGCCACGCAGCTTGGGTCGCGACCCTGGGGACATTGCTCGCCTTGGTGGGTGCTTACTACACAGTCCAGCTCTACAAAAATTTGCGAACGGACTTTGAAGAACTCCTCCCGACTACCGCACGAAGCGTCGTGGATCTCGGTGAAGTCAGACAACGACTTTTTTCGATCGACAACCTCGGCGTCCTGATTTTTTCGAAAGACGCCAAAGCAAGCAAGCGGTTTGTCGATGCGCTTGCCGCAGAGCTCAAGGGTACGCCCGAGAATATTATCTCCAGCATCGAGTACCGGATCGATGAGGAACTCGCTTTCTTTCAGAAACGCCAAGCTCTTTATCTCGAAACTCAAGATCTTGAAAGAATTCGCAGATACATCCGCGACCGCATCGAGTACGAGACCCATCTTTATAACCCGCTCAACATCTTTGCGGAGGAGGAGTACCCAGAGCCTAAGTTCGACTTCAAGGCACTCCAAGGCAAGTATAGTCAAAAGACGTCAGTGTACTCACGCTTTCCGGGCGGGTACTACGCCACACCCGACGGCACGAAGCGAGTGGTCCTGATCTATAAGCCCGGTGGCGGCGGAATGGACACCAACCTGGCCCTCAAGGCTCGCGTGGTGGATGCTGTCAAGAAGCTCAACCCCCTCTCCTTTGCTACTGACCTGGAAGTCCATTACACGGGCGGCGTGCAAGACACTCTCGAAGAGCATGAGGCGCTCATCGAGGACCTCGAGCTCTCGACAGTGATCGTCACGATCCTAGTGACGATCGGAATGTGGCTTTTTTTTCGGAGCTGGCGCGCAACCTTTGCATTGGTTTTTAGCCTTTTTATGGGCACCTTTTGGACATTTGGCGCCTCCTATTTTGCAGTTGGTTATCTCAACGCTAACTCAGCCTTCTTAGGCAGCATCGTCATCGGCAACGGCATCAACTTTGGCATTATCTATCTGGCACGCTATCTCGAAGAGCGCCGAAAGGGCCGCCTCAACACGCGTGCGACCATAATCGCGATTACCTATACGGCAACATCGACCTGGACTGCGGCTCTTGCGGCAGGTCTGGCTTATGGATCGCTCATCCTCACTAGCTTTCGCGGATTCAGGCAGTTTGGGATCATCGGACTCATTGGGATGGTCCTCTGCTGGTTGAGCGCTTTTACCCTGCTTCCGGCATACCTCACGCTACTGGACCGGATTTCGCCCCTGGTAAAAAAGGGCGCAAAAGCTCCCAAGGCGTTCCTAGCTACAGCACTCGCGCGAATGGTTCAAAAGTTCCCGCTAGTCATCTGTGGCCTTTCGTTCGCGGTGACTCTCGCCGCAGTATTGAGTTTTACCAAGTACTCGCCTGCGATTCTTGAAACCAATCTGAGCAAGCTTCGCAACAAAGATAGCATCGAGCATGGATCGGCTTACCTTTCGAAGCATTTGGATGAGATCTTTCAGCGCTACCTTTCACCTTTGGTGATTCTCCCCCACGAACGGCGCCAAACCACTGAGATCGCCAAGATTCTTCGAGAACAGAAAGCAAAAGAAGGCGAGCACAGCCTCATTGCCTCTATTCAGACGATGGACGACTTCGTCCCCTCGGACCAAGCCAAGAAAATAGAGATTCTCAAAGACATCCGCTCTCTGCTCGGGCCCAAGATCTTTCGCCGCATGGATCCCGCTGACCAAAAACAGGTGACTGACTTCTTAAGCCCCGAAGCGCTCAAACCCATTACGCTTTCGGACATGCCCCGCCTGGTGCTCAGTAAGTTCACCGAACGCGACGGAACGGTCGGCAAGCTGGTTCTCGTAGAACCTCCGCTCACCAACGACACCTGGGAAGGTGATCGGCTCATGCGCTTGATACGCGAGCTCCGAGAGGCATCCGATAGCGTCCGACCTGGAACAGCCGTTGCGGGCACCTTGCCGCTCACCTCGGACATGATCGAAAGCGTTTCGCGAGATGGCCCTCGAGCCACGGTTTTTGCGTTTCTGGCTGTCGTTCTTTTGGTGATCATCTTGTTTCGCAACGTCGAGTCGATCGCGCTGACGCTATTCTCACTCATTTTAGGTGTCGTTTGGCTGGCCGGGATTATTTTGGGCTTTGGCTTTAAGATTAATTTCCTGAACTTCATCGCGCTGCCGATTACGTTTGGAATTGGTGTCGACTACGGCGTCAACATCTTCCAGCGTTATCGAGAAGAACAAGAAAAAGGCGACATCCTCGAAGTCATCCGCAGCACTGGCGGAGCCGTAGGACTTTGCAGCTTCAGCACAATCACGGGTTATATGTCGCTCTTGATCGCCGGCAATCAGGGGTTTGTGAGCTTTGGCAGGCTTGCGGTTGCGGGCGAGCTGACGTGTGTGATCGCAGCCGTCATCACGCTACCGGCATTTCTGTATTTGAGGAACGAAAAGAAAGCAAAACGCTTGGCTAAAATCGAAAAGGCTGCCCCCCCGTCTCTTGGGGCTTAGGCTTCGATCGCTCCTCACTACGACTTAATTAATAGACTTAGTTTCAATGAGTTAGAGCAAATCCGGCCGATTGGGGCGGACCTTTGATTCGCGGGCAGGATTCGTCTTTATTACGCTTACCAAGGTAGTCAACTATACCATTGCCTGACTGTTTAACTCTTGATAGATCAGGCTCATCAATAAATAGGTCGTTTTAGTCCCCTAAAGATGACGTCCGAAAGAGAGAACCCTATGAATCGCATCCCCTCCTCCGTTGTAGCTGTTTTTGCGTGCGCCTGGTTAGCTGTGACCTCGCAAGCCCTTGCCCTCTCAACGAGTCTCGTCGCCCGCGAAGCTCTCGAAAGCTCGGCAGGCAAAGCGATCGTCGAGAAAGCTATGCTCAATTCTGAGTTCGCCGCAGGCGCGAGTAAAGTCCTCGGTATCTCAGATCTCACTCACTTGCTGCGCAACCCTGAAGCCATGCGCTCCGCTCTGCTCGAAAGACTGCGCGACAATCCGAGCCCAGAGTTGAACGCGAGCGCGGCGCGGATCCTTGGACTGACCCCAGCATCCAGCCTAAAACCGGCGCTCATGGCGCAAGCCACTCACTCTGTGAACGGCTTAGCTCCTCACAAAGAAGGGCGCTCGAAGACCGCCAAAATGGGGATCGCCCAGACGATGCGTGAGACTCAATCCGAAACACAAACCCTCGTCGAAGCGCTTAAAGACGATATGCTCGAACGCGCGAAGCGGGGTGAAGTGCCCTATTACCTGGCCAAGCAGTCCCTTCAATTTTTGGTGCAGCATCCTGACTGGGTCGGCAAGGGTCTGCTCAAAGACTGCGGCAAGCTATCGCCGGGTCAAGCCACCAATCTAGCTCGTCTTGAGATCGCGATGACTCCGGCAACGACCGAGAGACAGGGCGCTCAACTGCTCTGGGACGAGTACCTCAAGATCCGCAAGCCGCTTTATCCAAACCGGACAGATGCCGAGCACAAGGAAGATCTACAGAAACTTTGCGCTCCTTGCGACTACTTCAAGCCAACTCTCTGCGCGATTCGGTAATGGCGCGAAACTTCTGACTTCCAGGAAACTTCACTATGCGTAACCATCAGTCGAAAATCGCGCGTGGCGCGGCGATCTGGATCACCTTCTCCCTCGGCCTATCGACATCGTTCTCCGCGGCTGCAGGCGAAGGAGGGGCGCTCGTCGCAGCACACCCATGCCCCATGAGCCTGAACGGCGCCGATGCGGAGCCGGAGGACTTTCTTTCGCCCGAGGCGATCGCTCGCAGAGACGCGCCTGATACGCGTGAGCTCGTCAAAATCGAGAAAGGCACCTGGAAAGTCGTTGGCCTAACTCCCGAGGGCTTGGACTTCGCCATCGCGCAACGTGACATCATTCGCTACAACTTTAACCTGCTTGGGACTCGGCTCAAGAAAATGGAATCTTACATGACAGGTTTCATGACGGCGTTTCTCCTCAAACAGCACGTCGCTCTCATGGGATTACACGGCGGGGGCAAATCAATGCTCGCCAAGGAGATGTTCACATTTTTTAATGAACCGCTCTTTCAACTCCTGATGGACCCCATGATGTCTCCTATAGCATTGGTCGGTGGGCAGGACTTCGAGTCCGCCAAGCGCGGTGAGTACCTCATCAATATCCGACGATCCATGGCCAACGCCCAGATCGCCTTTCTAGACGAAGGCGATAAGGCAAATGCGGCAACGCTCTCGACGATGCTTTCGCTTCTCGACGGACAACGCGAGATTAAGGCGGGTTTTGACACTTTCCCTTCGAGGCTCGAAACCGTGGCGATATCCACTAATGCGGTACCCGGTCGCTTGCACCAATTTTTTGAACGCCGTGATTGGCCAACAACAGCGCGGGCGTTTCTCGACCGATTCGCGATCAAGATGTACTTCGACAACTGGCTCGATCAAGCCTCGCAAGCCGAGCTGGATGCTAGGAATGCAAAAAAGCGATATTTGATGGCAATCGCCGCCAATCATCCTGAAGTTTTGGCAGACGCGGTCTTTTTAGAACCCAAACCCGTGGACTGGAAAGGCCTGCGACGCTTGCTGGGCGCAGCGGTAAGCCCCGACGATAACATGGCGGGCATGCTACGAATGGTGCTGAACAATTTTCGCAATAGCAACATTGAAGCCGTCGAAAGATCCCGAGCCGAACGAAAAGGCAACCGCGGAGTCGATGCTGCTCCGTTCGACTACGTCCCGACTTGGGACGCGAGCGAGCGATCACGCCAACCCATTCCCGATGCAATTCTAGCCAGTGTCTTGATCGACCTGCTTCGATCCCCGCTCGCGGACGATAACCAAATAGAAGCCACCTTCGCGGGCGGCATTCGAGTCGATACGCTATCCATTTGGCGAGCCTACCGACTGGTCACAATGGTGGGACCAGGCGAAACCAGGCTCAGGCTCAAGCGTGACTCCAATGGTATTGTGACCGGGTTCGAGATCCAATGGGGCGACCGTCCTGATCCTAAAGATTCTCCTGAGAGTGGGGACAAGGCTCATCGCGGACACTCGATAGCAGAGCAAGACAGGTTCAACGCAGTTTTTCGCGAGAGACTCGATGGCATGGCGCGTACTTTAGAAATCGCGGTTCGCAACATGGGCAACATGGGTAAAGGCATCTCGAGAGAAGGCCCAAAATCGATCGAGTTGATGATCCTTAATGCACTGGGCGGATTTGACTGATCGACCCTCAACTGGGGCGATCGCCCAGGGTCGTGATGAACAAGGCGGTACGAGTGACTTTAATTCTGGCCCACATCCAACGAACAGGACTGCTCGGCCTGCTGGCTCTGTGCGGAACGCTGTCTTGGGCGGGCGAAAACCCACCTCCTGGGTGTCCCACGTATCTGGACGGCGTACCCACGACGCAGGAACAACCCCAGCGACTTGACGAGTACGATCTAGAAGCTCGCGAGCTGCTCCATGCCTACACTCTGCGATTGGGTTTTCGCTCTGATCCCTATGCCGGCATAGTTCGCATCGGGGAAGCAGAGAGAGTGTTCGAGAGAATGGCGCGCCGAAAAGTCGGTGGTAAATGGGTGCCGAGCCCGATGGCTCGGGTCAACAACGCGCTCACGCTCTACAGTGTGGGCAAGAAGGACTTTGATGAAAGTCTTGTTCAAGAGTTGCTGTCAGGCGCACGCTCGTACCTCGGTACCAAAACCGGTTTGAACGAATCCCACGAGATCATCGACGATCAAAGCGAGCGGACCGCGCTCAAGTACCTGGGAGAGTACCTTCGACGCTTTAGAAGCCGTGAGTTAATGCCGGAGGAGGGGCCCGACAAATCGCCCTCCGATTCAGCGGCCCAAGATAAAAAGCCATCGCAAGCTGTCAAACCACCTCAGAAGAAAGAAGAAAAACCCGAAGCCGACAAGCGCCTGCCTAAAATTCCAAAGGAGTATAAAACAGATTCTCAAGACACGGATGCCGGCGGCGATCCACAAGGAGAGCCATATCGCATCGCCGAGACCAACACGAAGACAGCGCTGTTTGGCCAAACGACATACGTTGACATCTACGTCGACCCGCAAGGGGCCGGTCATTTTAGAGAAGTTAAACTTCCCGCCGCACCTGCCCGGCCGGGTAGCGCTCGCGATACCGGAACCGTCCTGAAGCATGAAACCTTTGGAGCTAAACAGTTCAAACTTAATCTTCCCAATGATCAGCTTCCACTTCAGCCTGCCGATCCTCGTGTCGAGATTCTTGCCGATCCCAAAGGCGGGTACCTTGTCAAAGTCAGTGGAAACCTAGCTCAAGTGGAGATCCCGCTCGTCAAACGCGGGCCCGAACGACTGCTGCCCCAGGAGTACAATGACTACACCCGGGCCATTGTCGAAGACAGCCTGTGGCCTGAGATTGTTCAGTCAAAACTCCTGAATCAGATCCGACCCGAGGCCAATCTGAGAGAGTCCGAGATCGTGCGAGCCGTGGAGAAACACTTCAGCGAAGACTATAAATACAGTGTGAAGGGAAACGGTCTAGCCGGAGTCCTTTTTAAATCGATCGAGCAGGGAAGCTTTCAGTGCAGCGAGGCGGCAGTGAACATGGCCGCGATTCTTCGAAGCCACAAGATCCCGGCGCGCTTGATCGGCGGATTTCGCGCGAAGATATTGGGGGATGGCAGCGAACAGAAATGGAACCTCATCGGACCCATCAAGGAAGGTCATGTTTGGGTCGAAGCCTATTATGACGGCGGCTGGCACACTCACGACCCCACCCCTCAAAAGCTGGATCGCAAGAAAGAAAACCAGGGAGATGAACCCGACCCCTACGTCGACGAGAAGCTCGATCATCATTTGGATAGCCCGCCTTCTGATAATCCTCCTTCAGATAGCTCCCCTTCTGATAGTCCTGCTTCTGAGCGAAAAGACGCCTCCTCTGAGCCAAAAAAGGGAGACAATCCAGCGGATAGCCAGCCAGGCTCCAGCCCTGGTAAAAGCGACAGACGCCCCCAACCGTCCGGCAAAAAGTCAACTCCGACGCCACCTAAGATCGTGAAGGCCGATCCGGATCAAACACCGGATCAAGCGGAAAAGAGCTTAGCCGAAAAAGGGCTCGCTCTGATCAATGAATCTTGGAAAAAAATTGAGAAAGTCCGAGATCAGTTCGAAAAAATCTTAGACCCAAAGAGCGATAAAACGAACGATAAGACTAACGATGCCCCCAGCAAACCCGCCGAGGACCTAGGGGGCCTCACCGCTGAGGATTTGATCAAGGACCTTGAGCTAGGATCCCTAGAGCTTGATCCAAGCCAGGACAAAAACCCGCTCATCAACCGTGCCCTCACTGTCCTGTTGCAAGTGATCCTTGACCCGACCCAAAATGGACGTTGGACGCAGCAGCATCTCGAACGCATCAATCGGTCCGTGCGGATCGCCCGCCATCCAAAGATCCAACCCTTGCTCGCCGATGCATTGCTCGCTCACTCCCGCGAGCATCCACCGCTTGCTGAGTGGATCCTCGAAAACACCCACTCCATTCTCAAAAAGGACGTCAATGTCAGCTTTGCAGAGCTTCTAAGGATCCAGAGTTCAGTCGCCCTCTACTCAAAAGTTCTCGACCCCCGAGGCATCATCCAGGCTCCCCGCAAGCTCATCCAGCGTCTCGAAGACGCCATTGAGGGTCTGCGCAAACTCTCGCACCCAGAAGCCGCAGAGCTGCAGATGGCCCGCGAGTTCTATGCTTCACTCCCGTCTCTGCTCCAGGACGAGATTGACGCCCTATGCGGAACAAAGGGCCACGTTGGGCTCGACACCCCGACTCGAAAGCTGATTCAGATGCTCAAAAACGGCGAACTGAACGAGTTCAAACTCATCGGCTCTCTTCTGCCGTATGCGGAGTTCATCCTCAAAGGGGTGCCGATGCCTGAGTACATCGAAATCCTCTCTCAGGACCGCGATCACAATATAACGGTCGGCAACGACATTCTGCCGATGCAGGGATTTGGCGAGATGGGGCGGGCCATCTATGGTCAGCCTGGCAGAACTTTTGAAGAAAACTATGTCGACCGCACGCTTTACGTTCAGGGTCGTCTTGAGCGAATCCAAATCGAGGCGGGCGAGGGTAAAGAGGACTCCGAGAACATCACGATCCTCGGCATCGACCGCTCCGGTAGCACGAGTGGTGCGAGGGGCCAACTCATCCAGGCGCTTACTAAAACTTTTGCGACGCTAGCGTTGAGCGATCGCACGGCCTCCGGTCGCCATCGTCACAGTATTGTCGTGATTCCTTTTACCGACACACTCTATGATCCCATCTACATTACCAACTTGAGCGAGTTCAAAACTTTCATTCGCGACTTCGAGAAGTTGGTTGGCGGGATTGGAGGGGGCACCAACATCGAGCTATTCATCACCCAAGCGATGGCCCATATCGCCGATGCGCAACGACGCACTGGAGACCGACTCGCTGGAGCCAGCATCGGCGTGTTCACCGATGGAGAGGCGCCCATCAACATCGAGAACCTCCGCAAGGCCCGAGGGGCCATCGACCTAGCCAAGACGCCTCTGCAAGTCCTAGTAGCGAATATCGGAAGTACTGGAAACGAGGCCCTGATCAAATTTGTGGACGAGTCCCGGGGAAATATTTTTGACGACAGCCTGTACCGGGAGTTCAGCGAACAGAAAATAAGTGAACTGATTGAGGCTTCAAATACCATCACCCTCCCAACCGGCAAAGATGTCTTCTTTACTGAGACCGCTGCTCAGGACGTCCCCATGAGCGTGGTCCAAGCGCTGGAGGACTCAAGTCGAGAGGCAACTCGATTTACACAAGAAGTACTATCAGCCGAAGGCATGGTTAAGCCTCCCGGCGCGCATCACAAGGACCTCGAGAGACTGGCGTGGAAAAACGACATGGACAAGGTTGACCCTCGTCCACTGCGTGATTGGGTGAGGGAGATGAGACGATTTGCCGATAAATCCGCCCCTTTCAGGGACCCTAAGGTGGACCATCGGGTCGTTGACGATCTGATCAAGCATTTCGAGCAACTCACCAGAATCCGTTTTGAAGACCTCCACGACGAAGAACGAGAAGGCGTGAGAGCGATTCTCACGGACTCGCTCAAACGACATCGGACCAAAAAATGAAAAGCGCACTGGCTGGCCTCGCATGCTGGGCAATCGTTGCAATGCCCGCTATGGCGCATGAGTCAAATTGCGCGGCCGGATTAGAGGGCGTCTCACTTGAGAATGACTCGAGCATCAGCCCCGACGATCGGGCAGTCCGTTGGCTCGAGGATTTGCTCGGTCCTGTAACCAACTGGCCCGTCAATGACGCCCGCGCTGCTGTCGCTCAACTGCTTGCAGGCAGTCGTGAAAGCCCCGTCTCCGAGGGTGCCGTCAGTAACAACGCGGATCTTCAAGTTCACCGAGAGCAACTTGCAGAACTCATGCGGGAAGTCTCGGATCCCGTCGCCGTTGGGCGTGCGTTGCAGGAGGAGCTCAACCGCAGAGATGGCTCCACGCAGAGACGTCAAAAGAAGAAGGAAGAGATCGAGCTGGATCTGAATTTCAGGATAGCTTTTGGCGAGGTGCCCCCTGGTAGTTTCTCGGCCTGGCTTAAGGACATCTCCCACTTTATCGTACTGCCACAACCCATTTCGATGCAGCTAGCACCCTTGACTCAGTGGCAGCTAGGAGAAGTCTTACCCGCTCTGAGAACTGAGGGTCAAAACAACAGCTCTCCCGCTGTGAATCTTACTGGGCGTGAAGCCCAGGATTTTGTGTACGAGCTCAATCGATGGGCGCGAACGAATGATCCCCGATTACTAAGAATTATACCAGGTCATCAGCCCAATTGGAGATACTCGCTGCCAGACGCCTGGGAGTGGATGTATGTGGCCTCAAATCTCGCGACGAATTCGAGCGACGCAGAAGCCTGGCGAAAAAACGATCTAATAAATAGTCTGACATTAGGAGGCTTCACATCAGTAGGTCTGGCAGCCCACTTATTTAGAGATGACCCCGCTACCGTCAATTGGGAGGTTGGCGAACTCGACCCGATGATCATCAATGGATACGAGTTCCATGACTTTGGAGGAAATGTCAGAACATTTCTGAACCCCAATCCCTTCGTAACCATTAACCAACCTACTGAGGACGATGGACCAACACCTAAATTACTTTTTCGCGCCCAAACTCCTAGAATCATTCCCAAGGAGCTCAGCTGGTTCAATAGAGAGGTATTGAAAGATAACTCCTACGACAATTCAATGCCGGTTTCAAAAGTCTATAGGTCGTATTCATACGACAAAACGTTCTTAGAATTCGTTAGCGTAAATGCAACTCTAAAACATCCCGATACGGGCATCCGTCTAATCACCTTCAAGGTTGATGCCGAAACCGACGCCCGCCTAGACCCGGACACCCCCGTTGACGAAAAAGCGACATTCGCTCGACTGGGTGCTGCCTATCTTATCTATCACATCCAGATCGAAGCTGTGGCGCATAATAAAGCCCTCAAAGCACGCCGAAAACGCTTACTCCAAGTCGTGCCCGCCGCACTGAAGGACTGGAAACAGGGACGGCGCAATCCAGAGTTTGAAAAAAATATTAAAAGTGATTCACTCGTTTTTAAAATCTTTCAACACCCTGCCATCGACCTGCGGCGCCTCGCGATCGAAGTCGAAGCACAAATCAAAACGAGAGAGGTGATGCCATGAACCTCTCTCTCCTCCCTTGCCTCTCTGCATTCCTTTTCGCCCCGCTAGCCTACGCTTCAGATTGCGGACAATCCCTGGACGGTGCTCCGCAAGACCTAGAGTCCGCGCTCAGCCCCGACGACCGGGCAGTCCGGTGGCTCAAGGATTTGCTCGGTCCTGTAACCAACTGGCCCGCCGAAGACGCCCGCGCTGCTGTCGCTCGGCTGCTTGCCGGCAGCCGCGAGAGCCCGGTCTCCGAGAGTGCCGTCAATGGCAACGCGGATCTTCAAGTTCACCGACAGCAACTTGCAGAGCTCATGCACGAGGTCTCAGACCCCGTCGCCGTGGGACGCGCGCTACAAGAGGAGCTCAATCGAAGAGAGGGTACCGCGCAGAGGCGCGAGGAAACGAGGGAGAATGTCGAGCAGGATCTGAACTTTAGAATCCATTTTGGCGAGATCCCCCCAGCTACTTTTTCGATCAATGTTAAGAACAACGGTTACGACGAGGACCGTCCTTGCTTAATTTTACTTGAGCGTCGCCTATGGATGCAGCTCACCCCCGTGACTCTGTGGCAGCTAGGAGCAGTTCTACCCAGACTAGGACGTAATGATCGAGCCGCGAACTCACCCGCCGGGGATCTCTCTTGGTATGAAGCTCAGGAATTTGTGGACGAGCTCAATCAATGGGCGAGAACGAATGACCCCCGCCTATTAAAAGTCGTACCCGGTCATCAACCCTCCTGGAGATACTCGCTCCCACACGCTTGGGAGTGGATGTACGTTGCCTCGAATCTTGCGACAAACTCGAGCGGCGTAGAAGCCTGGAGAAAAAACGATCCGATAAGAAGACTGACGTTAGGCGGCCTCGAGTCCGTGGATCAAGCAGCCCGCTTCTATCGAGATGAAACAGAAGTAATCAATTGGGAAGTCGGCAAACTCGATCCGATGATCATCAATGAAAACGCGTTTCATGACTTGAGCGGAATCCAAACTTGGCTGCGTCCCGATCCCTGGGGACCTATTTATCCAGTAGAAGGAAATAGAGAAATCCATCATGTCCAACCGCCAGGGATTACCCCCAAGGAGTTCAAGTGGTTCAATGACGATGTACTAGGTAAGTTACCTGATCCTGATATGCCGATCTCAGTGATCTCGGTACACGAATCAAATAGGCCCCCTCAGACTCCCTTCTTAGGTTTCAGCCCACATACCTCAAAGCTCAAACACCCCTCCTGGGGTATTCGCTTGATCGCTTTCGAGGCAGATGCCGCAACCGACGCGCGCTTGGACCCCTCTACTCCCGTTGACGAAGCAGCGACAATCGCTCGACTGGGCGCTGCCTTTCTCGCATTTAACATTGATAGAATTGCTGAAAGCACTGCCAACTTTCAAGCCCTTGTTGACCGAAACAAGAATGACCAGAATCGCCGGACAGGCCTTTTACAGTTCCTAAGCAGCGCCCTGAGCGTATGCATAGGGGAACTGTGCAATCCAGATGGTGATCAGTACGACCCGGTTCATGATTTCCAGCAACGCCGGGGCTACCTATTCAAGTTATTGACCTCTGCCTTGAAAGACTGGAAGCAGGGAAGGCGCAATCAAGAGTTTGATAAAACATTCGAATCCAAACGCGCGCTGATGAAGATCTTTCAACACCCTGCCCTCGACCTACGGCGATTCGCGATCGAAGTCGAAGCACAACTCAAAGCGAGAGAAGTGATGCCATGAACCTCTCTCTCCTCCTTTGCCTCTCCGCATTCTGCTTCGCTCAGCTGGCCTACGCATCAGATTGCGGACAATCCCTGGACGGTGCTCCGCAAGACCTAGAGTCCGAGATCAGCCCCGACGATCGGGCAATTAGATGGCTCAAGGATTTGCTCGGATCAGAGCTCAAGTGGCCAGCCCAAGACGCGCATGCTGCTGTCGCTCGACTGCTTGCCGGCAGTCGCGAAAGCCCAGTCTCCGAGGGTGCCGTCAGTAACAACGCGGATCTTTACGTTCACCGACTGGGACTTGCAGAGCTCATGCGGGAGGTTTCAGACCCCGTCGCCGTGGGGCGTGCGTTGCAAGAGGAGATCGGTCGAAGAGAGGGTTCCGCGCAGAGCCGACGCGAGACAAAGGAGGAAGTCGAGCTTGAACTCTACGTAAGAATGAATTTTGGCGAGATACCCCCAGGTAGTTTCTCAGCCAGAGTGGGAGAAACTTCTCAGGCAATTACTATTCCACGTCGCTTCTGGATGCAAAGCGCTCTCGTGACTGTGTGGCAGCTAGGAGAAGTTTTGCCTAGACTGAGACGTGATGATTTACTCGATAATATACCCGCTATGAAACTTTCTAGCCTTGAAGCTCAAGAATTTGTCGACAAGCTCAATCAATGGGCGAGAACGAATGATCCCCGATTACTAAGAGTCGTACCCGGTCATCAGCCCACTTGGAGGTACTCGCTCCCACACGCTTGGGAGTGGATGTATGTGGCCTCCAATCTTGCGGCGAACTCGAGCGGCCTAGAGGCCTGGCGACAAAACGCTCGATTGAACGAACTGACACTAGGCGGATTCACGTCTATGGATCAGGCGGCCCCTTACTACAACGCAAAAACTAGTGCGATGATTAGAGGGGGGGTGTGGAAGTTGGCTCCAATGATCATCAACGGTTACGAGTACTATGATTTTGAAATACTCGTGAGTACTTGGCTGCGGCCCGATCCCTGGAATTTCAGAAAAAAGCTTAGTTCGGATGATGCACCAAGTTCTAAAGCTCTGTTTCGTGTCCAGGCTCCTGGAGTCATCCATAAGGAGCTCACCTGGTTCACTCAAGAGGTAACGGGCGATTACCGCTATAATAATTTAATGCGGGAAGCATATTTCGATTCGACCACTAAAAAAGATGCACCCCTATTAGCTGTCAGTCACGGCTTCGATGGTGCAAAGAATAGCATCCGCCTGATCGCCTTCGAGGCCGATGCCGAAACGGATGCCCGTTTGGATCCAAATATTCCCGTTGACGAAGCAGAGACAATCATTCGATTAGGTGCTGCCTACCTTTCTCAACGCATTCAAGACAGCGAGGAAAAGGCAGCTAATTTTGGATTCAAAGAACGCCGAACACACCTGCTCCAAGTCGTGGACGCCGCGCTGAAGGACTGGAAACAAGGACTGCGCAAACCAGAGATTGAGGAAGAGTTTGGACACAGACTGTCGAGTATCCTTCAACACCCAGACCTCAACCTGCCTCGCTTCGCGCTTGAAGTCGAAGCGCAACTCAAAGCACGGGGGGTAACTCCATGAACCTCTCCCTCCTCCTTTGCATCTTCGCATTCTGCTTCGCTCCGCTGGCCTACGCATCAGATTGCGGACAATCCCTGGACGGTGCTGCGCAAGCCCCAGAGTCCGAGATCAGCCCCGACGATCGGGCAATTAGATGGCTCAAGGATTTGCTCGGTCCAGTAACCAACTGGCCCGTCGAAGACGCCCGCGCTGCTGTCACTCGACTGCTTGCCGGCAGCCGCGAAAGCCCAGTCTCCGAGAGTGCCGTCAGTAACAACCCGGATCTTTACGTTCACCGGCAAGAGCTTACAAAGTTCATGCAGGAGATCTTAGACCCCGTGGCCGTGGGGCGTGCGTTGCAGGAGGAGCTCGATCGAAGAGAGGGCACCTCGCAGAGACGCGGCGAAACGAGGGAGGACGTCGAGCAGGATCTGAACTTTAGAATCAATTTTGGCGAGATCCCCCCAGCTACTTTTCCGATCAAACTAAGGAACAGATCTTACGATATTGAAAAATCTTACTTAATTGAATTTCAACGTCGCATCTGGATGCAGCTCACTCCCGTGACCCTGTGGCAGCTAGGAGAAGTTTTACCCTACCTGAGACGTGATGATCGACCTGCAAACTCCCCCGCCGGGGATCTCACTTGGTTTGAGGCTCAGGCATTTGTGGACGAGCTCAATCAATGGGCGAGAACGAATGACCCCCGCCTGCGAAAAGTTGTAACCGGTCATCAGCCGACTTGGAGATACTCGCTGCCAACCACCTGGGAGTGGATGTATGTGGCCTCCAATCTTGCTGCGAACACAAACGGCCATATGGACTGGCGAGAAAAATCTAACTTACGCGAACTGACCTTGGGCGGATTCACCTCTATGGATCAGGCGGCTCCCTATTACAGAGGCAGAGCTGATCCAGTCAATTGGGAGGTCGGCGAGCTCGATCCGATGAACATCCACGGAAACGCGTTCCATGACTTTGGCAGAGACATCAAAACCTGGATGCGTCCCGATCCCTGGGGACTCATTTATCCGAAATATGGAGACATTAGACACCATCGTGGCCAAACGCCTGGGATTGTACTCAAGGAGCTCTACTGGTTCAATGCTAATGTATTAGGCAAATTTTCTACTCCTAGTATGCCGACCTCAGAAATCTGGAAGGACACCTCATCTGTTGCCCCCGATACACTCGTCTTAGGGTTCAGACTTATGAATTCAAGATACAAACATCCAAATTTAGGCATTCGCCTAATTGCCTTCGAAACAGATGTCGAAACAGACGTCCGCTTGGACCCGTCTACTCCCGTTGACGAAACATCGACTATCGCTCGAATAGGTGCTGCCCATCTCACTTTTGAAATTGATGAAATAGCTAAAAGTGAAGACAGTTTTAAAATTTTTATTGATCATTTAAATAAAATTCAAAACCGGACAGGCTTGTACCATTTCGTGAAGAGAGGTCTGAACGAATTGACAATGGTAATCCGCAATCCAGAGTTTGATGTTGATTACATGTATAGTTTCCAAAAAAACCGAAGATACCTGTTCAGTTTATTGGACCCTGCCCTGAAAGACTGGAAGCAAGGACGCCGCAATCTGGAACTTGAAAAAGCATTCGAATCCCACCGTGATCTGATGAAGATCCTTCAACACCCTGCCCTCGATCTGCAGCGACTCGCAATCGAAGCCGAAGCGCAACTCAAAGCGAGAGGATTGACTCCATGAACCTCTCTCTCCTCCTTTGCCTCTCCGCATTCTGTTTCGCTCCGCTGGCCTACGCTTCAGATTGCGGGCAATCCCTGGACGGTGCTGCGCAAGATCCAGAG
>JACCDG010343921.1_pt1 | contig 30141 bp, 27 predicted proteins | sample 7442471 | NCBI WGS metagenome assembly JACCDG01 (sample SAMN15323444, study PRJNA562643) | freshwater metagenome | isolation source: river surface water | place: USA:Blue River Watershed | collected 2017-08-17 | reverse complement strand
TTTCATATGTAAGCCATTTTAGCACAAAGCGCTAGCGCTTGTTAGGTGCTCGGTAATGCTTGCAATCTGTCCCGTGCGAACCAGGAAGCATATTAATACTCATCAAAAACTCTCCGACAATTTCACCGCCAACGAACTTAAAATGTTTCTTAAAAAGCTTTACCCAGAGAGTCTTATCTCCTCTCATCTCTTTTGCCTGCATATCGAGCCACGCTCTAAAAGTTCCATATTCTTTTTGTATCCTGATGAGTTCTTGTGCATTATGGATAGCCGCATTAATCTTTAAACGATTACGGATAATCCCTGGATCGTTCATAAGACGCACAAAATCTTTCTCACCGTACTTCGCGACCTTTTTAATATCAAAGTTGTGGTACGCCTTTCGGAAGTTTTTCTCTTTTACGAGAATAGTGTGCCATGAAAGCCCTGCCTGATTAATCTCCATGACAAGTCTACAAAAAAGTTCGTTGTCGTCGTGGATTGGAACGCCGTAGTGAAGATCATGATAGATTTTATCAACATCGTTTTCATCGAGTATTCCTTTTGTATAAGAACAATATGGATGCATGTACTCTAATCTTGCCTATTTTGTTAAGTCTATTTTTATGGTTCGATTTTCTCTATCTGTCGGGAGGAGTAGCAGCACTTTCCTAGTGTATTTTTCAGGAAGATCGTGAATACTTCTTTTACCATCACGAATCTCTCTGATATTCCGTTTTATTTCCTCTACAGTGTAAGTCTTAGGCTCTAGTGTGTTGGATTCATAGTTGGGTCGTTGCTCTGTGATGTCTCCAACAGCATCAATCAATGTATCTAGCTCATCATATGTTGTACATCTGTCCACTTCAGGATCTGAGTGGAATATAACTTCCTCACTTCTCATGTCAGGATGGTCTGGGACTTGGTGAACTCGTGTGTCCATATAACAAAAGTATACATCAAAGAAATATATCGTAAATACGCCATAGTTAGCATTCCTCTACAACCCCAAAATACGGTAGAGTGCAATACCAGCAGCTATTGTGACATTTAATGACTCTTTGGTACCCAACATTGGTATTTCAGCTACAATATCACACACACCAAGGACTTCTTGTGACATGCCAGTAACCTCTGGACCAATAATAAAAGCCAGTTTTTCTTTACCTTTTATATTCACCTCTTTATAATCAACAGACTTCTCGTCTTGCTCGATAGCGATAATATAGTATCCTCCATCTTTTAAGGTAGTGAGGCATGTGGCGGTGTCTTCGCTGTACTCCCAAGAAACAGTCTCCTCAGCGCCGAGCGCAACCTTGGCAAAATCTTTTCTCTTGTCCCCTTTTTTATCAAGAGGTGTTGGTGTAGTGCCACAAAGTACGATGTGGGTAACACCACATGCGTTGGCTGTTCTAAAAATAGAACCAACGTTGTAAACACTGCGGAGATTATCTAAGATGAGGACGACTTTCATATGGCAATACTAGCATGCGGAGCGGTAAGTAGTTAGCAAGGAGTAACCAGGTGACACCTGTCTACCTGCGACCAATGCTTATTTGCTGACTACTATGATCTCAACTTCCAGCCAGTTTTAAAAATGTAGACACACGCCACAAGTGAAAGTGCAGTAAGAGTGCCGAGAACGGTAACACCAAGGAGAAGTGACGCTTCATGATACCCTGTGAGGGCATACCTCATCCCGTCTACAACATAGAAGACTGGATTTAAGAAAACAACAAACCGCCACGCCTCTGGAAGCATGTGTATTGAGTAGAAAGCGCCACCCAAGAATGTTAGCGGAGTCAAAATGAAGTTCGTAACAATGCCGAATTTTTCGAAACTGTTATCTGCCCAAATGCCAGCAATAAGACCAAGGAAGCCAAATAAGAAAGAAACGAGTAGCACATACCCCACAAGAAGAAATGGGTGCGCCAAAGTATTGACCCCGAACATAACAGCCACCACAGAGAGTGCGACCATAATAGCGAGAGCTCTTACTACACCACTAACAATAAGAGAGAGCACAAGTTCAACATATGAGAGAGGCAGTGTAAGGAGATCCTCTAACGTTCTTTGGAACTTCATGAAGTATATAGAGAAACTAGTAGCTGAGAACACGGCCATGATGAGATTCATTGCGAATACTCCTGGAAAAACGAAGCTGAGATACGGCAAGCCTTCGATTAGGTCAATCTTGCTTCCAAGGACAAAACCGAAGACGAAAATATACAAAACGGCCGTAAAAAATGGAGCTATGAGTGACTGCCCGATAACACGTTTTGTCCTTCCAACTTCTCTACGAATAAGAGTATAGAGTCCAATCCAGTTACTTAAATATGTTTTCATATTGTTATGCTGAGTGTCCGATTAAGGTAAGGTACACCTCTTCTAACTTCTTACCGTTTGTTAATTCTTTCATTGGCGCGTCCTTGATAATTGTTCCATCCTTGATGATGGCCACCCGCTCACAAAGAGCTTCGACTTCTTCTAGGTAATGAGATGTGAGGAGAATCGTCTTCCCCTCTCCATGTAACTTGCGAAGGTACTTCCATAGTGACTGTCGCGTCTCCACATCCACCCCAGCGGTTGGCTCATCTAATATAAGAACATCAGGGTGATGCATCATTGCTTTTGCAAGCATAGTGCGACGCTTGAGGCCACCTGAAAGAAACTGAAACTTTTTGTCTCTATGTGAGACTAATTCGAAAAGTTCTAGAAGCTCTTCTCTTCGCTTTTCCATTTCTTTCCCGACGATACCAAAAAATCCTGCCTGATAGTCAAGAATCTCATCCACTGTCTGAAAAATATCAATAGTAAAGTCTTGAGGTGATACCCCAACACGAGCTCTCGCTTCACGATATTCCTCCACTACGTCATGGCCATGAACTAGAACCTTACCACTTGTTGGAGAGGTCACTCCAGTGATACAGCTAATAGTAGTAGTCTTCCCTGCCCCGTTTGGACCAAGAATCCCAATAAATTGCCCCTTAGGTATAGAGAGGCTAATGCCGTGGAGTGTTTCAATCTTGGCATTTCGATATGTCTTTCTTAGTTCTGTTATTTCTATGGCCTGCTTCATAGTATTACTTTACTTGGTGCATAGACATCGGACCAATGAAGTCCATCTTGCCAATCTTTACACCTTGGTTGCGCAAAATATCGTAAGCCGTAATGGTGTGGAAAAGTGTATTCTGAAGAGCAAACTCTTGTATAAAGTCCTTACCAAGAATATATGCTCCGCCCATCCAATAGAGTGACACCTGACGGTCATCAGCACCTTCAAAGTCTTTATCAGAAAGTAGTGCAACTATTTCTTGAGTTCTTATGATTCTTTCCTTCAGTTCAGCAAATGTAGTTTCATTATCTTCCATTTTTATGTGCTCCTTTCCCGCTAGAAGGTAGAGGTTGCGACGTGCATCATCAGTCGCGATACGAACCTGAGAGACAAACGGAAACATATCAGGCGCAAGTCGTGCGTTGAGAAGCACCTCGTCTGCAAGACCGTTATCTTTGGCATGAAGTTCTCCTTTCTCTACTATTCTCATGAGCGATGCAAGAGTTTTAATGATAGTGGTATGAAGTAGTTGATATTGTGTCATAAACAAAAAATAAATAGTTAGTATGCTAAGTATATCACACTATCTCACCTCTTACTACGTAGTCTTTTGGTATAAAGTGGTACGAAGTCCAAGTGGACTAGATCCTTCCTTGCGAAACTTTTTTGAAAGTGTTAGCTGGTAGAACCCAAATACTGCAGTTAGTAGCGTCGACCAAAATTTATAAGAAACCCATATATCGTTACTATAGTTGCGCCAAACTATTTCATTAGTAACAGTAAGCAGTAGAAAGAATAGCCCCCACCTTACTGAAAGAATAAACCACCCCCTCTCCTCAATATCAAATAGTCCGATAAAGAGAGGCTTAAGCATTGCTTTATCAAAGAGAGCTCCCGTTAAAAGAAACACTGCGAAGAAGCCGTTATAAAATGTATCCTTAACCATAAAAAGTTCTGGATTTTTAAATAAAAGAGTAATACATCCAAAGAAAAGTACTGAGGCCCCAGCAATAAGAGGGAACCAGGCGATTCTTTTTTCTAAAATATATGAAGTGATAAGGGCTATCGCGGTAAAAAAAGTGAAGACCGCTGTAGAGATAAGAAACCCTCTGTCTTCAGAGCCAAGAAATGATAGCGCGATAAAAAAAAGTATGATGGGGCCAAACTCAATCGACCACGCAATTATTGTTGGCTTGTACTTTTGTAACATCTACTGATAATAGCACATATGAGTTGCTAATAATTTTGCTTACTATCTATACGCAACCGTCACAGAAAGAAAAAGTGTATACTTGTACCTATGATGAAAAAAATACTAGCAATAGCACTAGAGGCAGCGCCTGTTATTCTGATGGTTTTGCTCATTCCTTTGGTGCTCAACGACTACATCCTTGCAGTGCTGTACCTCCTTATCACATGCGTATCTTTTGTAGTTAAAAGAGAAAAGAATGATATCGCCATTTATTTCTTTGGATTAGTAATCATGACAATCTCGGAGACATTCTTCTTAGCTACTGGTGTTGAAACATTTACCAGAACGACACTGTTTGGAATAATGCCTATCTGGTTACCGTTACTTTGGGCTTACGGATTCGTGGCAATTAAGCGTGGAACAAGAATATTAGAAAACTAAAGAAGAACAACTTTGCCACTTGCAGTAAAAACAACACCCTCTTTTTTAAGAACCGTCTCCTTACTATTGCCCTGGAGTCCGTTATAGTGACCAATAGTTCCATCTGACTTTACAACCCTGTGGCATGGAACATTCTTATCTTTGTTACCTGCCATAATATTCCCAACTGCACGAGATGCGTTCTTATTCCCAGCTTTTGCTGCAACTTGAGAATAAGTCATCACGTTGCCTTTTGGAATATTACTTACCAACTCAAGTACTCTTTCTTTAAAAGTTTTCATGTAAGTAAAGTATATCATCACATAAAAAGACGAACTTAATCCTTTTTACATGAGAAAAACAACGGTTACGAGTATGAGCCAAAAGAATGCAAGAAGTGTCTTACTGAAACCAGCCCTTTCTTGGTGAGAGATAAGCTTGGTGACTAAGTAGCCAAATATAAAATAAAACGGCAGCACCTGAAGACATGAAAAGTGAGAAAACGGTCCCAAGTTATCTGGTAAATAATAAAATATATAACTACCAAACAGTGCGAAGAACGTGGTGTTATACCATAGCTCAATCAATATTGCTTCGAGGGACATAATCAGTCCAGCGCGACTCTTTGTGTAAATACCAAACTTGCCAAGAACTACTTCACTCAAGTATTTATAGACACCTAGCGATCCCCACACAAAAATAAACATTTTACTAACATGTCCACTGTTTACCGGGTATAAGTAATATACCCACAAATACTCGCCAAAAAAGCGACCATAGAGTGTGTTCACAAATATTTCACCAATAACACCAAACAGAGAAAATATGGTGACATAAAGAAAAAGCTTCTTCGGGTCGACACGTATAAACTTTCCATAAGCAAGAGAAGCTAGGAGGTAAAAAAATAAAATGAAGGAAAGGCCGAAAATCGCTACAGTTATAACTGATATGTCAAACATTTGGTAAGTATATCAAAACACTTTATCCTAACACTTCACTACTTACAGATTAGCGTCGAAAATACTTAAGTGTCATGTAAAGATTGAGCACTGGGTTAACCTCATCTGATGTCTCAGTTCGATTCCCATCCCTGTTAAATATAAGTCGCACAAGGCAGCGTTTGCTATTGCACCCAAGACTCACTTCGTTCGTAGCAGAGGGTGGGGGATTCGAACCCCCGAAGGCTTTCACCTTGCTGCCTTTCCAAGGCAGTGCACTAGACCGCTATGCGAACCCTCTATATTTAGTTAACCTAAGCAGATTTATGTAACTTCACACTTCTTGGAAGATTCCAAGCAACTCTCTTTGTTCTCTTCGCTCATGCTAGACCGCTATGCGAACCCTCTACAATTATCTGTTTCAGAAGATTTTTATTTTAGCATAAACAAAAGCGAAGTCGAAGACTTCGCTTTTGTTGTGTTCCTTCTATTTTTTACTTCTCAATGTTTATTTCTGCTCCCTTTGGTGCGTTTTCATGCTGCTCTTCAGTCTCACTTCTTTCTACGTGCATGTGCCCTGCGCGCTTATACTCGTGCTTCTTTTCGGTGAAGTAATATACTAGCGGGCCGACAATAGGAACACCCACAATCAGAATAATCCACCAGAATCTATCTTGCTTACCTGCGTCCACTGCCATCCAAAGTGTGAATGCTATCACCAACATGTAGAGAGCATAGACAAAGACAGTGAGGAGAACTCCAAACATTATGCTAAGAAAAATCATCATGGATTTTAGTGGGTTTTGTTTAACAGCTTGTTAACACGTTCCTGCACAGGAGGATGTGTCATGAAGAGCTTTTGAAGCCAAGATACCTCTTCGTACTCCCTCGCCTCACTTTCATCGTTGATACCAGTAGGATCAGAAATAAAGAGATGAGCAATTGCAGAGTGCTGGACACGCATCGGCTGATGAAAGTTACTAATCTTCTCAAGAGCTGAGGCAAGCCCCTCAGGGTATCTAGTGATGAGTGCACCGGTTGCATCAGCTAAGAACTCTCGCTCACGTGAAATAGCGAGCTTGATAATCATTGCTGCGATTGGAGCCAAAATAATTGCGACAATTCCAAGAATCATAAAAAGAGGACTCTTGTTGTCGTTGTCCTTTCCTCCAAACATTGACGCATGGAGTACCATATCTGCAACGAACGATATCATTCCTGCAAATACCACAACCACCGTCTGAATGAGCATGTCACGATTACCAATATGAGCAAGCTCGTGAGCAAGAACACCTTCTAACTCTGACTTGTTGAGAAGTGGCAAGAGTCCTGTTGTTACAGCAACTACTGCGTGGCTCTGGTTCCTTCCTGTAGCAAAGGCATTTGGTGCTGGGTCATCAATCACGTAGAGTTTTGGCATTGGTAGCCCTGCAGTGATACAGAGATTCTCTAGAGTATTCCAGAGGTCTGGGAAGTCGTCCCTACTCTCAATAGGACGAGCATTAGCCATCGAGAGTACCAGCTTATCAGAAAACCAATACGCACCGATGTTAGTGGCTATGCTGATTGCTATTGCCGCATACAATAGAAGCGGGTTACCGTAGACAAACGATAGAGAAAAACCGATAACAATGACAAGGAGTAGGAACCCAGTCATCATGAACCATGTTTTACGAACGTTTGCTGCCTGATTTGAATAGAGTGTCATAAGTAGAAAGTAGAACGTAGAGGATAGAAGATGGGGACACGAATCTCCACCTGCTTCTCTCTACTGTTCTTCGGCTAGAATTTTACTTCAACTGGCTGCTTAGCGGCTTGCTCCCCTTCCTCCAACTCGAAGAACTTTTCCTCAGTAAAAGAAAAAGTGTTAGCGATGATATTAGACGGCACAGTTGCAATCTTAGTGTTGTACGCAACAACGTTAGAGTTGTAGAACCTGCGAGATGCCTGAATCTTGTTCTCAGTATCTGCCAACTCATTTTGAAGCTGTAGAAAGTTCTGGTTACTCTTTAAGTCTGGGTAACTTTCGGCTAGAGCAAATATACTCTTAAGAGCTCCAGTTAACATATTCTCAGCACCTGCGTGTTCTTCCATCGTTTGAGCACCCATAGCCTTTGAGCGAGCCTCTACAACTTTTTCAAGCGTAGAAGTCTCAAAATTTGCTGATCCCTTAACAGTGTTGACCAGGTTAGGGATCAGATCATAGCGACGTTTAAGCTGAACTTCAATATCTGACCAAGCCTCTTTTACTCTCATACGAAGAGTAACAAGGCTGTTGTACATGCCGATGACAATGACTACAATGACACCGACGACAATAAGACCGATGATAAGTGGTGACATAAATATAAATTAAAGCAATTTCAATTAACCTTCTCCCCCTGTTCTTTCGTAACTGTCTACACAAAGGGGCGGCATCATCTATGGTACAAAATAGCCCCCCAAAGTCAAGGAAAAAGATTTGACAAGAAAGACGCATTGTCTTGTTGCCTCAAGGTTCTTGGTGCGCTCGGAATAATCTCTTATTTTGCTTGCCTTTTTTGACACTTTTGTTACCATGAGAATTACCTATGAAAAATGAGCACCAAGACAATCTTCTCTTTCGTAAGCGACACTCGCTTGCCCATGTTCTCCTCATGGCCATTAAAGAGCTTTACCCGAACGCCCTCCCAACAATTGGACCTGTAACGGAAACAGGTTTTTACTATGATATTGACTTTGGAGCTAGCAAAGTTGGCACGGATGAACTCCCTATCCTGGAAGAAAAAATGAGGACCATCCTCGCCAAGAGCCTAGACTTTAAAGTTACAGAGGTTTCTAAAGAAGAAGCCCTCACTCAGTTTAAAGAAAATAAATATAAGACTGAATTGATTGATGGAATTGTTGATGGAGGAGCACCTATCACCTTCTATCACACTGGTGAAAATTTCTTCGACCTTTGCGAAGGACCTCATGTTGAGAATACGTCAGTGATTGCACCTGACTCATTCATACTTGAGAAAGTTGCTGGCGCTTACTGGAGAGGAGACGAGAAGCGTGGCATGCTTACTCGCATCTACGGACTAGCGTTTGATACAAAAGAACAACTCGACGCATACACTCTCCAACAAGAAGAAGCCAAGAAGCGCGATCATCGCGCACTTGGTCAACTACTCAACCTCTTCATCTTTTCTCCACTCGTTGGGCCTGGACTTCCACTTTGGACACCACGAGGGACTGTACTTCGTACAGAAATAGACTCATTCGTTCAGGAACTCCGCAAAAAATATAACTATGGACGTGTTACCATCCCTCACTTCACCAAACCAGATCTATACATAAAAAGTCAGCACTATGAAAAATATGGCGAGGACTTATTCAAGGTGAAGACTCGTGACGGTCACGAGCTTTGTATTAAGCCAATGAACTGCCCGCACCATGCACAGATCTACGCTAGCCAACTTCGTTCTTATAAAGAACTCCCCATCCGTTACAGTGAGACAACAATGGTGTACCGTGATGAGCAGTCAGGTGAACTAAATGGTCTATCTCGCGTTCTCTCTATCACTCAGGATGACGCACATGTGTTCTGCCGCGAATCACAATTAAAAGATGAGATGAGTAATATCTGGGGACTTATTGAAGATTTCTACTCTACATTTGGATTTAACGAACTCACACCTCGATTCTCAAGAAGAGATGACGATCCAAAGTTCAAGGGCAATATCGAGTTATGGGAAAAAGCAGAGGGAGCGATACGAAATCTTCTTGACGAAAGAGCGCCAGGTACATGGGTTGACGGAGAAGGTGAAGCTGCATTTTATGGACCAAAAATAGACTTTATGGCAAAGGACGCTCTTGGCCGAAGCCATCAAGTAGGGACCATACAGCTCGACTTCGTCCAACCAACAAACTTTGGACTAGAGTATGTTTCGGAAGAAGGCAAGCGTGAGATGCCTGTTATGATCCACTGTGCTGTTGCTGGGTCTCTTGAAAGATTCTTATCTGTATACATCGAACACACTGCAGGGAACTTCCCTCTTTGGGTCTCGCCAGTACAAGTCGCAGTGCTTCCAATTAACGAAAAGCATTTTGAATATGCGGAGGGTGTTGTGAATGAACTAAAGAAAGCAGGACTCAGGGTTGAGCTCGATACTTCAAAGGACGGCTTAGGTAAAAAGGTGCGTTATCAAAAAGAGATGAAGACTCCATATTGGCTCGTCATTGGAGACAAAGATATGGAGGTTGGCATGGTTACGCTTGAATCAAGAGATGGAGGGAATCTTGGGCAGATGACTAAGGAGGAAATCACTAAAAAACTTACTGAGGAAATATCAAACAAAGCTTAGAAACTACTGGTTAAATAAAAAAGGATCCGCCGTGTCACCACGGCGGCTTTTTTAGATCCCCTCCCTTCGCAAAATGTCTTCGAAAATGTTGACAGTCCTTTTGGCGCCACTAAATAGTTTTCTCCTCTCAGGACCTCCGTTTGGGACGGGTCCCGAGAAGTAACCAAAGTTCCTTAGGTTGCCGTCCTTTTGTTTCAGCATGACCAGAACAGGAACTTTGAGGTTAGCTGGTTGACTAAACGGCATGGCATCAATGATGACACTATCCAGTTCGTTCACGACTAGCCACGCATACGGGATGCTGGCCACCTGATGAGACTTCCCATCACCATCACTCAGGCTCTCAACCTAAGAGTAGGAACCTGTTGCCATATGAAAATGTGGGTGAAAAATGAGCTCGAGCGCTTTCACCACTTGGTAGATTCCAACGTTTGGATTTTTGTAATGAGTGGCACTATAGAGCGCAATTAGTTTTACCATCCTACGGTAAGAGCTCTCCGCTGTGTGTTCAATGTTCATCGTAAACCTTAAAATAGTTGGCCAGAGTGGATATATAATGTATACCACCACAAAAAACAATTAAGGAACAAAAGCCGCCCATGGAGACGTCTTCTGTCTCCGGGCGGCTACGTACCGTCTCCGTTCTCTACATCTGCTGTTGTTGCATCTACTGTTGTGCCTTGGCTAGCGCCTCCTGAATTGGACAGGGCTTGCGTTGCTGTTGTTGCTCGCCCTGAGCCTTCGTCTCTTGCTGTTGCTGTTGCATCGGTTTCTTCCACAATGTGCAGTGTGGGAACAAATCTTTTCACCCACTTGGTTTTTGATAACCCGCCATCATTTGCAGCCACACCGTATTCCTCTAAAGGCCACAGTGTGAAGCAATGTTCTGACGGGAATGTGTTTACAACTTCCGAAAGAGGAACTGTCACGCGGACGCCCTCTTTTCGTTAGTTGCGCCGGGTAGGATGATAACACAGAAAATGAGAAAAAGGAAGACCGATTCGCTGCCTTCCTTTTTATGTATTTACAGTCAATGAAGACACAAAGAAAAAACCCGCATTTCTGCGGGCAGGGTTGCAGCAGCAACTCGCTCTCAGCCGTCTGGCATCGAGTCATCTGTCGGGGTCGGGAGCAGAGCACTTCCCGGCACCGTCTCACGCACTGGGGTGGGTGGTGCAGCACCCTCGGGCTCCGCACGCAAGCCATGGTACGCAGTTACACAAGTGCCTTCAAGCTGCGTTCTTCGAAAGCGTTCTTGCGCTGGCGAGAAAGGGCTATGGACATCGTGGGGTGGAGTCGGTGGCATTTTTGCCTCCTTGGCAACTAGTTGAGACTTCTTCAGACTACTAATCTTTTAGTTATATGTCAAGATTCGCCTGCTTAGCGTATGTCTGAATAAAGCTCTTGCGAGGACCGACTTCATTACCCATGAGCATCTCAAAAATCTTGTCAGCCTCTTCAGCTTCGTGAATGGAGACAGTCTTGAGTGTCCTGTTCTTTTGATCCATTGTTGTCTCCTTAAGTTCATCTGGGTTCATTTCTCCAAGACCTTTGTAGCGCTGGATGCTTGGCTTCTTCCCTGACTTCTTAATCATCTTCTCTTCCTTTTCAGTGGGAGTATCTCCTGTTTCTCCAGCTTCTACCACTTCTTCAACGTCACCTTCAATATCTGCTGGGTCGATGTCATCAAACCCCATGTCTTTTAGTACAGCAGCTTTTTCAACGTCTGTGTAAGCATAACGCACATCCTTTCCATAAGAAACTTTGTACAGTGGTGGTTGCGCAATATAGACATACCCCGCTTCAATAATTGGACGGTAGTACCGGTAGAAGAAAGTAAGAAGGAGTGTTCGAATGTGTGCACCATCCACGTCGGCATCGGTTGCGATAATAAGCTTATGATAACGAACTTTAGAAATATCAAATGTGTCGCCAATTGCTGCACCCATTGCTAACACAAGGTTCTTAATCTGCTCTGAACCTAGCATCTTGTCGAGGCGTGCACGCTCTACGTTCAAGATCTTTCCACGAAGAGGAAGGATGGCCTGAGTACGACGATCGCGACCCATCTTGGCAGAACCACCCGCAGAGTCTCCCTCCACTATGAAGAGTTCTGATTCACTAGGGTCGTTACTCTGACAGTCTGCAAGCTTACCTGGAAGCGAGAAGCCTTCGAGCGCTCCTTTACGAAGCACCGAGTCCTTAGCTGCCTTGGCAGCTTTGCGGGCGCGAAGTGCGAGCAGTCCCTTATTGATGATTTCTTTTGCGTCATCTGGATTCTCCTCCATGAACATAGTGAATGAATCAGAGAATACGGTTGCAACCGCACCTTGTGCTTCCATGCTCCCAAGCTTAGCCTTGGTCTGTCCTTCGAACTGAATCTCGCGAAGTTTAACAGAGATAACAACTGTAAGACCCTCGAGCACATCATCTCCTGTAAGATTTTCGTCCTTGTCTTTCAAAATACCATTCTTGCGAGCATACGCATTGATGAGGCGTGTGAGAGATGTCTTAAAACCAGTAACATGCGTCCCCCCTTCTGCTGTTCCAATATTGTTAGCATATGCTGCGATCTTCGTAGCATAGTCATCAATATATTGAAGAGCGATCTCTACACCAACACCATCTTGCTCCTTTTCAACATAAAAAATATTCTTATGAATAGGCTTAGAGAATTCATTGTAGTGCTTAACGAGCGACTTAAGCCCTCCCTCAAAATGGAATGACTGACTTGGTTGTTCGTACCCAAGATCATAGAGATACGTCTCACCTTCTAAATCGACTTTACCTTCGTAGTTACGTGCATCAATTACGTGAATAGTAAGACCCTTTACGAGGTACGCTTGTTGACGAAGATGTGTGACTACCCTGTCCCAGTTAAAATCAGTTCCTTCTTTGAAGATCTCAGCATCTGGTTTAAACGTAACGACAGTACCATGCAGCTTACTCTTACCAATCTGCTTTACAGCTGCCTTCTTAACCCCTTGCTTATACTCCTGCATGAAGAGCCCTCCTTCGTGATGAACTTCAACCTTAGTATGAATAGAAAGCGCATTAACAACAGACGCCCCCACGCCGTGAAGACCACCTGACACGTTATATCCATCACCTCCAAACTTACCACCAGCGTGGAGCGTACACATAATAGTCTCAAGTGCTGAGACTTTAGTCTTAGGGTGAATACCTGTTGGAATACCACGACCATTATCTACCACTCGCACATACCCATCTGGAAGAAGTGCAACTTCGACTCTGTCTGCGTGACCATTCATCGCCTCATCGCGAGAGTTGTCGAAAATTTCCCAAATAAGATGATGGAGGCCGTCTGGTCCGGTAGACCCAATATACATTCCAGGGCGCTTGCGTACTGGTTCTAGACCTTCAAGAACTTGGATTGAACTTGCGTCGTAGACCCCCTTCTTTGATGTAGATTTTTCTTCTTTTCCGGCCATATAGTGTTAGAAATTAGTCTTTCTATTATAGCATTTTTACTGACAAAAAGCGAGTGGACAACGTATGTATTAAGCCTTATTTTATAAGGTTTTTTAAGCTAATTTTTTAACCTCTCGTACGAAGACGTCGTTACGCTCATATTCATTATTAAAATACTTTGAAAATGAAGCAAAGCCTGGAGAAAACAAAATAATATCCCCCTCTTTTGCAAGACTAAAAGCCTGTCGTACGCAGTCCTCTAGTTGTTCGTGCAAATGTGCTTTTGGAAGAGCGATAGTATCAGTCCCTGTGCCTGCGAGGTAGACAACTTCTTGCGTGTGATCTTTTAAGTACTGCTCATAAGTGTCTTTTGAGAGACCTTTATCAGCGCCACCTGTTATAACGATAGGCTGCTTATTGTATGTTGCTTCTATGGCCTTTATACCAGCAACAGTAGCGTCCCCAGTGGTCGCGTTGTTGTCATTAAAAACTCGCACGCCGCGAAAAAGACCCATATCTTCGAGACGACCGTCAACTGGTTTAAAAGTTGCTATTGCAGTATCTATCTCTTCATCAGATAACCCACATTGTGTGCCCACGTCGTATGCGAGGCCTGCAGCAACTTCGTTGTGCTCCCCGATAATTTTCATTTGTAGTTTTCTTGGTGATGACTCGACAAGTTCTTGCTTCTTATCTCTTTTGTGTATTTCCTCTTTTGCTTGAGTGCTCGCGATGAGAACATCGTACTCGTTTTGATAACGATAAATATTTGCTTTGTCGCTAAAATACAACTCTTTGTCGTTCTTATAATAATTCATGTGGTCATCCATAAAACTCGTGAAGACTGCAATGTGTGGACTTATCTTCATATCGCCAAAGCCTTGCAGCTGCCAAGAATCTAGCTCAAGTACCACATAGTCTCCATCTTCTACTTCATCAAGCAGTGGGAGATTGGCGACACCGCGAATGTTCCCACCGAGGTGCACCTTCATACCATTTTCTTGTAAAACATGAGCAATGAGCTGTGTAGTTGTACTCTTTCCCCTTGTTCCAGTGACGCCGATAATTGTTACATCAGGCAACTGGTCTATGATTATTGAACAAAGAAGAGCTGCCGACATGTACACTGGAATCTTTTGTTTTTGAGCATAAAGGATGAACTCACTGTCATATGACACACCTGCGGCTTTTAGAATAAAATCCTTGTTCTCAAAATCTTCCCCGACATGTTCTCCTAATCGAAATGTTATGTTATTAAATTGAGAAAGTTCTCCCACGGAAGACCGCAGCTCTTCGCTGCTTTTTTTATCAGTCACAACGACACTCCCACAATGCGTCGCTAAAAATTGTGAGTCACCAACACCACGACCAAGCAGCCCCAAACCCATCACCGTAACCTTCTTTTCTTTGAAATACTCCTCGTATAATTCTTTTCTCATATTTTTACGTAAAGCGAACTTTATTCAATTCTTCGAAAGCATTTCCTGCACCCATGTTAACGATGACACTTTTTTCCTTGTCGTAAGTAGAAACAAATACACTCACATCGTTAAGTGAAGCCATTTTTGAAGCATTCCCACCTGCTTGGTTAATCGTAGCTACAACGATATCTTCACTAATAACCGTATCGTCTTCAGTTCGCGCTTTATAGATTGGCAAGATATGTACTTCGTCAACGTCTTTTAAGACCGCAACGAAATCGTCAAGGAGTGCTTTAGTGCGAGAATAAAGATGGGGCTGGAAAAGCATCGTTATATGGTACTCGCCTTTTGGATACTTTTCTCGCAAAGCGTTGTAGGTCGCCTGTATTTCTTTTGGATGGTGGCCATAGTCGTCATAGATGATAACCCCCTTTTCTGTCATGCCTTTATATTCCATCCTCCTCCATGTCCCTGGAAATGATAAGAGTCCCTCTCGTATCTTCTCTTCATCAAGCCCAAGAGACTTGAGTAAGGTTAGAACAAGACTCGCGTTTTCTCTATTATGTGTGCCAGGCACTGAGAGGTTAATCATTGTCCCAACCTCAGCACCAACGGCAATATGTTTAGCTGATGTTGAGAGAATTACATTTGGATGTGTCACAAGAACACCTTCACTGTCTAGTTTTTCTACGAATGACTGAAAGGCTCTTCGTATATCATCGATATCTTTATAGTAATCGAGATGATCTGCGTCAATGTTGGTTACAATAACGTGTGTCGGGTACAGGTTTAAAAATGATCGCTTATATTCACACGCTTCAACAATTAAATAGTCACTATCTCCAGCTATAAAATTAGTGCCACCCTCTGCCAAAAGACTCCCCACTATCACCGTTGGATTAATACCACATGCCTTCATGGCGTAGTAGGTCATTGCGGTGGTTGTGGTCTTGCCATGTGTACCACATATTGCAATAGTTGTTTTCTCTTTTGTTAGTTCGCCGAGTGCTTCTGGATATGTCATTAATCTAGCTCCTGAACTCTTTGCCGCGATGAGTTCCTCATTGGTCTCAGCAATAGCTATTGTGTAGACAACCTTCTCTACCCCGGCTGGTATATTCGAGGCTTTCTGGGGGGTGGTTATGCTAATACCTTCCTTTTCGAGAGCTCTGGTAATATCTGTCGAGCCACTGTCCGAACCAGACACTGTGTGCCCCTTTGACAAATAATACCTAGCGAGGGCAGACAAGCCTATACCCCCTATTCCAATACAATGGATCTTCATATCATCTAAGTTGTACCAAAAAAGACTACTAAATGCTAGTATTAGGAGATGATAGCAATTATTTTGGCAGGCGGACGCGGAACACGAATGGCTCCGCTTACCGACACACTCCCCAAACCAATGCTTAAAGTGTTGGACAAAAACTTACTAGAGTGGAAGCTTGAGGCGCTACCAGTATCTGTTACAAAAGTTGTGTTTGTTGTTGGATACCTAGGTGAAAAGATACGAGAACACTTTGGCGACTTTTGGAATAATATTCCTATTGAGTACGTAGAGCAAAAGACACTTGATGGGACCGGTGGTGCAATAGCGTTATGCGAGCATCATATAGATGACCGTGCTCTTATTCTCATGGGCGATGATATTTATGACAAGCAAGACTTAGCAGAGCTTTCAAAGCATCCATTCTCTATTCTTGTCGTTGATAAGGGAGCCGAAGCTAAAAATATCAAAGGTGGAAAAGTTGTTGAGAAAAATGGCCTATTTCTTGGTCTTAACGAGGGCTTGGCTCAGACAGGCGTTGAAACAACATTAGTGAACGCCGCGGCATACACAATATCTAAACAATATTTTGCTTATGAAAAAGTAAAATTGAGTGAAACAGAATACGGACTACCTCATACTCTTGCGAACGTAGCAAAAGACTACCCGGTGCACATCGTTCGTACCAAAAAGTGGATTCAGGTAACCACCCCAGAATGCCTAGACAGAGCAGCACAAGAACTAGAGGAGTCATGGGAATTGTAGACAAATTTGCGAAAATAATCTGGGACTATCACCAGATGCAACAAAAACCAGAAAAGGCAGACTGTATTTTTGTACTATGTAGTCTGGACACAAGAGTAGCGGAAAGGGCGACAGAGCTCTACAAACAAGGATTTGCTCCTTACATTTTGTTCTCAGGTGGCTTTGGAGCTTTAACCAAAGACCTTTTCGAAAAACCGGAGGCTGAAGTGTTCGCCGATATCGCACTTGAGGCTGGTGTTCCAAGTGAGTTTATTATTACAGAAAGCACGTCGACAAATACGGGTGAAAACATACTTTTTTCTAAAAAGCTTTTAGGAGAGCTTAATTACAACTTCAATAAATTTATACTAGTACAGAAACCGTACATGGAAAGAAGAACGTATGCAACATTTAAAAAACAGTGGCCAGAAAAGGACTTTATTGTAACCTCACCCAAACTATCGTACGAGGAATATATGGATAATCCAGCATTTAAAGAAAAAACTTTACATATTATGGTTGGTGATTTACAAAGACTAATAGAATACCCAACTAGAGGCTTCCAAATACCTCAGGAAATACCAAGCGATGTGCTTGATGCTTACCAACAACTAGTTGATCTTGGTTACACCAAGCACTTGATTCATGAGTAAAAACCTTTACTACCTTATCTCCCACCCCTTTTCTTTGAGAGCTGTGTAGACCTTGTTTGCAACATCATTCGCTTCTTCGTCGGTGAGTGTCCTTTCGTGTGATTGAAGTACTAACCTACATCCGTAGGAAGTTTTTTGTGTCCCATCTTCAAACGTCTTTGAGAATGTGTCAAATAGATTAACACTGATAACAAGAGGGGACTGATGGGTATTGATGACCGCAAGGACATCTTCCCATGATGTAGCAGCAGGGACAAAAACAGCAATGTCACGAACAATGAACGGATAAGCAGATATGGGTTGGTAGGGAGTAGTAAGCGCATGGGATGCAAGTGGTTCATAAGAAACAGGTTCCGGTAAAGTGTTGATGAGGGCGTCAAAATCGATTACAACAGTACAAGGCTTAGAAGAAACCACTTGGTAATCAACTGATGGGGCCACAAGCTCTCGTTTTATCTCTGATAAGATGTAGTCGATGTCCTCACCGTACGAAGACTTCTTTTTTCCATCATCAACGAGAATAGCCAGCTCTCTTTTTTCTCCTTCTTTTGAAAAGACATTCCCAAACTCATACATCTTAATCAGATTAATTTTAAGCAGTGGGCCATTTTGCATATTAAGTGCAAAAGCTGAAAGTAATCCCGAAGAGAGTGTGGAGCGCAGATGTTCCTTGTCAGCCGCTAAACCTTTTTTAATCATCACTTCACCTTCGTTCCCAAAAGAATAGGTCATAATGTCTGAAAACCCGTGTGCAAAGAGAATATTTTTAATCTTGTTCTCATAGTAAAGGCGTTTGTGAGGAATGCCTTTCCTTTTAATTGACGGAAGAACACTCGGCACAGATGAGAGCCCTTTTATGCGCAAAACCTCCTCTGCTATATCTTCCTTGATCCGTATATCGAGACGTTCTTCAGGTGGAGTCACTAGTATAGTTTCGCCTTCTTTTGTAAAACTAAAAGCAAGAGCGTTAAGAACACCACACACCTCTTCCTCAGAATATCCGGTTCCGAGCAAGCTATTAACATCTTCGACTGTAACCTGCACCACATTCTTTGCCTCTTTTTTTGGATATATATCTGTTATCTCACTCACTTTTGCACTTGGGTTAAGCTGCTTAATAAGGGAGAGCGTCATACGCATCCCCTCCTCTACAAGAGAGTCACTAAGCTCATTCTCAAAACGCTTAGAGGCATCTGTGCGAACGCCATACGCTTGAGAAGTTTTTCTGATGAGGCTCTGGTTAAAGTTGGCCGATTCCAGAATGACAGATGTTGTGGTCGAGCTTATTCCTGAATACTTGCCACCTTTTATTCCTGCAAGTCCAAGCGGCTTTTCTGTATCTGCAATCACCAACGTCTGTTCATTTAGTGTTAGTTCTTTATCGTCAAGAGTAACGAGAATTTCTCCTTTTTTTGCATAACGTGCCACAAGCGTCCCGTCCTGGATGAGTGCGGCATCATATGCGTGCATAGGCTTATTAATAGCGAACTGCACATAGTTAGTGATATCTACTATTGAGTTAATGCTTTTTTGCCCGATGGATGCTAGGGCATCCTTAAGCCACGTAGGCGATTCAGTGACCGCTATCCCTTCTACACGAGCAGACATAAATCTAGTACAAGCCTTTTCATCATCTATCTCAATATGCGGAGGTGCAACACTTTTGTCGTATGGGCCAGAGTAGTACTCCGCTTGGTCAATAAAAGTCGTTCCGAAAAGCGCAGTAATATCCTTAGCCATTCCTCGGTGTGCGAGAGCGTCGTGTGCACGATTAGGGAGTACCTTAATATCAAAGATGTCATCACCATTAAACGAAACAACCTCTTCGACTTCAAAAGCATTAAGGGTAATCACCTCCTCTAGTCTTTTGGTTTCTGGGAGTTGTTGCGCACTATATGATTGAAGCCATGCTTTAGAAAATTTCATACGTTAAAACTGGTTAACCAAACGGAGGTCTCCATTATAAAGCATTCTAATATCGTCGATACCAGTCTTCAACATAATAAGCCGGTCAAGACCGCCACCAAAAGCAAACCCTTGGTACTTTTCTGGATCAAGTCCCGCGTTTTTTAGTACATTAGGATGAACCATTCCAGCTCCCATTATTTCTATCCACCCAGAAGCAGAACATACGTTACACCTAGTCTCGCCAAGCACTCCTTTCCCTTCGCATTTAAAACACTGCATATCTACTTCTACAGAAGGCTCTGTAAAAGGAAAGAAAGATGAACGAAGTCTCACCTCTGTCTTCTTTTCTAAAAACTTAGTAAAGTAATGTTCGAGTACGCCCTTAAGATGAGCAAGCGTGACGTCCTTACCAACCATCAACCCTTCGACTTGAAAAAACTGTGCCTCATGTCGAGCATCTGTCGCCTCATTGCGAAAAACTTTTCCTGGCACAACCACAGCAACAGGAAACTCTTTTCCCTCTTTAATCCATCGTTCAATCGTGCGCACTTGAACACCTGAAGTGTGTGTACGTAAAACATATCCGAGTGAACCAAAACCAGCAACTGCTTTTTTCTCTGCTTCAGTTTTTGTTCTCTCTCTAATAGACTTTTCATCAATCCAGAATGTGTCTTGCATATCACGTGACGGGTGATCACGGGGTACATTTAATGCATCAAAGTTATACCACTCACTTTCAAGTTCTGGTCCATCGACTATGTCAAAACCAATGTCGGTAAAAATCTGTGACACCTTATCTATCGCTTGAGTAATTGGATGAAAATGCCCTGACATTTCTCAATCATATCAAATTTAGTAAAAGATAAGAAGGGTCTACTGTCTGCAGATAAAAGACGGAATAAGCAGATCACTTTGTCTATCTAGGAGCTACGTTTCGTATCTTGAAGTATCCAGTGATTTCGACGCTTCGCAAAAGTATCAAAGATGGCGCGTCCAATAAATAACGGTACGAATAATGGGTATAGCACAAAAAAGAAAGGAAAGTTTTTATAGAGTTCTTGCTTGTCATCTGACAAAATATTACCTATATACATAACGACCAAAAACATTGTTAGCATAACCATGGCAACAAAGGCCATAACAGTCGTATTAAGGTAAAAGATATCAAACGAAGGAATTTGAGGGTGAACCCCTACAGTCATCCACTGTTCAACGCGCAGCCATATCATTTTTAGCAATGTATAGATACCAAAGAGGGCTGCATATAAACCATAAAACATAAAAAGAAACGCCATAGGTAATGTAAACATTCCGAAGTTGCCATACTCCTTCTTAAAAAATAACTCTCTGTAGTCCAAGGCATTTTCTAAGAACCCTCTTGCCCAACGCAACCTCTGATAGAAGAACCCTTTAGCAGATGACGGGCCCACTGTATACACAAGTGCCTTATGTGAATTCATTATCTTAAGATGGTGCTTGTGCATTCGAAGGGTAATCTCAAAGTCTTCCGTGTTATGAGCTTTTCTATAACCACCTAGCTTACCAAAAACTTCTTCTCTTCTAAAAATTGAGAACGGTCCTGGCGTTACTTGAATAGCGTCAAGCTGTCCAAACGCCTTGCGCAAAAAGACTCCCATCAAGTACTCGATGGCTTGCATGCGCTGTATTATCGTCTCTGGATTGCGTATATGAATACAAGGAGTGATTGCGTTTGCTTCTGGGTGTGCCTCAAAATAGGCAATAATAGTAGTGAGCGCCTTGGGTCCAACAAAAGAGTCGGCGTCCAGACAACCAAAAAATTCTGATGTCGAAACTTCCAATGCTTTGTTAACTGCATGATGTTTTCCTTGCTTTGTCTCAAGTAGTACCTCTATGTTATTCGGATACTTTGTTTGAAGAGTGTGCGCTATCGCTTGTGTATCGTCAGTGCTGTTATTGTCGACAATAACAATATGGAGTTTTTCTTTTGGATAGTCTAATGCCATGAGCGACTCTACTGTCCCCCCTATTGTGCCAGACTCGTTCCAACAAGGAACAGCAATCGTCACGTCTGGAAAATACGATGCTTTGAATTTTTCTTCATCTTTGATACGTTTTTTATTTTCAAAGAGAGAAACAAAAAGTAGTACTTGAAAGTACATAGAAAGGAACAGGAATGGGTACATGAGTGCCGTAAAAATGGACTCGATCATAGATTATTTCTTCTTAGTGGAACTGTTTGTTGTAGTTGCGGCAGTTGAGCTAGCAGTGACAAGTTTAACAGAAGAAGGGAGTAGCGCTTCTAGTTCTTCTAGGGTCTTAAATCCGGAGTACGCCTTGTCTTCAACGATAAGTCCAGGGAGAATATTCTCTATTTTGTAGATAGCTTTAAGGGAATCGACAACCGAGAGATCAAGGTCGTAGTCAAATGAGTACACTCGTAGTTCTGGGTACATTTGTTTAAGTCGTGTGAGTACATACCCTTGACGTGAGCACTCAGGACAGTCCCCTTTGTTGGTATAAAAATAAATGACAAAAACTGTCTTCTTGGTCTGACCGCACTTTTCAGCTAGCTTCTTGGAGAGTAAATAATCTTTTACCTGAAGTAGTGAGTAATACTTCTTAAGGTAAAGAACTGTTGCGTCGTCACTCCCTCTCTCCGTCTCCGTGTGTGAAAGTTTCTCTCCAAGTTCTGAGAGTTGGGCTGAAAGCATAGTCTCATCAACATTAGAACATGGCACTTCTTTAAGAAGGTCAAATTGTGTCTCACTTGAAAGAATGTCTATTGCTATTGTGTCTTGAATCTCCTTAACACTACCAGCGCGTAAACTAGAAAAATATGTTGACGCAAAGAAAGCGGTCACAAAAATTGTGGATGTGATAAGTAATGTGAAGAGATATTTTTTTGTATCAATCATTGGGGACAGATATTAGAGAGTAGACATTAGATTTTAGATGATACTTAATCTAAATAAATATGCTCCACATATTTATGGAGCCAGAACTCGGGCTCGAACCGAGGACCTACGGTTTACAAAACCGTTGCTCTACCAACTGAGCTATTCTGGCTTATATTATTTTTACAACCCGCTGAGCACTTTTTTGTCTTGAACATTTGCTACCAACTGCTTCTTCCGACCGCTGTCTCCAGAAGTCTTCGATGTCAAGCCTCTTGAGCTATTCTGGCTTATTTTTATCTCACTACCTACTAACTTTGTGCACGTTTGAATAGTCTACCAACCGGGTCGAAAGTTTGCTAACTTTCGACATCTTCGCGGCCAAGCCGTCTCGAGCTATTCTGGCTTATATTATTTTTACAACCTACCGAACATTTCTTAACTTTAACTGAGAAACGTCATACAATACTATCACATTCATTACAAAATTTCCAGAATCTTCAGGTATGCTATTTTTAAAGAATTATTGAGCTCTTCCGGTAATATCCCCAGAGCCAACAACAATATCTTGTGCTGGTCGGTAAAGGTAGATTCTTGAGTCATACACAACTACAACATCACCATTTTCTGAGTTTTCAAAAAATGCCTGTGTTGTTTTAAGTCTTGCAGCATCTTGCACTTCTGCTATCTGTGGTACACCTTCTGGCAACACAACATGTCTCCCTAACGCTTTAAGTATTTCTTCTCCTGTACGAGGCTGCTTCTCTTTTGGTATATCAACGAGGAGCTCGTCTTGGGTTAATGTCTGGAGTTTATACTGAGAATATGCGGCGACAGATCCGAAAACTACAACCAGAAGAAAGAGGCTTCCAATAATAATCTTCAGCTTTCTTTGCTTAAGTTTTTTATTCTCTATACGTCGCTTTATAAGAAGCGCCTCTTCGCTCACAAAAGTATTTATATCTTGTGAAATTTGGTTGACTTCTGTTTCCTTTTTCCTTAAAAAACGTCTAAGCAATGCTTGTATTTTCATGCTCTATGTTGAAAATGTATTAAATCTACTTAAGTATATCACAGCCAATTGTTTCGTTTGCTTTCACTCTTGTTGTTGTATACCAGTTACCAGTAGCAATACTAACAGGGATGAATGTCGAAACGTAGATACGGTATGACTTCTGAAACCTTTTTACTGCGGCTTTGGTAAGTGGACCGAATACTCCACTTAACGGAAGCCTTTCTCCTTGTACGATGTTGAGAAACTGTTGTACTTTTTTGACGTCTTCTCCTCTGTCCCCATAACTAACGTTTGCTCTAAAAAATGGACAAGCAGTCACAACAATCGGAACACCACAGGTAGACGTAGTCTGCCTCTCTATTTGACGTTGACTCAGCGTATAGATTGTACCCGTTGGCTGCTTGAGTCGCATAGGGTCTAAGATAAAAGTTTTGTACTTTAACTGCCAACGTTTTACAGCTTCGACGTCTACTTTTTCATAGATGCCGTTAACGGGCAGTTTTTCTCCTTCGTAAGTATTTAGAAAGACTTCGAGTTTTTTAACATCATTGATGTTATTTTCTATTGTTATATCAATCGGGGAAGAGAATGTTACCCTCGTTGAACAAGTGCTACCGTTCTCAGTCAAAATAGTACCTGGATTCGTAGATGGAACTATTGCGACAGGGGGTATAGGTTGCGTCGAGGTCGACGTTGTTGCAGACCAGACTCCTGTAACCGAAGGGGGTAGTACATAGAATCCGCCACCATTACTCCCACTTGAACTTGGTGATGGTGTTGGAGTAGGAGCTGGCGAGGTAGATGGAGCTGATACACCTGGAGTTGAACCTAATCCAGATGACAAAGAGAATCCAGTCGCTGATAGAAAGCCAGTGAGCGGTTGAGCTGACTGATTAAGGTTGTAGCCATTGCCAGACAACGTCTGATTAACTGGGGAAATTATTTGTTGTATAGAATATCCGTTGCCGGTGACTGTTTCTCCAGACGCCACTTGAAAGATTACCGGAACAAGAAGCAGCACAAGCAGTGACCTATTAAATACTTTTTTACCAATCATATTAAGCATAGTGTATCACCTGTTACTGTGTCTCGGTATCCACTGGCGGAGTTTCACTTTGAGTCACTTCTGTGGCATCTTCTTCTGTGGCAACAACTGGTTCTCCTTGGTTAGTAGTTGTGTCATTAGGAACATCCTGGGTCGACGAGGAGGACTGGTCCCCTGACTGATTTTCTGGAAGAGTTGTTGTTTCTAAGGTCGTTGTAGAAAAATCTGATGTAGAACTAGAGAAATCATCTGTGGATGTACCTGAGAGAACATTATTCTGTAAAAGAGGAATATTACTAGCATTCAAAACATTTTCAACCTGATCTCCAGTGAGACAAATATTAATACCATCTGATTTCTTGACACAAATCCTTTCAGTGTAAATATCCCTGGCAAACAACGTATCAAAATACCCCGTCACCGCAGAGACTTTGACCGCCACATACTCCTTCACAATAGAGAACCCTTGGGAGAGTCTTGAAGCTAATGAATCACGTACAGTTGTGGTAGGAGGAGTCGATGGAGAGTCAAGAAGAGCGAGACCTTCTATACCAGAGATAGTAATAGTTCTCTCTTTGTTTTCTACAATCATCATAACAAGAGAGGAGGTAGCTCCAAGTGGTGAGTCAGAGAGAGCTCGACCAATAGACTGACCATTCTCTGTTAGCTTCATAGCGTATCCTGGGGTAGAGGTAGAGACGGTGAGAGGGTCCCCTTTCTTTACTTCTCCTGTTACGTATACCGGTACACGACCAGAGAAGGCTACAGGGAGGCTGTTAGTAGTATTACCTCCAAGGACAATACCTGGGTTGGTAGAGATGACTCCAAAGACTTCGTCTCCAGGGCCTGCTTTCTTAATCTTAGAGATAGCATAGGAAGTACTGGTGCTATTGTTGATTTCTTGATCCCAGTTTTCTGTTTCATCTTTAGTTAAGCGTACGAGCATACCAGGAAGGATGCCTGATTCTCCTATGGTGTAGTTTTCTGCTAGGTCGGCGCCTGAGTTGATTGTTGTGCCACCATCTGTGAAGAGGTCTCCGTCTGAGTCGATGCGGAATTTGACGTTGTTGGTACTTCCAACATCTGTTGCGATACGGAAGATATCGACATTTGATGATGCTGTATTATTCCAAACATCAAGACGAGAACCAGGGGTTGAGGTTCCGATACCCACATTTACCGCATCACTAGTCATGCCACCAAGCGCGATAGCATTAGAAGAACCAACCTTAGCGTTATAACCAATCGCCCAAGCATTATTTAATACAGTAGTACTAGACACTAAAGCACCGTCGCGAGAGGCGTATGCCCCAATAAAACCTGAATTAGTGTCGACTATTGACGCATATCCGTCAAAACCGTTTCCAAAACCTGCGTTATAACCAATGGCGGTGTTATAGCTACCTGAAGTATTAGAATTAAGAGACTGATAACCCATACCAATATTTGCTGCACCTGCATTATTTACTAGTGATCTGTACCCTACTGCTACAGTATTTTCTCCACCAGCGCCAAGACGCCCCGCACTATAACCAATAAGGATCTGATTATTTGCCGAGGCAGTCTGTCCAGCTAGATAACCAACCATTACCGAGGCATCTCTTGCTCCAGCACCCATACCAATACTTACCGCCTGAGTAAGGTTAGAGTACCCGTTATTATTAGCAATAATAACGTTATCACCTCCTGAGGTTATATTCGTTCCAGTATCATTACCAAATAAATAGTTTCTGTAACTAGAACTATTAAGTGATGAACCTACTATACCAGCCCCTACCACAAGATTAGAATTGTAGAGGTTTGAATTAGTGTACGCGCCTTGTCCTATATTAATACTATTAAAGACTGAGTTAGATGCAGCCCACACAGCTCCAGCAACAGTGAGAGATGAGCCCGGGGTCGTAGTGCCGATCCCGACGTTTCCATTAAGCCATGTCTGACCTTCCACATAGAGACCATTAGTAGGGTTAGCGACTGCATCATAATTTACTCCGATTGTTGTACCTCCGTCTATGTGTAGCTTCTTTCCTGAAACATTTGAGCCATTACCACCAATTGCAAAAGTGCTGTTACTACCATTAAACCAAAGGAAGTCGTCTCCAGCTCCACTATCATCAAACCGAATACCTGCCCAGCTATTCCTACTGTGCAATGTAACCTGAGCATCAATTTCTGTTGAGAAGAAACCAGCCATAAGCGAGGTCCCTCCGTCTACTGAGAGCTTAGCTCCCCCTCCTGCTGTTTCTGGAGTCGTCGTCCCGATACCAAGATTACCCGAGAAGGCACTAGCACCAGTTGCCAAGAAGTTAGAAAGTGGGGAGTACGACGACGTGAGACCTCCACGAACTAAGGTGACATTATCAAAATATACAGTATGTGTACTTGCTGAGGCACGGCCACCTACATATATTGTTGTAAGGGAAGAGTCAGTTGCAGCTGGTGCCGTAAATGTTACAGAACACAAAACCCATTTGTTAAGATTAGGAGACACATCATAGTCATTAGGATTACATGCTTTATCAGCAATCTCGCGCCCAGTAGCTGTAGTACCCACTACGGCATACCCATTTGATGCGTCTATGCTATTTACTTCTGTTACTCTCATTCTCATACTAAGGGTATAGGTAGCACCTGGCACTACACTTACCTGCTGATTCATACCTCCGTCTTGACTTGCTCGGAATGAATACGTGCCGGAGAACGCAGCAGATGCGGAGTATGATCCCGTTCCACTACTACCATCTATTCCAAAGTCTCGACTAACCCATGTACTCGTATAGATATCTTCTGCATCTCCTCCGTAAACAAGATTTGACCCCATAAATTCCCCTTGCCCAACAACAGTACTATCTGCCTGAACCTGCAGTTTATCCAAAGGAGTAGTTGTTCCTATGCCAACCTTTCCACCGTTAGGTTGAAGGAGTATGTCATACGCAGTTGCTACGCCATCTGTACGCTGTGCTTGCATCCAAACATTTCCATTACCAGTAACTCCAGTGAGTAATCCATACCCAGGGTCAGAATTAGAAATATAGGTAACAGAAGATTCGTTATAATTTCCAAGCGACGGGATATATGAGGAGACTCCCCCGGTAGCAGAAACATGTAACGCAGTCTTACCTGTTGAGTTGCCGACTCCTAGGTTCCCGTTAAATGCCACAAGCGCAGTATCTCTAAACGGCGCAACCCTACGTATCATCGCACCAGACCAGTAGGTAGGTATCGTTCCTGAATTATAGTTAACTATCACATACGGACGCACATATCTGACTGGTCCGCCGTCACTACCACCATATGGTGCGTGGGATGTGGTGAGAGTCTTTGTACCAGAGCGCTTAGCCCAGACACCATCCGTAGGAATAGTCTCACCAGACGCAACGAAGTAATCGAGGGCATTATTCACAGAAATAGGATTTTTATCTTTATCATACTGAGCTATACCCATATAGAACACACCAGCTGTGCCGGACGCCCCTGACTCACGCATTGTATACACCTCGCCATATAACTTTTCACCAGGTTGAACAGGTACATAGTCACCAATATATTCTCCGTACCCAGAATTGAACAAAATTTTACCAAAAGGTATAGCGGTACTGGTGGACGTAACAAACGTTGGAGCACTGCCTCCTACAACACTAAGCGGGAATGTGTTCCCTTCAATATGTGGCTGCAATGTAAAGTATGTCGACTGGTCTAATCCAATACTTGGGTCAATACGTACACCATTAATACGAGCGAAGCCGTTAACTTCGAGCTTCTCAGATGGGGTGGTGGTACCGATACCGACATTATTATTACTATCAATTACAAAAGGAGTACTTGTAATACTTGAGCCAGCATCGTTGACACGATCAATAACAAACTTATCGCCCACACTTGAGCGTGTTCCAATTCTCCAGTATCGGGAACCTGAAGTTAAACCTGTATTATTAAAATTAACAAAGTTTTCTGTATTGGTATCTAGACCAACATATGAACCAAAATTAACAGGAGAAACGTATACTCTGTTTCCGGCATCGTATACAATGTCTAGTTTTGTTGAAGGAGTCGTTGTCCCTATACCGATATTCCCAGTTGTACTTTTGATACTGAGCCCTCTTGTTGAGTTCCCGTCCACATATAGTCGAAGATCATCTCCGGAGGACTCACTTCCTAGTGCTGAATAACCACTAGCAGTAAATACCCTTAGGTCACGAGTTCCATCAGTAAATTGAGAAAGGTACCCCGCAGAACCTGAAACTGTGAGTTTGCTTCCTGGTGTTGTTGTTCCGATACCGATATTTCCACTTGGATCAATTCTCATATTTTCTACACCCGCATTATAGAAAATATGTTGAGTAGCGTCATATATCGCACTATAGTATCCACCTGCTATGTTGGCTACTTTATATAATCCGGCACCACCAACATTTGAAAGTCTGATTGATAAGCCACTATCAGTTACATCCAATTTCCCTTGAGGGGTTGTTGTTCCGATACCGACGTTGCCGGTGGTTGTAATTGTGACCCTTGTGTCGCCATTACCGAAAATACCCAAGTTGTCGTTAGTTGCTCCGTTTATATTTTTACCGATAAGCCATGAAGCTGAAGGTGCATCGTCTGCAGAACGGAATCCGATTCCTGCTTCGCCATTGGCGCTTGAGCTTATGAACTGTGCCGTGCCATAGACAGAGCCACCTTGTACAGTAAGCGTTGTCCCAGGTGTCGTCGTCCCAAACCCCACATTCCCACCGTTCGGATTAAGAAGAAGAGGATACGTCTGAGAAAGATCAGACACATCTGTTGACTGTAGCCAAGAAGCGCCACCTCCAGCATATCCAAAATCTAATGTTCCGTTTGAGCCCGCACCCTGGAAACGAGTAATAATTCCAGTCTGGTTTGTTCCTGATGTTGCAGGGTAAGAAATGCCATTATTTCCTACCACAGAAAGCCTTGCAGAAGGTGTGGTAAGTCCAATACCCACGTTACCGCCGTTTGCAATAAACAATCTTGGGTTAGTTGTATTATAAAAACCAAACTCACCAGCAGATGTTGCTCCCGCAACGAATCTCATCATAGCGTCTCCGCCATTAACCGCAGCCGTTAACCCTACCTTATATGCGTTTGCGTTATTTCCATTGAACTGAATCTTATCTGTAGCACTATCTGCGAAAGAAAGTGGCAGCCCAGGGTTTGTGGTACCGATGCCAACGTTTCCACCCTGTAACACAAAGTCATTAGCAATACCAGTACGGCCAATAGCGAAATAGTTACCAGTGTCATTTAAAAGAAGTTTGTAATCTGGGTTATTTACTCCTCCTGTTCGTTTTATCTGAATTGCATTGTCTAGCGCAGAAGACAAGGTTAGTTGTTCTCCTGGTGTCGTTGTACCAATCCCGACGTTTCCAGATCCGTCAATTCGTACCCTTTCAACTCCAGCTGTTACAAGCCCAAGGTTACTTGTTGCAGGATAGTAGATACCGGTTGCTATGTCAGACACAGAAGACAAGCCTGGCGCACCTACTGAGCCACTGCTAGTTCGCCACCTCACATCAGTTGCGAGAGCGTTTGTGTTGTGCGGATATATATTTCCAGTCCATCCTGATCCTCTAAAAATAATTCCGCTTGAAGTAGCGTTGGCGTTAGCTCCGACTGTAATACCTCCATACACCTGCAGAACATTGTCTGGTGTCGTCGTACCAATACCCACATTCCCATTTGCAAGTATCGTAAAGAGTGACGTACCAGATGATGAAGCAACAACAAATGGGTTGATACCAGCGTTACCTTCTACAGCAAGAGTAGCTGTAGGGGTAGAGGTTCCTACTCCTAGTCTTGTAGTTGCATTGTCCCAGAAGAAGTTAGCGTTGTTCTGTGATACAAGTC
>JACCDG011458809.1_pt1 | contig 30153 bp, 25 predicted proteins | sample 7442471 | NCBI WGS metagenome assembly JACCDG01 (sample SAMN15323444, study PRJNA562643) | freshwater metagenome | isolation source: river surface water | place: USA:Blue River Watershed | collected 2017-08-17 | reverse complement strand
ATTCAAACTACTAAAACTAATACAATCACTAAAGCATGTTATAGTGCAATTAATACTTTTATTGATTTAAATCCAGAATATGAATATAGATTATATGATGATAATGATTGTATTGAATTTATTAAAAGTCATTATGATAATGATGTATTAGATGCATATAATAATTTAGTACCTGGTGCATATAAAGCTGATTTATTTAGATATTGTGTTTTATATATTACAGGCGGATGTTATTTTGATATTAAACAAATATTACGAGAACCATTGCGAAATATAATAGATAAAAATGATAAAATAATTTTAACAGAAGACAACAATCCAACTGCATATTATAATGCAACAATGTTATTAGAAAAAAATAATCCTTTAATGTTAACAATAATAAAACAAGTTGTAATTAATGTTAAAAATAAATATTATGGTAATTGTCCATTATGTCCAACTGGTCCATGTTTATTATATAATATAACAAATCATATTAAACCAAAATTTTATTATAAACCTACAATTAATGAATTATTATTTTACCAATTACGAAGTAAAGCTAGTATTAAATATAATAATAAACCTATAATTAATATAACTTATTATGGATATTATAATTATAATTTAAAAAATCATTATTCATATTTTTGGAAAATAAAAAATATATATTTTAGTGATAAATAACATATATTTTAGTGATAAATAACATATATTTTAGTGATAAATAACATATATTTTAGTGATAAATAACATATATTTTGATATGTTCATTTATTTAAAATAGTAAAAAAAATTGAATATAAAAATATAAAGATTTAATTATATGGATAGTATGTTTGTTATGAAAAGAAATGGAAATATGGAAGCAGTGCATTTTGATAAAATTACTGAAAGAATATCCAAGTTAATTGATAATAATGAAAGAAAATATGTAGATCCAGTAATAATTGCACAAAAAACAGTAGCATCTATTTATAATGGTATAACTACTGAAGAATTAGATTTAGAATCTGCTAAAATTTGTGTAAATTTATGTACAACACATTATTTATATTCTTCAATAGCATCAAGAATTTTAGTTAGTAATTTACATAAAAAAACATTAAATTCATTTGTTGATAAAGAAAATTTAATTCAAGAAAAACTTGACTTTTTAGATGTTAACTGGTTAAAATGGATTAATGAAAATAAAAATGAAATTGAAAATATGATTGATTATTCTAGAGATTATATTTATGATTATTTTGGTTTTAAAACATTAGAAAATGCATATCTTATTAAAATTAATAATAAAATTATTGAAAGACCACAAGATATGTTAATGAGAGTTGCATCATTTATTAATAAAGGTGATTTGGAATTAACAAAAAAAACATATGATTTAATGTCACAAGGTTATTACACACAAGCATCACCTACATTATTCAACTCTGGAAATAAACGAAGTCAACTATCTAGTTGTTTTGAAGGTAATACATTGGTTAATACATTAAGAGGTTCTATTCCAATAAAAGATGTTGAAATAGGTGATGAAGTAGTTACACATTTAGGTAATGTTAAAAAAGTAATTCAAAAACATAAAAATAAAATTAATGAAAGAAAATTATATCAAGTAAAATTTTGTCGTGATATTAAAACTGATTGTATTAATAAAAATGGTTTTATTGTCACAGAAGATCATAAATTATTTACTTATGATATAAATACAGAGTTGGTATCATGGACTGAAATAAAAAATTTAACTTCAAACAATTTTGTTATGGTTCCCAATAATAAAGAAATTAAAGATCAAATTAAATGTAACTATTTAAATGAAAATATTATTCAATTAGACAAACTTATATTTGTTAGATTTTTATCAAAAGACGAAGTTAATATTAATGATGAATATGTTTATACATTAGGTGTTGAAGATGATCATTCATATTCAATAGAAGGTATTGTTGCACAGAATTGTTTTCTCTTAGGTACTGATGATAGTTTAGAAGGCATAACAAAAACATGGGCTGATGTATCAAAAATTAGTAAATGGGGTGGCGGTATTGGTATTCATGTATCAAATATTAGAGCACGTGATTCATTAATTAGAGGAACTAATGGACCATCTAGTGGTATTATACCAATGTTAAAAGTTTATAATGAAATTGCACGTTATGTTAACCAATGTTTTATAGGATCAACTAAAATATATACTGATAATGGTTTAATACCTATTAACAAAATTAAACCACATAATAAAGTTTTTACGATTGATGGAACTTTACAAAATGTTAAAAGAGTTTATTGTGATTATTATGATGGTACTATATTAAATTTTACATTTAATAATAATTATGAAAATAATATTTCTAAATCACACCATTTTTATGAATATGATAATATTAAAGTTACACCAACTCATCCTTTTTATGTTATTAAAAATCAACCTCCTGGAACTGAATATGATATAATTAAAAAAAAACTTGATAATAAATATATTATTCCTGAATGGATTGATGCAAAGGATATTACTATAAATGATTTAATTGGTATTCCTATTCCTAAATATGTTAAAGATAATGAATATTTAGATGAAGCAGATTGTTATATCTATGGTTTATTATTAAGCAATGGTTTTATATTTAATGATAAATGTGGATTTTTATTAAATTATAATAATAAATATCAAATTGATTTTATAATTGAATATTTAAATAAATATGGAATACAATTTGAAAAATACAAAACAGATTATAATTCTGAATATTCTATTTCATGGACACACACTAGTAAATTTAAATTTGTTGAATCACAATTATATAATAATAATAGTGAAAAATATTTTGATAATATGATATTAAATTTACCTGAAAATAAATTAAAATTTGTTTTTAAAGGATTTATAGATGTAAATATAAATATTAACCAAAATTATATTACAATAACTGAAAATAATATTAATCTTATTGATGGAATTAAATATATTTTATTAAAAATGGGATATATATGTTTTGGAACACCTTGTTTAAATTCTGAAAATTTATATTTAAATATTCCAATAGATGATAAAATGAAAAAAATATTAGATATTGACAATTTAGATTTGAATAATAGTATTTTAAACTATTTTAATCATAATGATATATTATATATAAGAATTAAAAGTGTAATTGAAGAACAAATTTCAACTAATGTATATGATCTTGAAATTGAAAATAATCATAATTATTTAACTCAAGCAGGTTTAGTTCATAATGGTGGTAAGCGTAAAGGATCAATTGTAATTTATTTGGAACCACATCACTATGATATTAAAGCCTTTTTAGAGCTTCGTAAAAATACAGGTGCTGAAACTGAACGAACAAGAGATCTATTTACTGCTTTATGGGTTTCTGACTTATTTATGAAACAAGTTGAAATTAATGGCGATTGGTATTTAATGTGTCCAGATATTTGTAAAGGTTTAACTGATGTTTATGGTTCAGATTATGAAGAAATATATTGGTCTTATGTAAAAGAAAATAAATATAAAGAAAAAGTAAAAGCTCGTGATATTTGGCAACTAATTTTAGAATCACAAGTTGAAACCGGTACACCTTATATTGTATTCAAAGATTCTGTTAATCGAAAATCTAATCAAAAAAATATTGGTGTTATAAAATCTAGTAATCTTTGCGCAGAAATACTAGAATATTCGGATGACAAAGAATATGCTGTTTGTAACTTAGCTTCTATTGCTATTAACAAATTTGTAGAACCATTTGTTTTTAATAAAGATGATGAATGGATTATATATAGTAAAGAAAATTGCAAATATTGTACATATACCAAAACATTTTTAACGAATAAAGGAATTAACTATTTGGAAATTAAAAATAAATTACCTGTAAATGCTAAAACATACCCACAAATATATCATAATGGTACACATATTGGTGGTTATGATGATTTATTTGATTATGTTAAAGGAACATTTAATTATCAAAAATTATATGATACAGCATATATTGCAACTAAAAATTTAAATAAAATCATTGATATCAATTATTATCCTGTTCCTGAAACTAAACTATCAAATATGAAACATAGACCTGTTGGATTAGGTATTCAAGGTTTAGCTGATGCTTTAGTTTTATTAAAAATTCCATATGATTCAGATGATTCTGTTAACTTTAATAAAAAAATAATGGAAACAATTTACTTAGCAGCAATAACATCATCACATGATGTTGCAAAAGAGCCAAATGTTGGACCATATGAAACATTTAAAGGTTCACCAATAAGTGAAGGCAAATTTCAATTTGATTTGTGGAATATTAATAGAGATGAATTAATGTATAAAGAAAAATGGGAACAATTAACAGAGTCAATTAAAAAATATGGTGTTAGAAATTCACTAGTTACAGCATTAATGCCTACCGCTTCAACTAGTCAAATCCTTGGTAATAATGAATGTTTTGAATTTTTTACAAATAATATTTACACTAGAAGAACATTAGCTGGTGATTTTCCATTAGTTAATAAATATTTAATTGATGAGTTATATGATTTAAATATGTGGTCAAATGAAATGAAACAAATGATTATTGCTAATAATGGGTCTATAGCTAATTTTACAGATATTCCTTCTAAAATTAGACGTTTGTATCAAACTATTTGGGAGATAAAACAAGTTTGGACTTTAAAAAATGCTGTTGCAAGAGGTCCGTTTGTTGATCAAACACAAAGTATGAATATATATATGGCTGTTCCTGATTTCCAAAAACTATATTCATCACATTTTTGGGCTTGGAAAAATGGACTTAAAACAGGTATTTATTATTTAAGAAGTAAACCTGCTAAAGAAGCTACAAAAGTTACTATTGATAATAATATATTAAATAAAGTTAGATTAATGAATGAAGAAAATGATACATGTGAAAACTGTTCTGCTTAAATTAATTTATAATTAAAATTATTTATTTTATTTATATTTTGAATCATTTGTATAATGATAATCTTTAGCATATTCATTAAATTTGGGTATTCTTGTAATATTATTTATATACCATATATCATCATAAGTTGGATCATCACCTACACAACAATAACATCTATCACAACTAACGAATGTTCTACAAATTATATCACTTATAATATAACTAAAACAACAATTACAACATATTATATTTTTAAATTTTGATTCATTTATTAATTGTTTTTCTTCTGGTGTTAATATCATATCTTTTTTTGTAGGCGTTGCATACCATGTTCGAATATATTTTTTTAATTTATTAGGGTTTTTATTTTTTTTAGATTTAACTAGTGTCCATTCATTATTAATCATAATATTTATTCTATTATGTTATATGTTATATTCTCATTTTTTTTTTATTTTAAATAACAATCAAATTATTCAGCATAATACAACTAAAAATAATAATCTTCATCCATATTATAAAAAATTTACTGTAATATAAAACAATTATCTTCATATAAATCATTATGAAGACATAATAATCATATTTATGATAAATACAATACATATGTACAGATAATAAAAATAAAAAAATATATATAATAAAACTAATATGATTGTAGTTGAACTTTAAAAATATATTTTAAGCTACTTTATAATGAACAATTAGGTTTAGTTAAAATACAAAAGTATAAAGAAAAAACTAACATTGATAGATTAAAAAAATATCGAATTTTTTATAAATACAGTTGATAGTAGTGTAAAATTTATTTTAAATTATGACATATTTATTTAATTATTTATAAAAGTAAAAATTTTTTCAAAAAAAAAAAAGTTTAAACTTAGTTTAAACTATGTTCAATATATAAAAAAAATCATTTAAGGATATAAGTTCTTATATAATATATAAACATTTTATTTATTTATGGATTTTAGATGTAAAATATGTAAAAAAGATTATAGTTCTTATCAAAGTTTATGGAATCACAACAAAAAATACCATTCTAAAGAAAATATATCATGTTCAATAAATGTTCAAAAACATGTTCAAAAATGTTCAAATAATGTTCAATTATATTCAATACTAAAAAAATCAATAATGTGCGAATATTGTAACAAAGAATTTAATAATAGATCAACAAAATCTATGCATAAAAGAAGTTGTATTTATAAAAATAAAATAATTATAAATAATGAAGAAAAACAAATACAAAATAAAGAACAAGAAAATACAAATATTCAAATAAATAATAATACAAACAATACAAATACTAATAATATAAATAATACAAATAATGGCACAATAAATAATAATTATATTGTAATTCAGCCAAATGGTCATGAAAAAATTGATGACTTTTCGATTCATGAAATAATAAAAATAATAAATAGTGGTAATAATAGTGTTGTAAAATGCACAGAATTATTAAACTTTAATAAAAAACGACCTCAATATCATAGTTTTTGTAATACTAGTTTAGAAGGTGATTATTTTAGTGTAGTTGATACAAAAACACAAACAACAAAAAAAATAAATAAAAATGATCATATAAATACAGTTTTAACAAACAGCATTAATTTTATCAATAAAATACATTTTTTAATTGAAAATGATGATGATTTTTCAAGTCAATTTAAAAAAGAAGATATAAAAAAAATAACTGAAATAATAAATAATCAACATAAATTTCATGAAATAAAAAATAAAAGAGCTTATATGAAAATAGTTAATGAAACTAGTTATAATTTAAGAAAACTAATAAAAGAAACTTGGAAATTACTTAAACCAATTGATAATAATGATTCAGATTCAGATGATTATAAAATTGATATAGGTATAGAATCTAATAGTGATTATGAATCATCTGATGAAGATTAACAAACAGATTTATAACCAATAATAGCACATGCAATTCTTTTACTAATTAAATAAATGAAATAAACTTTATTTATTTAATTTATTTTTCAAAAGGTATAAAATTAAATCCTGTGAAAGGAACTAATACATCAGGTACTGTAATACCAGTATCAGTTTGATATAATTCACATAATATACATAATGTTCTAGTAGTAGCACATAATGTACTATTTAACATATGTACATATTCTTTATTTTTATTATTTGTTTTTAATAATCTAGTTTCCATTGATCGTGCTTGATAATCTGTACAGTTTGAACAACTTACTAATTCTCTAAAAGTATTAGATGCTGGAAAATAACCTTCTAAATCATATTTTGCAGATGCTGAATTATTTAATGCACCAGATACTATTGATACTACACGATAAGGTATATTTAAAGATTGATAAAACTCTTCAGAAATATTAATCATTGTTTCTAACATTTCCCATGATTTAGTAGGTTCACAAATACAAAATTGTTCTATTTTTTCAAATTGATGAACTCTAAATATACCTAATGTATCTTTACCATGTTTACCTACTTCTTTTCGAAAACATGATGAAACACCAGCATAACATATAGGTAAATCTTTTGGATTTATCCAATCATTCATATGATATGATGCAATTGGTTGTTCTGATGTAGCAATTAAATATTTTTCATCATCCATATTTCCAACTTTATATAATTCTTCATCAAATTGTTCTAATTGTGCAACTTTTGACATTACATCTTTATTCATAAAAACTGGTGTATACATTGCATTATAACCTCTTGATGTTAAAAAATTAATTGAATAGTTAATTAGTGCTAAATGTAATTGAACTAATTTACCTTTCATAAAATATCCACGACTTCCAGCAATTAATGAACCTTTATTTGTATCTAAACCATTTATTAAATTCATCAATTCAACATGATTTTTTAAACCATCTTTTTTAGTAATATCACCAACAACTCTATGTATTACATTATCATCTTCATTATTAGATATTGGAACAGAATCATGAATAATATTACCAACTTTTGAAAGTTTAAAATTAATTTGTTTTTCTAATATTTTAATTTCTTCATTAAGTTCTTTTATTATTTTTGATATATGTTTAGAATATTGTTTTAATTGTTTTATCGTTAAATTTTGTAATTCTGTTTTATTTAATGTATCATTTTTATTTAATATTATATCTTCATCAGTTAATTGTTCTGTACAATCTAGTTTAATTTTTTCACTGATTATTTTAGAAGGAATATTAACACCTTCATTTAATTTATCAATTTTTGATCTTAATGTTTTCCATTGAGTATCTAAATCAATTATTTCATCAATTATTTTTGTATCAGCAAATCTTCTTTTTTGAGATTCATAAATAATTTGAGGATTAGTTCTTATAATTGTAATATCAATCATAATATAATAATTTAATTTTAATATTATTTATTTTCATTTTTTTCTAAAAAGTATTAAAAATAATAGAATTTCTACTTTTACTACTACAAAAAGTTCTAATATTTTTATGTTAAATTAGAAATTTGTGTGTCTAATTTTAAATGTGAACAAAGTATATTTAAAAAAAAATCATTTAAGATTATAATATAATATATAAATATGTTGATATCAACATTGATACTAATAGATGCAAATATTGTGATAAAACTTATTATTGTAAAAAAAAGTTTATGGAGACACATAATGAATATTTATAAACCTACTATATATGTTTTTAGATGATAATGTTTAATTATATAATAATAAAAAACAATTTAATTGTAAATACTAAAATAAGTATTTTAAATCAAGACAAGTAAGTTGTAACCATAAAAAATATGTAAGTATAATAAACAACTACACTTTTTAAATAATGAAGAAAAACAAATAATAATACAAACAATACAAATACTAATAAAATTTATATAGGTATAGAATCTAATAGTGATTATGAATCATCTGATGAAGATTAACAAACAGATTTATAACCAATAATAGCACATGCAATTCTTTTACCAGAATTGCCTGTTTTTTTACTTAATTCATGTGTTGTTTTTCCACAATCATCTGGATCTTTATGTATAATCAAACCCCTACCAATAATATTTGTTTCTAATCCTCTTAATTTTATTAAATGATCTGTAAATATTAAATTAACTTTACCATCTGAATCAGCTATAATATTGCCTAAATCACCAACATGTCTATCATTATCTTTTCTATCACCATGATTTTTATTATACGGATTAAGATGAGCACACATAGAATCACAACCAAAAGATAAATCACCTGATTCATGTATATGAAAACCATGAACAGAATTTGGAATAAAACCTTCTAATTTTACAGTAACTTTTACTAAGTTATTTTCCTCTTCAAATAAAACAGACCCTTTAATATTATCATTATTGAAATTTGCAATTGCACTTATTTTATTATTTCCACCAAATTGACTTTTTAAATTTAAATATTTTTGTTTATATTTTAAATATTTTATTTCCATTATTACTTATCTATAAATAAAAATTTATTATTTTCTAAAAAGCATTAGGAAGATCATAAAAATTACTATTTCCATAAAAAAAATAAGAGAATATCTTTTGTAAAATACCTATTTTTACACCATCATTACTACCGCGAGAAGTTCTAATATTTTCATTTTGTGTTAAATTAGAAATAAAAGGAAACAAACATGAAAAATTTTTTTGTATATGTTTAATAATAAATGGTAATTTATTTTCTGTATTTAATATTTTATTATATTTTTGGTAATATGATAAAATACCTAAATCATTTTTATGACTTATTTTCATTTGTATACGTAAATTATCATATTTATTTATTGATCCAACATGTATTAAATTTGCATTAAATAATATTGCATCACCTTTTTTACATGGTAAATATTTTACTGCATTATTTATATTTATATTATATGAATTTTTATATTTATGACTATTTGGTATAACTCCTAAACATTTTTCAGTATCTTCTAAATAAATTAATAAAGTATATGATGGGTATTTTTGATTAACATTAAAAAAATCTCCATTATTATCTCGATGACACGTATGAACACTCGATTTTTTTATAATCCAAATATAATCTTGAAAAACATAATTATTATTTTTAATATTATTTTTTATTATATTTAATAAATTATCATTATTGATTAATATTTTTTTAATATCATAATACTCATTTTCATTACATTTTTTCTGTAATTCATAAATTTCTTTATTTTTTAATATATTTTTTATAACAATAAAACCATCTTTTTTTAAATCATATTTTTTATTAGGTACATCTAATTTATCGATTTGAAAAGCACAATTTAATAAAATAAATAATAATAAGTAAATAATAATTGAAAAAAATATTTTAATATTCATATATTTTAAACTATAAATATTTTAAAATTTGAGTATTTTTTTTTTCAAATATTTTTAATAATATTTATATAAATATATTATTTATTTTTAAGAAAAAAAAAATTTAATATTGTAGATATTTTAATATTTAAAACTAGTATTTTATTATACTTATTTATATTTAATTTGTAGATATCTACATTTTTAGTTAGTTGCATTTAATCTTTAATATTATATTTAATATAATATATTATTATTTTATGTTATAATTATTACAGTATAATGTTATAATTATTACAGTATAATGTATAACTTAATCATAATACTTAAATAATACTTTATGATAATACTTTTTGTAGATATTTAGTTAAAAATATATAATTATAATAATCAATGGAAAATTATTGTAATATATGTAATAAACAATTATCATCATATAAATCATTATGGAGACATAATAATAATTTTCACAAAAAAATAATCAAATTGATGATATAACTAAATATACATGTTCATTTTGTACAAAAAATTTTAAAAATTATCAAAATAGATGGAAACATCAAAAGATATGTAAACAAAATAATGAAGAAAAACAAATAGAAAATAAAGAACAAGAAAATACAAATATTCAAATAAATAATAATATAAATAATACAAATAATAATTATATTGTAATTCAACAAAATGGTCATGAAAAATAAACGACTTTTCTGTTCATGAAATATTAAAAATTATTAATAATGGTAATAATAGTATTGTAAAATGTACAGAATTATTAAACTTTAATAAAAAACGACCTTAATATAATAGTTTTTGTAATACTAGTTTAAAAGGTGATTATTTTAGTGTAGTTGATACAAAAACACAAACAACAAAAAAATAAATAAAAATGATCATATAAATACAGTTTTAACAAACAGCATTAATTTTATTAATAAAATACATTTTAATTGAAAATGATGATGATTTTTCAAGTCAATTTAAAAAAGAATATATAAAAAATAACTGAAATAATAAATAATCAACATAAATTTCATGAAATAAAAATAAAAGAGCTTATATGAAACTAGTTATAATTTAAGAAACTTGGAAATTACTTAAACCAATTGATAATAATAATGATTCAGATGATTATAAAATAGATATAGGTATTGAATCTAACTCTGATTATGAATCATTTGATGAAGATTAAATTTAAAAAAAATTGAAAAAAAAAAAGTAAGAGAGTTTATATTAATGTTATGCCCAAAGGAGATACACATGTTAAAAAGCATAATAAAGGTAAATTAATTAGTAAGAACGTAAATAATGATTTAAAGATTCCAAATGAGAGTGAAGGTGAGAGGATTGGTGAAATTACAGGAACGCTTGGAAATTGTCGTTTCAATGTTAAACTATTGAATGATGATATTGAGGTACAAGCTTCTGCATCGCGTAGTTTTAGCCATGGTCCTAACAAAGAGATTATTCGTATGAAGGATTATGTAGTGATTCAACCTGGAATTTCAAGAAACCAGTATCATATTAATCATAAGTATGCTGATAATGAAATTCAGAAACTATATGATTTAAACCATATTGGTAAACCAAAACAATCGATTACCGTAGATAAAACTGATATTTTTGAAGATCATAAAGAAGAAGAACACCCTCAAGAGATTACATTTGATGATGTTTGGGATATTTAATTCTTTTATTTAGAAAATTCAGTAATTAAGAATTTGTTAAGAATAAAATTTGTTTTATTATCAATAATAGTATTTGATATTTTTCTTTCATCAATACCAGCTTTTTTTAAATTAATAACTCTTTCTTGATTTAATTTATTAGCATAATTTCTAATATATTCCATGAAAGTAATATCCATATCTGACATTTTTTTAATTAATTTTTTAACAAGAATTTTTTGATCAATTTTTATATTTTTAATACGATGTTCTAAATACCAAGTACACCAAGCTAAACAAAAACCACCAAAGTCACCTGATTTTTGATTTAATGGATTAAGTTCATCAGATATTGTTTGAAAACCGGCAACTGGCATATAATCTGATGGTTTTAAATATTTAAAACCGGTATTCCATGTTAGTTCTTCTTCTAGTATTTCATCTAATTTTTTATCAAAATAAACTGTATCACCATATGGATCAAACCGTTCAATTGTCATTTTATTAAAATCATAAATTAATATATTAGCATGTAATCCAACATTTTCAACAGATAAAGATAAATAAACAAAACCAACATCATGTGATTTTTCTCTTCTAGTTATATTTATTACATAATTTAAATTTTTATGTATCCAATATTTATCTTCTGATTCATAACAAATTATCCATGGAAAAATTGGTGAAAAATCAAATATTGAATCAGGCCAATTAATTGTAATATTATCTGATGCATTTAAATTTTTAAGTGTAATATCATCAATATTTGGTAAATATAAATTATTATATTTATTTTTAAGTGTTAAAATAAGCATTGAAATATCTTTAAATTTTGATTGAAATAAATTTCCATGTGAATATTCATAATTTTCAAGTTTAATATCATTATTTTCTTTATATTCTTTTTTAGTATATAAATATTCTAACCAATTATCAAATTTTAATTCTATTATAAATTCTTTTAATGTTTTATTATTAGGACCTTTAATATTTAAATTTATTTCTTGATTATTAATAATTTTATGAAATTTATCAAAATTAAGTTTTACTAATAAATGTAATGGTGTAACTTTATTTATATTATGTTGATGCCATACATATGAGTCACAATTTGATAATATGTCTAAAGATAAAGGATCAAAATAATTATTTTTTAATATAAAATGAGCAATATTCTCATTTGATTTAGTAGTTACAGAATAATCAAAATCATTTTTAATATATTCCCAAATTATTTTTGTTATTTTTAAATTATTATTTAAATAAGAAAACATTAATGGTGAATATGTATTAACCATTGTAAAATAATTTGCATTAATATTATTATCTAATAAAAATTTAACTAATTGTATATTATTTCTACTTATTGCTGAAAATAATAAATTAATATCTTCATTATCTCTTAAATTATAAACTGATGAATCAAATAATTTTAAAATGGAAATAATATTATCAACAGTAATATTTTCATTAACAATTAAAGCATTAAGATGACTATCATTTGGTTTATAAATTTTTAAAATCTTTAAAATGTCATCATAATTACATTCTGATATTAATAAATCAAAAATAGTAACATCTGAATTGCTATCATAATTATAAACTTTTTGTGAAAATAATCTTTTCCAGTCAAGGTTGTAGTTTAATAATTGTATAATATATGTTGAATTTAAATAATTAATAAATAATTCATTTTTATCATTTTTATTATAAATATAATCAGGATATTTTTCAATTAGATATTTTAAAATTGTAATATTTTCATATTTGGAAGCAAGAAAAAAACCATTCATACCATCATCATTTTCTTTATAAATTGGGAAATCAACTAATTTTAATATATCAAGTTTATTAAATATTATTAAATAATGAAATAAATAATTATTGAAAAAAATAGGTTTATCAATATTAAATTTTTTTAAATCTTCTTTATTTTTAATATTTATAATTTCTTTAAAATCAATTTTCATTAAATTTATCTAGAAAAAAATTGATAAATTTAACATTTATTAAATAGACCATAATATATGTCAACAATTGAATTAGGGATTTCAAAATTTAGAAATGATAATGGGATATCATGTTATGTGAATTCTATATTACATATTTTACAACAATTACCATATTTTTCTGACTATATTGTATTAAATAATTTTATGGAAGATTTAAAAAATAAAGGTTTAGATCCAAATGGTACAATAGTACATGAATTATATAAAATTATGAAATTAAGTTATGAAAATGATAATATTAATATAACACCTTTATCATTTAAAAAAACACTAGCAAAAAAAAATTCAATGTGGGGTGAAATAGAACAACAAGATTCACAAGAATTTTTAATTTTTATGATAACTAAATTAGAAGAAGAATTGGGAAATAATATAGATTTTATACCTGGAAGAACAAATTTTATAAATAATGAAAATGAAAAAATAAGTTCATCAGATATTTATAAATTATGTGGATTAGATAGAAATAAAAAAGATTTTTCAATTATTAGAGAACTATTTAATGGTTCTTTAACAATTAATTATATTTGTGAATTTTGTAAATCACATTCACCTACTTTTGAAAATTTTATGACATTAAGTTTAGATATACCTTTACATATGAAAAAAGAAATATATACATTAAATGATTGTTTGGAACATACATTTAAAGATGAAAAATTTGATAAACATAATAAAGTTAATTGTGATTTTTGTGGAATTAAAAATAAAAGTACTAAAAAAAGTAAATTATGGAAAACTCCAAAAATTTTAATTATTCACTTTAAAAGATTTAAAATGAATCAATATGGTCAACAAGTTGCTAAAATTACTAATGAAATTGAATATCCAATTAAAGAATTAAATTTAAGTGATTATCATCATGATAGTTCACCATATAAAAATGATTGTACTTATGATTTAATTGGTATTAATATACATCAAGAACTACAACATAAATCTGTTGATGTTGGGCATTATGTATCTATTGTTAAAAATAGATTTAATAAAAAATGGTATCTATTTAATGATTCTTATGAACCAGAATTATTAAAAAATAAACAAAATAAAAATGCATATATGTTATTCTATATTAAACGATAAATACTTTTTTTATTATGAAAAATAATATATGTTTACCAACCAATCCAAGTTGCTACATATGATTGTGGATTGTCATAAAGTAAAGCTGATTTAATAGGAATATTTGATGTTGTATTTGTTTCAGTAATATTTAATGAATTTCTTCCAGTAAATGTTACACGCCATCCTCTAAATATATAAGCATAATTCCATCTATTTTGTTCTAAATCTAGTAGTGTATTTGTACCTTCAAATAATAAAATACTTGACCCATCAGAATCAACAGCATAACCCGCACAAGTAAACATACTACGTAATCTTTTTAAATCAAATCCATTTATTGTTAAATTATTAGTTGTAATTATATCTTTACCAGTTATAATACCATTAGATGCATTAATATTTCCACTAACAGTTAAATTATTAGTTGCAACTAAATCTTTACCAGTAATAGTACCTTTCGGTGCATTAATATTACCATTACTAGCAGTTATATTTCCACTAGTAGTTTGATAAGAGAAATCTTGATTTATATTACCATTTATATTAGTATCACCTCTAATATAATTATTACCATTACCAATATATGGAAAATGTGTACCCCAATTGTTTGGGTTATTTTGGGTACCACCACTTGCATATAATGCTCTACCTTCTATTACACCATAAGTACTTTTAATATTACCACTAACTGTTAATGTATTTGTTACATTTAATGTTCCAGGCATAGTTAACTGATTAGATGTAGTTAATGATGTTGCAATACTTGATAAATTACGTATAGCTTCGACATCTGCTTGATAACCAGTAATGGTTGTTTGAAAATTTTCTTTTTTACAAACAAAAGTTTTGACTTGATCATAAACAAAAATTATTATAAAAAAAATAATTATTAAAAATAATAAATCATAATTACAAAACTTCATTATAATTAATTCTATATTTTTTTTTATTAAATTATATATTTTTTAGTTCATATTTATGGTTAATAATAAAGTTTTAAGTTGTTTTAATTGAGCTTCAGTTAGTTCTGTTCCACCAATACGTAATTTATTAGCGGTAACTATACCATTGATAGTAGTTATATTACCATCTCGTGTAATTATATTACCAGTTAATGTAGCCATATTGCCTGATGAAGTAAATATTTGACCAGTTGAAGTACTTATATTACCGGTTGTACTAATAATATTACCACTTATTGTAGTAAACGAATTTGTAGCAATAATATTTTTACCAGTTATTGATCCATTTGTAGCTTCAATATTACCACTAGTAGTAATATAAGAACGTGTATCTTGTTTTATATCACCATTTATAATAGTATCGCCTCTAATATAATTATTACCATCTGTATGTGAAAATATTGTTCTCAAACCAGTTGGATTATTATTTGTACCACCAGAAGTATTTATTGATTTGGTATGTATATTACCAAAAGTATTTTGGATATCACCACTAATTGATAACACATTAAGTTTAAAAGCATCTGTAATATTAATATTTTTTGCATAAATAGTACCATTTTGTGCATTAATATTACCACTTGTAGTAATATCACCACTAATTGATAACTTATTTGTTGTAAATGAGTTTGATGCAATAATATCATAACCACTAAAAGTACCTGTTGCTTGTGACAAATTACCCGTTAAAACAGTAGAACCTCCAATATAATTTCGTCCATCAACTATAGAAGGAAATTGTGTAATTTGATTAGTTGGATTTTCTACTGTACCACCTCTAGTATATAATGCTCTAGCTTTTATTACACCAGGTTGTGTAACATTACTTGGAAGTGCACCATCTGTAGTAACATTACCACTTATAGTTATTGTATCAGTAACACTATTAATAAACTTTGTATTAATAGCACCATTGACTAAATTTATACTACCAGAATTAGTTAAATTTAAACTATTATTATTATTTAAATTTACAGTGCCTCTTATATTCAGGTTACCAGTATTATGATTAATAGTACCATTAACAGTGGCACCACCATTAATAGATACAGCACCTAACGTTGTATTACCAGTAGTAGCATTAAGATTACCACTAATTGATACTGGACCATTAGTATTAATATTTCTTGTATTAATTATAGCATTTGAAGCATTAATATTACCACTAATTGATAAATTATTTGTTATATTAACATCACTAGTGATATTAAATGATCCAGGTGATATTATAATATCACTAGATGTTAATGTAGAAGCAATACTAGATAAATTACGAATAGCTTCAACATCTGTTTGATAATAATTAGTTTGATCAGTTGTTTGGAAATGTTCTGTTCCCAACAAAAAAGTTTTAATGGGATCAAACATAAAGATAATTATCATTATGATTAAAATAAAAAAAATTAAATTAAAATTACTTATTTTCATTATATTTATTTATATTTTTTTTATTTAAAGATTTAAATTTAAGTATATCAATGGATAAAATAGATAAACTATATTATATAAATTTAAAAAGAAGAAGTGATAGAAATGAGCATTTTTTAAATGAATGTAAAAAAGCAAATATACCTAATCATAAAATTAAAAGGTATGAAGCAATTGATGGTTTAACATATGAATTTGAAGAAGAAGATTTAATATTATTTAAAAATGTGGATTATAGAGGTCAACCATTCGAAAGAAAAATAATGGGAAATCAAATGAGTCATTATAATATTTTAAAAGAGATGGTAGAAAAGAGATATAAATATATAATAATATGTCAGGATGATGTAATATTCAGAAATAATTTTATGACATATTTAAATAGAGTAATGAATTCAATACCACAAGATGCAGAAATAGTAAACATCGGATTTCATGAGTTTGCAGCATATCAACATTTTGTAGCATGGGATTTAACAAAAAATAACGATTTAGAAAAATTGGGAACAAAATATAATGAAAATATATGTAAATTAAATAATACTATAAATCCATGTTCATTAGCATATATAGTAACATTAAAAGGTGCAATAAATTTATTAATATTTTTTAAAACGTATGGATTTCATAGAGCAACTGATTGGAATTATAATGATTATTTAAATTATAAAAATATATTTTATGGGTCATCTACAGTATTATGTACAGGAAATCCAACATTAGGTTCAGATATATTTTCATAAAAAATCTCTTAAACAATAGAATCAAAATTATTAATTTTATATTTTTCAATAAATGATTGTAAGTATTTAATTTCAATTTTATCTTTTAAGTTATCAATAATTTCATGTTCAAGAGGTTCACGATTATTAAATTGTTGAAATTGTAATTTAAAATTAATAAAAATAGTTTCTTTTATTTCAATATTTTTTTTTTTTTTAGTTAATTCAATATTATCTTGATTAGTTTCTTTATACCATTTATGTCTAAACTCATTAGTACTAACAAGTTCATCACAAATTTCAGGTTTTTTTAATTCCTTAAATTTGTTAATTTTTTCAATATCATTAATATTATTAAATGTTTGTTTAAATTCTTCAATAGTTTTTTCTCTAATAGGGGGACTAATTTCCATAAGTCTATCAAATTCTTCTTTATAAACTTTTAACATATGTTTAGGACTCATTCTTTCATCTGGATGTTTTGCAAGTTCAACTTTAATATTTCTATGAAATTTATCCCAAGAAATGGCACTAACCCGATGACCTTCATTAAGTTCAGCAACTTTTAATGATTGACCAATAGTAGAAATAATACCACTTAAAATATTAACACCTCCTATAACATTAGCACCTAAAATTTGAATATCTGGTGGATATTTTTGAAAAGCAAAATTACCAACACCTGTGATAATAGACATTATAATAACTGGAATAGTAAACCATTTATTAAGATATGCATAATATTGATTTGATTTAGTATGTAATCTACCATAACACATAGCTTTATCACTCCAATCAACTAATATTTCTTCATGTTCAACAGTCCATTGAACATCATAATTATTATCATTTAATAGTTCATTATTTTTATTGTCTGTATTTTCCATTATATAAATATTGAAAATATTTTTTCTAGTTAATAATAAAATGAATTCAAAAATTAATATCTTAAAAAATAATTTTAATATTATTTTAAATATGAGAAAAGAAATATATTCAATTTTTGAAAATCTAGAAATAAAAATACTAAAATTAAAAGATATTTATTTTAACTTACATAAAAGTAATAATGATAATAATTATACATTTGGTTTAGATTCATTATTTTTTCAAAGAAGGTTAATAGATGTTGAATTAAAACATATGAAACAATTTAACTTGTTATTAAATAATAGAATTTATTGTGAATATTATAAATTATTTAAAATTATATCTGCATATGTAAAAAAAAATTATAAAGATCAAAAATTATTAGATGTATTAAATGTAGAAAATACAATTCCCGTATATAAAGATTTAGAACCATATAAAGAATATGAATTTGAAAATATAATAAATTTACATGAAATATTATTATCAATAATAAATGAATTAACAAATTATTATTTATCAAAAGAATTAAAGTTTAAAGATTATCAAGTAACAAATGAAGCAGGATTAAATTTAAATAATTTTGTAAATACATATAAATTTGATTTAATAATAATGAAAGAAAATATAGAGTTATATATTAATTATTTAGAATATTTTCATTCAAACCAAATAAAAAATTTTAAAAGATTTTTAACAAAAATAAATATTCTTCAAAGTCAAATTATTCATGATATAAAATTTGAAACAAAAAATGTTGATAAAAATATGATTGAAAACTTAATGTGTGATTCTATTGATAACACAATTATATCAGAATTAAAAAATGAATTTGATGATGAATATTTTATAGATTTACAACATATTGAATCCCAAAAAATGAAAAAATTATAATTTTGATAAATTAGTACCAAGATTATTACATTGTTTATCACAATACCATTTATTTAATCCAATAATTTCAATAAAAAAATGTAATAAAAAACCAGTAACAAAAAAAGTTAAATCTAAACCATGAGGTTTTTCTTGATTTTGTTCGTTATCATTATTTTTATTTATTGTAATATTAAATGCAATTTTACCAATAATAAATGTAACTAATCCAATAACAATTGCTTCTAATAATGTTTTAAGACTTAATATATTTTCTAAATTATTCATTAAATAACTATAGAAAATATATATTATTTATTTATAATTAAGATTTGATTTATTATCTAATAATATGTAATGAATAACATAGAAAAATCAATTGTACAAATTTCAGTTCAAAAAACAGAAATAGATTTAAATTATCCATTAAATGTTTTTAAAAATATTCAAAGTTCTGGAACTGGATTTTTTATTAGTAAAGACGAAATATTAACGTGCTTTCATGTTATTGATAATTCATTAAATATTAAAATTAAATTAAATGATATAGAAAAACCTGCTACAATTAAATATGTTTTCCCTGATGATGATTTAGCAATATTAAGTATAAATAATGATTTTACTGAATATACTATTTTAAATTATAAAATTACAAAAACAAAAGACAATTCTGAAGTTACAACTGTCGGTTTCCCATATGGATCAAAAAATGTTATTATAACAAAAGGTATTATATCTGGTTATCAACATTCAGTAATACAAACTGATTCACCATTAAATAGTGGTAATTCTGGTGGACCAATATTAGATGGTAATAAATATGTTGGTGTTAATCAATCTAAAATGGGTGGTGATGCAAGTAACATTGGTTTTGCAATACCAATTTTTAGATTTTTAATATATTGGAAATTAAATAATCATAAATTAAAAAAAATAAATTTAAAACCAGATTTATTATTTAAATATCAACAAATTAAACAAAAAGAACATTTTAAAATAAATGGTGTTATAGTAACAAAAATACATGAATTATCACCACTTAAAAATGTAGGTATTAATATTGGTGATATAATTACTGAAATTAATGGTTCAATAATTAATAACGATGGATATATTAAATTTAATTTTTTTCCAGAAAAAATAGAATTAAGTGATATTCATTTATGGTTTATTGATGGAGATATTATTAATATAAAATTTTTTTCAGTTAAAGATAAACAATATTATACTAAAAAACTAGAATTTAAAAATATTGATACAAATTTACCATATTTTTATCATGGTTTAACAGACCCTTATTATTATGAAAATAATGGTTTAATTATATCTATAATTACACAATATCATTTTGAAAATTTTAAAGAATTAGAACTTAGTATATCACAAAAAATTAAAATTTATGAAAGAGTTGGTGAATTTAAAAATATATTTACAATTTATTTATCATCTATTGATTATAAAAAATTAAAATTTACTAATTATCCAGTAGGTGATATTATATTAGAAATAAATGATGTACATATTACAGATATTAATAAATTTAAAGAAATAATAAAAAATCCAATTACAAAATTTAAAACTATTAATAATGAAGTTTTTTTTATTTAGATTTTTATAACAATTTTGATTCTTTTCGTGGTATTTCTTTTTTAATTCTAATATTTAATTCATTTAATTTATTATATTCGTGTTTAAAATGTAATTTAAAATAAATAAAACAAAATAACCAAAATATTAAAATATATTTAAAATATTGTACATAATTATTTAAAAAAATATAACAAATTGCATATCCAAGCATAATAAGTAAAAAAAATAACAATAGTAATATTCTATTAATTTCTGAACTTGCATATAAGTTTCTATTTAATGCAAGTTGGGACTCTATTAATGCATGTTGTTCTTCTGTTTCTAAATTATATGTTATTATTTTACCTTCTGAAGTACGTATAACAGTACCATAATTATTATATTCTGCATAATTCATTATAATATTTAAGAAAAAAATTGAATTTTAATATTATAATTATCGTTAAATATTAAGTATGAGTATTAGAGGATGGATAATTTTTAAATATAAAGGATTATATTATATATTTTATAATCATAATAATTCTAATCCAGAATATTTAGGTAATAATTTAATAGAAAATTTAAAAAATTTTAATTACAAACAACTTGAAGAATTAATGATTAATTGTGTAAAAAACATGAATAATAAATATGAAAATAATATTATTAATATTGGTATTTTTAATACTATTGAAGAATTATTAAAAAATCCATTAAATTATATATTTTATGTTAAAAGATTAAACGGCGCATTTGAAAAAAATACATTTATTGAATTTAAATATTTTATTAACTTAGATGAAGAACTATTTACAATGATAAACATGACATCAAATTTACAACTACATTTTCCTCTATTTTATATACCAAAAGATTGGTATAATATATATAGTAGTGTAGATGAAGCATATAATATAAATGGTTAAGCATATAATATAAATGGTTAAGCATATAATATAAATGTTTAAGAATTTAATAAAAATTTAATTTATAAAAAAATTGATATATAAAAAAAATTGATATATAAAAGTATAAGATACAATATATAATAATTATGTATTTTTGTCCTAAGTGTCATTTTTCATTTGATATTGGTAAATCATCAAATGTATCAATTGATGAAAAAAATGTTTTAAAAAAAGCAGCAGAAGTTTTTAAAAAATTAGAAAATAATGAAGATTTTAGTAGATATACAACTGATTTAAAAATAGAAGAGATTACTAAAAATATTAAATATAAAAAATTATCAGAAGAAGATAAACAAAAAATTACAAAATTATACGAAGAGGCACCATCAAGTGGAATAGAATTCAGATGTACAAATTGTAATAATTCATTAGAAATAGATAAATCAATTTTACTATATGAACTAGATTTGAACAGTAAAAATGAGAAAATAAAATCAATAGAAGAAAATCAATTATATTGTAGTAATCCAATATTACCAAGAACTCATGATTATATTTGTAAAAATGAATTTTGTGAAACAAATAAAAATCCAAAAAAAGAAAAAGAAGCCGTATTTTATAGAGAAACAAATTCTATGAAAGTAAAATATATATGTTGTATATGTTATTATAATTGGTAAAATTTATTCTAAATATGATAATAAATGATCTTTTTTAAGTTCATCTAATGACCATATTTCATATTTGCCATTTGGTAATGGTCTTTTAATTTTATAAGGAATCATACTTAATTTTAATTCTTCTTCAGCTATTTTATCATAACTTAAACTTTGATAATTTTTAATCATAGGTTTAGCACCTAATGTTAATTGTTTAGTTCTCTCACCCAAAATTCGAACCATTTCATATTTAGTTAATCTATTTGGAGAAATTCGTTCACTAGGATCAACCATTATTTCAGCAATTTCTTGTTTTATATCACTATTATTAATATTATCCATATCATCATCATCATCAATAATTTTTTCAATTAAACATTCTTGATCATGTTCGTCATTTTCTTCACCATCCTCACCTTCTTCACCTTCTATGTTAATATCATCATCGTCATCAATATCAACATCTTCAATATTAATATCATCATCTTCATCATATACAGATTCAACAGTTTCAGATTCAACTTCATAATCGTCATCTGATTCTTCATTAGTTTGTTTAGTTTTCTTAGTTTTAGTCATATAATATAGAATAATAGATTTTTAAATAAAAATATCAATTTTTTTAAATATTTTTCGTTACTAATTGTTATTATTTATACTATAATTAGTTATTATTTATACTAGAATCAGTTATTATACATATAGATGGTTATGTAATATTATCATATAATTAAAGCATTTTATGATGGATATCGTCTTTTTAAGTATACTTATTTAAATAGATTTAAAAAAAAATGAAAAATATATTTAAAAAATCATAGTTATTATAAGTTATGGCTGATATGTGTGAATTAAACCCCAAAAAAATAGACAAATTAAAGAACACTGTATACAAGTTTTTAGAAAAACATAAAGTTGCCAGTGGCACTGATGTTAAATATACTCATATTTCAATGGGTGATTCTTTTTTTGGAAAATTCAATTTAGATAAAAGAGCAAGAAAAGAATTTTTAGATTATTATTGTGAAGCAGTAAATTATGGAGCCGTTTTTAGTATAGCTGAAAAACCAAGAGAATATGGTCCATTATTAATTGATATTGATTTGGAAGTACCATTAAGTGATTATAAAAATAATGAAAGATTATATGATAATAATATGATTATTGAAGTCATTAATGCATATAGGTGTGCATTAAAAAAATACTTAGATTTAGATGATTCAGAATTACAAGTTACCTTACATGAAAAACCAGAACCAACAAAAAAGACAACTGTTGTTAAAGATGGATTTCATTTAATTTTTAATAATATTTGTGCACATTATAAAATAAGATATCTAGTAAGAGATGATGTTGTAAAAAATTTAGAAAATAGTGATATATTTGATAGTTTTGCAAATACAGCTGATAAAATTGTAGATAAAGCTGTTGTCAATACAAATTGTTGGTTGATGTATGGATCTAAAAAGAAAGATGGACAATTATATAAATTAACAAAAATATTTAATGCAGAAAATAAAGAATTAAATATACAAAAAATATTAAGTCAAAAAGATATGTGTGTTAAAATGTTTTCATTACAACAAAAAATATGGTGTAAAGATAATGCACAAGTATATCTTAATAATATTGATGATGACTATGTAAATGATGCATATGATAATATTGCAGAAAAATTTTCATATGTTAAAAATGAAATAGAACACACTATTCCCGAAAATAAAAAAGATATAGTTAGAAGAACTAAATATTTTGTAACATTATTATCTGAAGAAAGAGCAGATGATTATAATGAATGGATACGTGTTGGTTGGGCATTACATAATATTGATAATTCACTTTTAGAATCATGGATTGATTTTTCTAGATTATCAAATAAATTTAAAGATGGTGAATGTGAAGAAATGTGGTATAAAATGAGAGATCAAGGTTTAGGGTATCGTTCAATTATAAAATGGGCGGAAGATGACGATAATGTAAAATTTACACATTTTATGGATAATGAATTACGTGAATCACTTCATGAAAGTTTAGAAGGTAGTACATATAAAATTGCAAGATCATTACATACTAAATATTCAGATAGATTTGTATGTACATCATTAACTAACAATACATGGTGTGAATTTAAAAAGCAACTACATAGATGGATAAAAGTACCACAAGGACATACATTACAACGTGAAATTTCTGAATCTTTTGCAAATGAATATTTTAAATTAGCATCATCATATAATTTAAAAGCAACAAAATTAACTGGTTTAGATAGAGAAGATATTAATAAAAAAGCTATTAATATTCAAAAAATAGCTAGCAAATTATTAGATGTTAGTTTTAAGGAAAAAATTATGAAAGAAGCAAAAAGTTTATTCTTTGACCCAGAATTTGAAGAAAAATTAGATGAAAACTATGATTTAATCGGGTTTAATAATGGTGTTTATGATTTATTAAATGAAGAATTTAGAGAAGGTAGACCTGATGATTATATTTCTAAATCAACTAATAATGATTATATACCCTTTAAAAAATCTCATCCACATTTTGATAAAATGACTAGATTATTTGAACAAATTTTACCTGATCCAGAAGTTCGTAAATATTTCTTATTAACATTAGCTACATGTGTTTCTGGACATAATAAAGAAGAAAAATTATATATTGCTACTGGTAGTGGATCTAATGGCAAATCGTTATTATTTAATTTGGTCGGATTAGCATTAGGAGAATATTATTTATCATGTCAAATTACTATTATTACTAGAAAACGTGGAGGATCTGGTCAAGCTTCACCTGAATTATTAAGATTAAAAGGAGCACGTTGTGGTTGTTTTCAAGAAACAGATGATGGTGAAAGACTTAATGTTGGTATGATGAAAGAAATTACGGGTAATGATAAATTTGTTGTAAGAGGATTATATTCTGATCCTATTGAAGTTAAACCTCAAATTAAATTTTTCTTAGCTTGTAATCAACTACCATCTGTTCCTTCTATCGATGGTGGTACATGGAGACGTTTAAGAGTTACAAATTTCGGATCTAAATTTGTTGAAAAACCACATAAAACAAATGAATTTTTAATTGATCCAACATTAAAAGATAAAATTAAAGATTGGGCACCATTATTTATTAGTTATTTAATACATTTATATATTACTGAATATAAGAAAGTTCCATTCATTTCAGAACCTAATGCTGTTAAAATTAGTACTGAAAGTTATAAAATGGAAAATGATCATTACACTGAATACTTTATTAATAGAATTATTTTTACTGGTGATAAGAAAGATACTATTGGTATGAAAGCTGTTTATGAAGACTTTAAATCTTGGTTCAAAAATAGTCATGAAGGTGTTAAAGTTGCAAATCAAGTTGATCTTAATAAATTCTTATTTGAAAAAATTGGAGATCCTAAGAAAGGTAGATGGAGAGGGTATAAATTTAATGGCGAAGAAGAAGAACCATTATCAGATGATGATGATGATGATATTAGAAATGCTTTGGATGCTTAAAAAACTTGTATATTTAATTAATTTATTTATTATTAATTAATACTAATAATAAAAAAATGATATTTATAATTTAGAAAAAAAGATTTTAGTTATATTATATAACTAAATCGACTAATAATAATTTAATTTAATTTTAATAATAAATAATACAGATTTAGCAAAATAAATAAAAGTAATTTATTTAATTAATAAAATAAAAGAATAGGTACTATTTTTTGTAATTTATATTACACTTTATATTTTATAAAATAGACATATAATATGAATAAAAAAATTGAAATTTTTTTTGTATGAGTGTTGTTAATAATAGGTATGGACTTTATTTCAAATATGAACAACCACTTTAATCAAAAATTCGGCAACTCTTCCAGTAATTTTGTTAATAATTATAGTAGTAATTACGCTAATTGTACAAATGATAATACTATTTACTATAATTCATCCTGCTATAATTCATCACAAATGAGCTTTAATACAGACTATTCCTCATTTTCAAATGCAAATTATATTACTATTCATTGTAATAATATTTCACGTGATTTTTGTTCTAAACATTGTGGATAAAAAGCAATGATTTTTTTTATAATTGTGCATTTAGGTGTAGTGATTCACTTAGTTGTAGTGATTCATAATATTAATACATTCACTGATAGTAATTCTTTTATTTGGGTTAATTATTAACATATCTTTTATTAATTTAATTATAATATCAGGAACTTTACCTTGTAACTTTATATCAATTTTATTTTTATAATTTAAATCTTTATTTAATTTTAATTTACACTCACTATCAAAATATATTTTATAATTTTTAGTTTTCTTTAAAAAATCTTTTGAAAAATCACCACATAATTCATTTATTAGCTTCAAATGATAAAAATCTCTATCATAGTTTTTATCTTTTTCTGGATCAAATAATATTTCACCAGTTAATATTTCATAAATTGTACAACCCAATGCCCATATATCATTTGGGTATGATGATTTACCAACTAAAATATTTTCAGGTGATCTATAATATCTTGTTCCGAAAGCGGTATCATAATATTGTTCTTCTTCTAAAAAAGAACCAAAATCAGCTACACTTATTGATAAATTATTTATATTTATTTCATATTTATTAATTTCACATTCATTATATTTATCTATAATATTTTCATAAATTTCTAAATGTACATTAGATCTTAATTTTCTTTTTTCTTTTGATGTTATATTATCAATCTTTTTATTATTTTTATTACAATATTCTATTTTTTTATTTTTATATTTTTCACCAAAATTATTAACTTGATATAACTCAATTAAATAATTATTTAATTTTGTTACACCTTTTACTAAAATATTGTCTGTTTTAATATCCGCATGACATACTTTTAATTTTTTATGTAAATAATAAATTGCGTTAAATATTTCTTTTATTAATTTACAACTTTCATTAAATGGTATACCATTTGAATATGGCCCTTTTCTAATTAAACAATCTAAATTACATGAATGTAAATTATATACAGAACATAAATATTTTTTATTATCTACAACTTCTACAAATGATTCAATTAAATTATTGAAATTATAATTATTAGGTAATTTTTTCATAAACATATTTTCATCTAATCCTTCACTATATTCATCGGGATGTTGAACTTTAATTGCATAAAATTTATTATTTTCAATATTATAACCCATCCATACAATAGAATATGTACCCATACCTAATTTATGTAAAATATTATATTTTGATAATATTTTTCCTTCTAAATCTAAATTTTCAGTATGATCTTGAATGTCATCGTCTGACAAACTTTCTTGATATTCACTATCATTATCACTATTATTCATTTATTAATATTAATATTATTTTTTTATATATTATTTATAATGGAAAGAAAAATTAAAAATACTGGTTTTAAAGTTAGTCATAACGAAAAATTCCTTAATCCAAACACACTTGAAATACACCAAAATATGGATGATGAACCTGTTTGTTCTTCTAAATATTATTTATCACATAATAATATTTTAAAATTTGTAAAACAAAAATGTACAAATAATATTTCAAAAGATGATGCACATAAATTTATGTTATATCCATATACTGTTCTTAATTCTAGTGAATTATTAAAAATATATAAAATTAATAATATTGAAGAACTTTTTGAAACAATCAAAGATTTAATTATTTTTAAACATAATTTTGAAACAATTAATAGAATTTTAAATGCTTGTATTAAAAATAACTTTGAAGAATTTAAAACAAAAAACCAACTTTTAGTTAAAATTTATATTTATTTAATCAATAGTTATCATCCTAATATTAATATTAATAATGATAATATTGAAAAATTTATTAAAAAATGGTTTAATAATAATAATTATGATAATTTTAATTTAAATTTAGGTGAAGAAATAATAAAATATCTATTGTAAAATAATATGGCTACTATAAATGACAAAAGAGTTCTTAAATATTTTATCCCACCGCCAATTATTACTAGTGTTATTGAATATCAAGATGTTAATAAAGATAAAAGATTAAGAAAAAATGTTACTGATTTTTTCTTAAAAAAAAGTATTAAATGGATTGAAAATTATAGTGATTTTAAACACCTCGAAAATAAACTTCAATTATTAAAATCAAATAAAGGTTATAATATTATATATAATTTATTACGTGAATTTGTTAAAAAAGGTTCAAATAATTGGTTTGATTTAAGAGATAATTATGATGTTATTAAAGATTATTTAAGATACAAACTCGGTAAAATATAAATTATTTTGTTGGCTTAACATACTTTGGTTTAATTACTTTTATGTAAGATGATTTTTGTGGTTTTTGGTTTGTTTGAGCATGTTGTGGTTTTTGGTTTGTTTGAGCATGTTGTGGTTTTTGGTTTGTTTGAGCATGTTGTGGTTTTTGGCTTGTTTGAGCATGATGTGGTTTTTGATTTGTTTGTGTATATTCTTTTAATATTTTTTTTTTTAATTTTATAATTTCAGATGTATCTTTAATTACTACATCTGTATTATAAGAGCTTTTTATTTCACATGCGTTTTCATCAATAATTGTATTAATATTTAGTTTTGGTATATCTATTATTTTTATTAAATATTCTATATTATTTGGTTCTTGATTAACAACAATTTGTTGAACTGGTTCTACAGGTACTGGTTGTTCTTGAACTGGTTGTTCAGTTACTGGTTCTTCAGTAACTGGTTGTTCTTGAACTGGTTCTTCAGTAACTGGTTCTTCAGTTACTGGTTGTTCAGTTACTGGTTGTTCTTCAGTAACTGGTTGTTCTTGAACTGGTTCTTCAGTAACTGGTTCTTCAGTTACTGGTTGTTCAGTTACTGGTTGTTCTTCAGTTACTGGTTGTTCAGTTACTGATTGTTCTTCAGTTACTGGTTGTTCAGTTACTGGTTGTTCTTCAGTTACTGGTTGTTCAGTTACTGATTGTTCTTCAGTTACTGGTTGTTCTTGAACTGGTTCTTCAGTAACTGGTTGTTCTTGAACTGGTTCTTCAGTAACTGTTTGTTCTTGAACTGGTTCTTCAGTAACTGTTTGTTCTTGAACTGGTTCTTCAGTAATTGGTTGTTCTTGAACTGGTTCTTCAGTAATTGGTTGTTCTTGTACTGGTTGTTCTTGAACTGGTTCTTCAGTAACTAGTTGTTCTTGTACTGGTTGTTCTTGAACTGGTTCTTCAGTAACTAGTTGTTCTTGTACTGGT
>JACCDG011000167.1_pt1 | contig 30154 bp, 50 predicted proteins | sample 7442471 | NCBI WGS metagenome assembly JACCDG01 (sample SAMN15323444, study PRJNA562643) | freshwater metagenome | isolation source: river surface water | place: USA:Blue River Watershed | collected 2017-08-17 | reverse complement strand
AGACAAATACTATGGCAGAAGATAATAAAGGTAAACAAGGTGGCGACGACAACGGCGCCAAAGGTGGTGAGGGTGATAAAGAAATTATGATACCCAAAGCCCGCTTTGACGAAGTTAACGACCAATTGAAAGAGCTTAAAAATTGGAAAGAAAAGCAAGAAAGTGAGAAAGCAGAGGCGGAAAAAAAACGCCTTGAAGAGCAAGGGAAGTATAAGGAGGTAGCGGAAAAAGAGAAGCAAAAACGTGAAGAGGCTGAAAAGCGATACTCACGCAATGCAAAAATGAACGCTCTAAAATTGGAAGCGATAAAGGCAGGTACAGTTGACGCCGACGCCGTCGTAGCCTTGGCAAACTTGGACGAAGTTACGCTAACGGAGGACGGGAGCGTAGAGACGACAAGTGTTACCGCAATCATTGAAAAAATGAAAGCAGGTAAAAAATACCTTTTTGGGGCTGTTGGAGAGGGTGAGAAGAAAAACATAGGGGCAGACGGTGGCGCACCACAAGACGGTAGCAACACTACTCCTACGTTCAAACGCTCACAATTACTAGACCCAAAGTTTTACAAAGATAATAGAGATAAGATTTTGCAAGCGCAGAGGGAGGGCAAAATTTTTGATGACGTGTCCCCTCAACAGGCTAATAAGTAAAGCCTTTTTATAAATTACTTAATTGTTAAAAAAACATGGGAAACATAATTAGAGCAGACGTCGTGGAAGTAACACCCGAAATCATCGCTCAAGAAGCACTGGGAGTGCTTAAAGCAAGATTGCACCTTGCACGAAATGTTACTAAAGAAATGGAAGTTGTAGGCGATAGAGCAACCCAAAGTGTTAAAATGGGTGCTATTGTCAATATTCCAAAACTGGGCGCAGTTGTTGCAAACCAGAAAACGGAAAATGGTGATGTAACCATTCAAAATCCAGCAATGGATAATGTGGCTATCACCGTTAACCAGCATTGGGAAACAACCATTGCAGTAGAAGACTACGCACAAGCCGTAGCTGACCGCAATATTGAAGACACCTACCTTGGCGACATGATAACAGCCTTGGCAGAAAAAATTGAAGTGTCAATTGCGGCTCAATTTGCCAACTTTACCAATACTCCTATCAATGCTACGACAGCAGATAAGGACACCATTGAGCAATACGTCTTGCAAGCGAGAAAAACGCTTACAGACCATAGAGCACCTATGGAGGGACGCTTTGGATATTGGGATAGTGGAGCTACTAACCTGCTTTTGCAGAATGGTAGATTTACCGAAGTTGCAAAGTATGGTAATGGCGTAGCCATTCAAGACGGCGAACTTGGTAAAATCCACGGCTTTAGGAGCTTTGAGAGTATCTTTGTTCCTAGCGCAGGCTCACCAACAGTTTACTCAAATGCGCTCATGCACAAACGAGCAATCGTGCTTGCAATGAGACCATTACCTACCCCACGGGGAGGCGGAGTTAAGGTAGCCGTTATTACAGACCCAGAAAGTGGGCTTGTAATGCGTGCTCTTTACAGCTACAACGCTAATAAACTAGCCGACCAGTTAACTCTTGACGTACTCTTTGGAGTTGGCGTCTTGAGACCAGAATTGGGCGTAGTTGTTCAGACAGACTAACCACCGAACGTGAATTAGGCGGGCGCTACTACACGTAGGTAAAAACTAGCGGTAGTGGGGCGGTAGAAACGCTTAAGGAGGCTGGGGGAAATACCCCCAGTCTTCTTGCCCGCCTAAAAGTATTAAGATAAATATAAATATGCAACAATATTTTAGGAATAAACTAACTAAAAAAATAATTTCGTTTGATATTACTTCCCTTTCACAGCTTGCAAAACTGCATAAAGATTATGACGACGCAACACCACAAGAGCGTATAGCCTATATTCAAGGCGTAGAAAAAGAAAAAGAAGACTTTGAAAAAGCAGAGGTGCAATACGCAAAGGATAATAATTTACAAGAGGTCTACTACATGGCGCCCGTTAAGAATGATGACGGGTACGGCACAACCGCAAAAAATATTAAGACTTTGGCGAAAAATGAGGGAATATACCTAAACACTAAACAAAATGGGCAAAAAGTAGGGTTATGCTATCACCTACCAAATACACTACAGCTTGTCCACACGCCAATAAAGATTGCATTTACCATGTTTGAGACTACGTCTTATCCCGCTTTTTGGAAGCCCTATTTAGAGAGCGCAGACTTGGTAATTGTGCCTACTCAATTTTGTGCAGACACAATGTATGCGAGCTTTGGCATTAAGCCAGAAGTAGTACCATTAGGATACAATCAAAATGTTTTTTATTACCTTGAACGTAAAAAGAAAGATGTTTTTACTTTTCTGCATTATGACGCTTTCAAATGGCGCAAGGGCTGGGATATTCTTTTTACCGCATTTAATGAGGAGTTTGGAGAAAAAGACGGCGAGCAAGACGTACGCCTAGTATTCAAAACAACACTATCATTTACACCACCACTACATGAGTACCCTAAAATAAAGGTAGTTAAAGGTAGACTACCGCAAGAAGAAATGATAAATATAATGCGTGAGGCAGATTGCTTTGCATTTCCTACAAGAGGTGAGGGCTTTGGATTAACACCACTTGAGGCAATGGCAACTGGTATGCGGGCAATTGTCCCAAACCATAGCGGAATGAGCCATTATTGGAATAAAGATTATTGTTACGACCTTGAAACAGACGAAGTACGGGCAAAATACGACAATATAGAGCTTAAAGGTCTTGAGCTTGGCAATTACTGGCAACCAACCGTAGAAAGCACCAGACGGGCACTACGGCAGGCATACAATGAGTGGAAAACAGGGCATTACTACGACAATCAAAAAGAAATAGCCGATTATTGCAAACAATTTACAATTGAGGCTACAACTAAAAAACTATGTGCAATCCTTAAACGGTTTGTATAGAATGATTGTAAAGATGATTATAAATTGTCTATACTAATAGTATGTTAAATGCAATACCCACACACCCAGAAGCAAATAGCTACCTCACTTTGGCGGAGGCTAACGATTTAATGAATAACCGTAGCTCAATGAGTGCTGAATGGACAGCGCTTACAGACGACCAAAAAGAAAAGGTGCTTATTATTGCCACACGGCAAATTGATACTCTACGTTTCTTTCACGAGCTTATTTATAGAACTCCACAAGATTACAGAAATAAGCAGGCTTTGAAATTTCCACGCACAAATACACGAGAATATAGCGGGAAAGTTGATAGTGTAAGTACAAATTACTTAATTGACGCAGACCTTGCAAATAGACAGGATTTACCAGATGACTACTACAATAAAGGTGCAGTCATTATTTATAGTGGTACTGGAAAGGGCAAAACATACGGTGTTACTGATTTTGACATGGCTACTGGTAAAGTAACCATAGACGGCACATTTAGCCCAGCAATTGACGACACAAGCTGGTATAGGCTTGTAGAAGCAGTGCCAGTAGAGGTAAAGTACGCATGCCTTGAGCAAGCGCTTTATATCATAAACGGTGGGGGAGAAAGAGCAAAATTGCAATCAGAGGGGGTACAAAGTTATTCAATTGGCGACTTATCAGAAACTTTTGGAGACGGTGGGGGTGGTAGTATGAATTTGCCACTATCTACCGAGGCAAAAGGATATTTAAGCCGTCTTATTTCCCGAATTGGGGGATAATACATAATAAATACGTATGCCTGTACAAAGCTATCTTAATCAAACAGTAACAAAAAAGGCAGTAGCAAGCTACGACGTCTACGGTAAGCCAGTTGTTAGTACGCCAGTAAGCCTACGTGTGCGTATTCAAAATGCAACAAAAAGACTTGTTGCTCAAAATAATGGTGTAGAGTTTGTTATAGACGCCGAAATGTGGGCGAAACCAACCGAAAATATAGCCCTTGATGATGTAATAACATGGGACACTGTAAATTATAAAGTTGTCCGAGTTGATACTAAAAAGGGGCTTGTAGGCAATACAGACCATAAAAAGGTATTACTCATTAGGACAAAAGAATAATGGCACTTAAAATAACAATTGATGATAAGGATTTTCAAAACTTAATGGACAGGTTAAGCAAGTCTCTTGATGATTTAGGCAAGAGTACGCTTATGGAAATGGCAGACGCATTGCTTGTTTTGTCAAGAGAAGAAGTACCACACGACACGGGTAATTTGCAGAAAATGGGTAGTGCATACTGGGACGGGGACGGTAGCGCAGTAGCCTACAACACAGAATATGCGGCTTATATGCACGAGGGTTTTGCTAAAAATAGCAAGACTGGTAAACTCATGGTAGTACACCATTACCAGAAAGGAAGAAAAAAGAAGTTTTTAGAAGACCCACTAAAAATGAATATAAGCAAGTGGACGCAGATAGCGGAGGCAGAGTTAGCAAAATTATTAGGGTAAAAATATGGAAAATTTACTAGACGACGTAGCATACTACTTACAACAAAATAGCATAGGTACAATGGGCTCAAGTATCTTTATTTCTGGTTTTGCAGGTACACAAGATAATCAAACGGCGCTTGTTGCAACGGGTGGAGTTGAGCCATATAAAGATATTCCGATTAAGAGACCTACCGTACAAATTTTAGTACGCAATACAGACTACAAGGCGGGGCTTTCCAAAGCCTACGACATATTCAGGCTACTTGATAAGAAAGACGATAAACTAGTGCTAAAATCAGGTGGCACAGATGTAATGCAAATAAACGCACTTCAAGAGCCAACGCATTTAGGGCAAGACGAAAATAACAGGCATATTTTTACCTGTAATTATGTATTTATGTGTAGATAATATGGCTATTTTTAATGGGTATATTTGTAAAGAGGTACGGTGTCAAGGTGAGCTACAAGACGGTAATACATGCAATGTACTACTTGGTTATGAGGCAGTACATGAGGGAGGCGTAATTTTCAAATGCCCACGGTGCAATAAAATAACAACTATTTTTACAAATATACCTAAAAAATATCGTGATGAGGTTTTAGACGATTACGCAAAGCAAAGGAAAGCTATAGAAACTGCACGAGGCAAGAAGAAGCCCCTAACCTCACTTCTTAATGAGTAGCAATTTTAATAAATACTTACTACAATGAATGTATTACTAGTTAAACCAAAACAAAAAGGGGGTGAATAAATAATGGGTAACACACAAAATATCAAAATTGGTGCTTGTAAAGTCCTATATAAGGGTGTTGAAATTGGGCATACCAAAGGTGGGGTTACACTTACCTACACGCCCGAATTTTCCAAAATAACAGCCGACCAGTGGGGAGAAACACCGCTTGACTATTCTTTGAATGGTGAAGAGTGGCAGATTACTTTACGTCTCACAGAGGCGCAAATTGCTAATCTTAAAAAAATGTTTCCAATGGGTACGCTTGCGGGAAATTCAGACGGACGCCTTACAATGGGTAAAAATGCAGGCTCAAGGCTTCTTTCCGAAGCTGGACAGCTTATATTGCACCCACTAGCCAATAGTGATACTGACGCTTCCGAGGACGTCGTCTTTTATAAGGCGGTGGCTTTTGACGAAGTGGAGGTAGAGTACAACAATGAAGACCAAAGAGTGTATGAAGTACCTTTCATTGCGCTTGTAGACACTACAAAGGCTAATGGCTCATGGCTTGGACACATTGGCGATAGTACCGACTAAATAAAATAGTTGCGCTGTTATCAATATGAGGCTTGGTGCGTACTACACCAATAAAGCCCAGATAACAATAAATTTATGATAGATAAACAATTAACCCTAGCGGGTAAAAAAATAACAATAAAAAAACTTCCAATACGGAAGCTAACGAATGTAATACAAAGACTTTCAGGGCTTCCCGACGACTTAAAAAGTCAACTTGCTAACCTTGATAAGGAAAGCACAGAAGAGACTTTAGCAAAAGCACCTATGCTTATTGCAACAGCCCTACCCCATATTGCCGATATTGTAGCTTTGGCTTGTAATAGTGATGACGTTACGGCAGATTTTTTGCTTGATGATTGCGGAATTGACGACGCAATGGAGCTTGTAGTAGCTCTAATTGACCTTAATAATATTAAGTCAATCCTAGACAACGCAAAAAAAATGCAAGCCCTGTATCTAACAAAGCCCCAGAAGCAAATAGAGCAGACGATAAAAAAATAAGCGACGATATAGAATACTGGATACGGGGCATTGTACACAACCTAGCTTATTACTACCATTGGAGTAAGAGCGATATTTTAGACGATACCTACCTAGATGAGGCTTTATATTTCCGTGATATGATTAAACGGAATTTACTACATGCCGATTATAAAGCTATTATTTTTAGCTCTTACCCCCATTCAGACAAGAATTTACAGCGCTCTATTGTACGTGATATTGAAAACCAATTGAGAAAATTGGACGAAATGTATAACATGAATAGTAGAGATGATAATTTACCCGAAAAGGGAGCTTTTGATAAGTTGCGCCAATTGATGAGGCGCAAGTAAAATATAATTATGGCACTACAAACTGGAAGCGTAATAGCAAAATTCAAATCTGACTTGTCCGACCTTAAAAGTGGTGTGGGAGAGGCAAAAACAATGATGGGCGGGCTTAAAAGTAGTGCCTCAAAGTTTGGAGAAGAACTAAAAGATAGCTTTGGTGGGTTTATGAGTGGTGTAAAAATAGCAAGCGCAATAGGCGCTACTGCTTTTAGTTTTTTTGCAAAGTCTGCTATTGACTTAAAAAGTGAAACGGATAAAGCCAATATTTCACTTGGTATTATGAGTGAGCGCTTTGGACAAAATAGCACAAAGGCAAAGGCGCTTGCCGACATGCTGGGCAAAGACCTACGTATAGGTACTGGTGCGGCTTCCGAGGGTCTACAAAATCTTATAAAATCAGGTCTCACGCTAGACCAGAGCGCCGACTTACTTAAGCGGTTTACCAACGAGGCAATTACGGGAAAAAGTGAAAGTATTAGCCTTGCTGACGCTGTAAAAAACCTTACTTTTGCATACGCAACAAATAACAGCGCACTAGGTAATATGAGTGGTATATCTGAAAACTGGAGTAATATAACGGAAAAAGGAAAGACTATATTACAAGGCTGGAACGGTACAGCAAATGAAAGTGCTGGTATTTCAAAAACACTTGCGGGGCAGATTAAGGCGTATGAGGATAGCTTAAAGAAAAGCGGAAAAACATTAACCGCTAGTGATGACGAAATGGCTAAATACGTAGGTTTACTTCAACTCACCAATCTTACAATGGGCTCAAGTGAGAAATTTCAAGGCACATACACGGATAATGTAGCCAAAATGAACTTAAAGATTATTGAGCTAAAACTTGCTCTTGGTACATTACTTCAAAATGCACTTAACCCACTTGTGCAGTGGTTTACCAATAGCGGAATTATTGACCGCATGACTGGGTTTATTGAAATGCTTGGAAAATTAGGCACTGCAATAGTGGGTCTATTTCAAGGAAAAGATACAACAGCACAAATACAAGCGCTTATGCAGGCATTTACAGGGGCAGACCCAGCAACCGCAAAAGCTATTGCAGACGCTATAGCATGGTTTGTAGTGCAACTCAAATTACTTGGAGACTGGATTATTGCAAATAAAGAGCTTGTAATTACTTTCTTACAAGGTTTGGCTATTGCTCTTGGCTCACTAATTATCATAGGCACAATAATAGGGCTTCTTAATATGCTATTTAATCCTATTACTTTGATTATTTTATTAGTAGCCGCATTGTTTGTAGCATGGAAAAACAACTTTTTAGGTATACGAGACCTTGTAGACGGTGTAGTAACATTTCTTAAGGGCTTGTTTAAGAACTTTGCCAACTGGTTTAAGGAAAATCAAGACTGGATAATGCAGATTGCCAAGGGTACGTGGGACATAATTACTGGTATATTCAAATTAGCTTTTTCTATTATTGGTGGAGCGCTAAAAGTCTTTGGGCAATTGCTCATGGGAGACTGGAAAGGGGCACTAAAAACCGTAAAACAAACAGCACAGAACGTATGGGACGCAGTAAAGCAGATTATAGGTGGTGTGCTTGACGTTATCATAGGAAATATTAAGCGCTTTGCTGGGGATATGATAGGGCAACTTGAGGCGCTATGGAATAAAGTAAAAGAAATAGCAGGAAAAATAAAGGACGCATTAAGCCAAATATCACCATTTCATAAAAGCTCACCGTCTCTTGTTGAATATGTGCAAATGGGAACGGGGATAATTGAGAATACCTATAGAGGGCTTGCAGACAGTATTAACGGAATTGATTTTAAGAGTGGTTTAATGAGCTTGACAGGCGCAGACCTTGCAAAAAATCTTGCTGGGGCTGGAAGTAATGGCAATACCACAAGCGTACAGCAAAATATTACAATGAACGTGCAAGACCGCACAGACGCAGAGTTTATAAATGACCGATTAGCATTTATGTATAGGAATAGCAACTTATGATAATTTCAACACAATGTAACGGCTTAACAATTGGAACGTGGGCAAGTGGATACCTCTTTAAGAAATTAAAAGGTTTTGACTATCCACAAGTGCGCTTGAATGTAAAAGATATGGGTAATTATCATGGCGCACGCTTTGGTAGCGCATATTATGGCGCACGCTCAATGAGTATTGAGGGTGAGATTATAGCAAGTACGCCAGAAGAATACGAAACAAAGCGTAGGGCTCTGGGACAAGCATTTACTATACTAAACGGATTACAACAAGTTATATTTACTACCCGTGCTGGATTGATTGTAAAATCAGACTGCATTGTAAACTCACGTCTTGAAATGCCATACGAGGCAGGTAATATGCAAAGAGGGGAATTTAGAGTTGAGCTTATCGCACCATTCCCATTTTTCTTAAATGCAACGTCTACAACTACTCAAGTTTCTATTTTTGAGGGTAGCGGAGGTGTTGTACCAAGCGGGATACCTTTTGATTTTTCAGGTGGAAGTGCGGGAAATGTGGATATAAACAATCTTGGAAATGTAGAAGCATACCCAATAATTAAACTTTACGGAATAATGAACGACCCCGTTATAAAAAACAATACTAGCGGATTGCAGTTGTCTATTGATTACGAACTTGCAACGGAAGCAGATTACATAGAGTTAAATACATTTTTAAGAACTGCAAAGCTGGGGAATGGTACAAATGTTTTTGACAAAGTAAGTGGTGATTGGTGGACACTACGCACAGGCATAAATAATATAGTTTTAACCGCCTCAAGCTATGGTGCTGGTGCAAAAGCAATCATTACGTACGAGTACCATTATTTAGGCGTATAAAACTATGAAATTTAAGGTAGTAGTACAAAATAGCGCAGGTGATAAAAAATGGGAAGTACCAATACAAAATTGGAGCTTTACAGAAGAGCTTAACAAAGATAGAAGCGGTGTTTTTGATGTAGACGAGCAAGTAGTAAAGGCGGTGGGAGACGTTTACGGACAAACAGTCCCATTTATTTTTTATTCAGAATACCGAGAAATTTATATTTTTGACAGCAACAACAACCGAATTTATGGAGGGTACGTAGCCGAGCCAAACGTATATTGCGACGCAAACGGATATAAAAAAAGGACAATTACCAGTAAGGGCTTTTTTTCACTTCTTGAAAAAAGACTTACTAACGTGCCAACAGATACAAAGCGGGTGTATACAGCCCAGCACGCAAGCGATATTGCTTGGGATTTAATCAACTATACACAGGGGTTAAGCTATGGAAATTTAGGCATTACACGGGGCGCAGACCCAGTGGACGTAGCAAATGACCGTACATACCGATATGAGACAATAAAGCGGGCAATTGAAAAATTAAGTAATAATGAGACAAAAGACGGCATAGATTTTGAAATAACAGCACAAAAAGTATTTAATGCCTATTACCCAGAAAAGGGCTCACAAAGAGCAGAAATAGCGCTTGTTGAGGGCTTTAATATTTTTACCTACAATATACGCACAAACTTTATTGAGGCAATGGCAAACCAAGTAGTAGTTTTTGGAGAGGGGCAAGGCGATACAATGGCTGTATCAAAACGAGACGCAGATAATAGCTATAAGGCTTCATTTTTCTTGCTTCAACAAGGTTTAAGTGAAAAAGATACCGAAACGCAGACAAATCTTGATAGAAAAGGTGATAAATACCTAGAGCTCTATAGAGCCCCAAGAGCAGATATAACTATAACATGCGATTATGAAGAGCCTTTATTTACTAACTATAATTTAGGCGATAGATTGAAACTTGTTATACCAAGCGAAAGCATAAATGGCTATTATAGATTGTATAGGCGCACACTAAACGAAAAAGGCGACGTTACATTAACCTTTTTAACCTCATAACATGGATAATAATACCAGCATGCTCAAACAGATAAACGACCTTAAAAAGAGGCTTGAAATATTGGAGCGTGGCACGGCTGGTGGTGGCTCAAGCTCAAGCGACGGTGGATTAGTCTTTAAGGAAATTCCAAGCGGTTTAATAAACGGTAGCAATAAAACATTTACTACTTCACAGGCTTACGTAGCTGGTAGCCTTATCGTAATTAAAAATACAACGGCTTTGGGCTCAAATGAGGCAACCGAAACTACCCCAGCAAGCGGTACTTTTGATTTAGTAAGCGCACCAGCAACAGGTGATAGTGTATGGGTAATCTATCAAATAGCTTCAACTGCTACGGGAAATGCAGACACGGTAGATAATTTTCACGCAAACGCAACACCAACTGCAAATAATATTTTGGTGCTTGATAGCTCTGGTAAAGTACCAGCAAGCGCATTAAATGTAGCTGGAACGGCACTAACAAGCGCACCAGCAACCGACCACACGGCAAGTGGTATAACTTCTCAATTAACGGCTGGTGTAACAATGAACTTTGGAGACGTAGGGTATATTGCTTCAACTGGTAAAGTTGCTTTAATTGACGCCGACGCAATAGCAAATATGAATGGCTTATTTATGTGTGTTGACGCAACAATAAGCGCTGACGCAGTGGGCAATTTTATGAGCGTAGGCTTTGCAAGAGACGATACGTGGAACTGGACAGTAGGACAACCAATATACGGCACTGTTACTGGAACAACTGGTAATACTCTTTCACAAACACCGCCAAGCGGAGTAGATGACGTGGTACAAATTTTAGGTATTGCAACACACGCAGACCGTATGTATTTCTATCCACAATTAGTACAGCTTGAATTAGCTTAAAATATGATTAGAAAAAGGATATGGGTATCAGGAGACAACTTACCGAGTTTTACAAACCACTTACAAGGTGGCTCTGGCTCATTGACACGCTCACTTGTTGACGATTATATTTATTTATCCTACGCAAATCCAAACCCATATTTATACGTGGATATGTCAAGTATCACCGACTACGTGATACAATCTGGCGACTTTTTAGAATACGATATTTACTGGGAAACAGCAGGGGCAATAAAAATTGCCATGGATTTAACGGCTTCCGACGGTGGGACTTTAAGAGATAGTGGCGCAGTAGACCAGAACAGCTTATCAACACACCCCAATACCGATATTTCTGCAAGGGCGTATGGTACTTGGTATCACCGAAAAATACCTATTACCACTTTAAGCAATGGTAATTCAGTTGGTAAAACAATTTCATATTTTGATATTTCTTGCGAAATTGACGGCGGTAGTACGTATGTAGGCAGAATACGAAATATGGCTATTACTGACGGTAACGGGTTAGGGCTTCCCAGAAAGATAATCAAAATAGATAAGTCAATTGCAAAAAGACTTGAAAATATAGGTTTTACTTCTGAATTAAATAATAATCCCCTATTCAAAGACCCAAGTTTAATTTTTTATACACGCTTTGAGGGAAACGCAAACGACGAAAAAGGGCTAAATAACGGGACACCTACAAATGTTTCTTTTCATAGATTATACGGTAAATATGGACAAGGCGGGTATTTTAATGGCTCAAATGCCTATATTACCCTACCTGCTAGCGCTTCACTAAATGCGCTAGGCGGTGCTACGTCTTCATATACAGTGTGTACATGGTTTCTTTCTGGTACTTCAAAAGACCAGTCTTTAAGCGAAAAATGGACTGGAACGCCGTACCCTTGGGCATTTAGAGGACCAAATCCAAATATTTCTTTTGGGCTTTATGACGGGACTAATAATCCTACCGTTTTTGATACTTCAAAATCATGGAATAATAGCGTATGGAATTTTGCCGTAGGAGTAAGAGACAAGACGGCAAATAAAGTACGCCTATACATGAATGGTGGATTAAGTGGAGAAGTAAACGACACGACAAGCAATATTGCAAATACTGGACCTGTATACATAGGGGCAAGAAGTAGCGGGGGACAATTCTTTAATGGGTATATGGACGAGTTTTTTATTTTCAATAGGGCTTTAACTGCAATAGAAATTGTGGCACTATATAATTATCGTATAAAGAAATTGTTAAATATTTCATTAAGCTAATATGGCAGAAGCAAAAATAACAGGAAACGAGATTAAAGACAACTCAATACCACAATCTAAATTGTCTTTTGCTATTGCCTCAAACGTAAACCTTTTTGAGAACGCAATCATTAACGGTAATTTTGATGTATGGCAACGGGGGACGTCTTTTACTAACCCAAACTCAAAAATTACCTCACGTAGCGCCGATAGGTGGAATACGTTTAGAAATGGCTGGGCAAGCAATATAACAACAACGAGACAAAGTGCGGGGCTTGCTGGTAGTAGATATTGTATGCGGGTACAAAGAAATAACGGGGACACCTCAACAGCGCTTGTACAAGCAGATTATGTGCTTGAAACACAAGACAGCGTACCATTTCAGGGGCAATTAGTTACCGTGTCTTTTCAAGCAAGAAAAGGTGCTAATTATTCTGGCGGTAATTTAACTTTGGATATAGTAACGGGAAAAGGCACAGACCAGCACACCCTAGACCCAATGACTACACAGGCTACGCTTAAAACGCTTGCTTGCGCTCTTACTACTTCATGGCAAAAATTCACGGTTACGATAGATAGTGCACTTGCAACAGATATTACACAACTTGCTTTAAGGCTCTACTATACTCCAAGTGGTACAGCAGGTGCGGCTGATTATGTAGAAATAACACAAGTGAAAATGGAAAAAGGTAGCTCTGCAACGGATTATTGCCCACCAAGACCTACAAACGAATTTGATAGGTGTTTAAGATACTACAATATAACCAAATTAGGATTAGGATACTGGGTAGTAAATGATATTGGACCGTACGGCTACGGCTTTTGTTATGCAAACTTTCCTACCGTAATGAGGGCAGTGCCTACAATGACTAATTTAGTATGGGAAAATTCTGGAACAGACACGACAAATGGTGGAATTACGGATATAACAACACAATATTATAAAATGTATGGCACAAGTGCTGGAAATAGTATTTATTGGGCGGCTCAAAATAAAGCAGACGCAGAATTATAATTAAAAATTAAGTATACTAAAACTATGAGAGTTGTTTTAATACTACCAAAAGAGCTTGAGGCATACGTAAACCCTACCACTATTCAAAAAAGGGTGCGGGAGTTGATTATAGCCCCATTGCTTGATGAGGTAAAGCAGGCAAAAATAGCAAAATTACTTGAGGTAGAAAGACCACGTATTAAAAATGAATTGCAATTGGTAAGTGAAAAAGTTAGTATAAATATAACGGGTGTAACACCAGCGCCAAATGAAACATTTAACGCTGAATACACGCCACCACAGGGGGCAACCAATGACGTAGTTATCAATTCAAAGGACATATAAAATTATGGCTTCAATACTACAAACAATGCGGGCAGGGGCAGGCACACAGCACCCTCAAGAAATAATGAATTTTTTTGGGTCTTTTCTTACTTTACTTGGTGGAGTAAAAGACGTTAATTCAACAGACTTTTACGTAGAAGCTCAAGGCACGCCAGATATGACGGTAAAAGTGAATATGGGTAATGCTCTTATTCCTACAAGTGATAAGAAAATGGCATACCCTGTAAGGCTCTACAGTGCTGTATATAACCAAGCAGTAGCAAGTAATGGAAGTGGAAACCCACGAAAAGACGCAATCATACTTTATATTGATATTTCTGCAACACCAAATGCGGCTATTGATAATGTGGCAAAAATAACACGGGTACAAGGCACGCCAGCCGCTTCACCAGTAGCGCCAACTGACGGCGAGATAGCAAGCGCAATTGGGGCTTCAAATCCATTTATACGCCTTGCAGATGTAACCGTAGCAAGTGGTGCAACTTCAATAACAAATAGTGATATTGTTGACGCAAGAGATGACGCAGAGCTTATGCTTAATTCACCAAGAATTAAGGGGCAAAAACAAGAATATACGACCCTTGCAGACGGGGCAACAATTGCAGTAGACCTACGGGACGGCTCAAAGTTTCAGGTTACTTTAGGTGGTAATAGAGCTATAACTTTAGCTTCACCACCAAGCGGGAAAACGTGGGCAGGCAAAACATTTATGATGAGAATTACCCAAGACGCAACGGGAAACCGCACAATAAGCTCATTATTTAGCGGGTATACATTGAAATATGCAGACGGTGTGGCATTTACCTTGACACCTACCGCAAATAAGACCGACAAAATAGGCTTTGAGGTATTGAATGACGGCTTAACAATTGAGGTTACAGTAGTGTCTCAAAATCATTAAAAATTATTTAAGATAAATATGAAAAAATATCTAGTCTTTATCTTGCAAGGTTACGACAAGAAAGATGAACAGGGCACGTTTTACGGGGTTTGTGAATATCAGTTAATTGCAAAGACGTATAAAGAGGCGGAAGCCGAGGCTAAAAAACTGTACGACAAGCCAGCTTATCGTTTCGTAAGCGTCGTGCAAAAATATCTTGAATAAAGCCTATGGCAGTTGTACCACCCAATGTAATACTAATCTGGACAGGAAATAACGACGTAATACCGACGGGCTGGATACGTGAGACTGCTTTAGACGGCAAACATATAAAGTCTTGTGGCGATAGTGTAGCCCCAAATCAATTAGGAGGTAGTAATACTCATACTCATACTTCAACGGCGCACGGGCACACAATGAATAATCACCAGCATACGGGGGTTACTGGTGCGCCAGTCAATGAAAACGGGGTTTATAAGTCTACAGAGTGTAATAATGACGGTGGGTCTGAACGAAACCACACCCATAACTGGGCTTCTTCAACAACAACGGGCGGTGAATTATCAAGCGACGTAGTACCATTTCAAACGGGAAGCAATGAGCCACCATATTTTGAGGTTATCTTTATTAAGCCAAATGGTGTACCAATTGGGATTAAGGCAGGTATTGTAGGTTTATGGAATAGCGACACATTGCCAGCCGTAGGGTACAATTATTGCGACGGGGACGCTGGAAGACCAGACCTACGCAATAAATACTTAAAGGGTGCTTCAACTGGCGCAAACGGTGGGGCTACAGGTGGCTCACTTACTCATACACACGACATTACCCATAGCCACACCTCAACGGCTCAACATTCACACGTAGGTAGTACAACTTCATATAACGGTAGCCAAATTGGTTACGATACTGGGTGGCTTCACTATCAAGTAGTAAAAAGCTCACACACGCACACTATCACACTTGCAAATCAAACTACAAGCCATAACTCATATAGTGGTAGCATTACTTCTGGTAATGTAGAGCCAGCATTTAAGAAATTGCACCCGATTATTGCAAGTGGTAATTCACCATTACCAAAAGGGTTAATAGGGCTTTGGATAGGCTCAATTGCAAGCATACCGAAAGGCTGGCAGTATTGCAATGGTGGTAAAATTGACGGCTCACTTATTACGTCCCCAGATATGAGGGACTTATACTTAAAGCTCAAAAACGGGCTTGCAGATAGTGAGGTTAACGGAGGGGCTAACACACACCAGCACGTAGCGGTGGGAAGCCATACGCACGTAGCCTCTGGTACTCATTCACATAGCTACACCGTATCACAAAGACAAACAGACCAAGAATACTTAACGCAAAATAACGGGTGTACAACTTCTGACGACCAAGATTTTCACCACTGGCATTATTCAAATACATGCGATAGTGTAACGCCAACGTGGGCAAACCAGACACTAACAAGTGATGTAGTATCAAATGAGCCAGCACACCGCACAGTAGCATTTATTCAATTTCAATATGCTACCGAGGGCGGATTTTTCCTAGAAAACTTTTGTTAAAAGTTATAGTATTAAGTATATGAGAATAAATTTAGCAACACTTTTTAGTCAATGGGACGGTAGGTGGAATACTAATTTTTTAGGCTACAACACCGTAGCGCCATACACAATACATAACTACGGGTGTTTAATTTCGTGTCTTGCCATGATTGGAAAATATTATGGCTTTGATGATACCCCAGCAACGGTAAATAAAGACCTTAAAGACAATAGCGGTTTTGTGGGTGGTGGGCTTTATGTATGGGGAAAATACCCCACAATGCGTAAAGGATTAGTAGAAAAAGTAGTAAATACGCCAGACCCGCTAACTGACGCACAATATGCAGTCATTAAAGAGGCATTAAGTAAAGGATACCCAGTAATGCTACAAATTGATTACGAGCCAAAAACAGTGCCTACAGATATGCACTATGTTTTATGTATTGGCTATGATGAGGCAGACGAGAATAACTTAACGATTGCAGACCCGCTAGGCGGGCAAATTAAGAGCCTTAAAAACTACTTGGGGTGGTATCGTCCCTCAATGAGAAAGACAATAGAGCAATTTTGTATCTATGAGGGAAAAGTACCAGCACAAACGGGCGCTTTGCCCTCTGATTATGCCGATACAGTCAACAAGGCTACAAAATGGGATAGCACAGTAAGTGATAACCGAGTATTAAACATAAAAGATAGACCAAGCCAAAATGTGCCGTTTGAGGAATTGGTGGGTTTTGTTGAAAACATTAAAAAGGAAAGAGACGAAGCACGAAACAGCTTAACCAACATTAAGCAGGTAGAAGTTGAGGGGCATACGGTAGGCTATTACATGACCGAGCTTGGTAATAGAGTTGAGCAGGTAGAGCGATTAAAAGAAGAAAAAGACCAGATACAAAAAAGTTACGATACGTATAAAACAGAAATATCAAAAGGCACGGAAATTGCAGACGCCCAAAGAAAGGCTGACAAGCAACTTATTGAAAGTCTGCAAGACAAAGTAGAAGAACAAGGCAAGGCTCTAGGACAAGCTAATATAGATAACGAAGCACAAAAAAAGACCATTAACGATAAAGAAAATAGCATTTTAGGGCTCAAAGACGAGCTAAAAAAAGCGCAAGCACAATCAGTATCAAATATGAATGTGTACGACGTACTATCGTTATTAGTTGCAAAGGTAATAAGCACCTTAAAGGGTACTAAATTGACATAAAAGACTATGGACGCAACGCAAGCCCTAAAGTCTATTATTGAAAGTGGACTTTTAGGGGCGCTTCTAGTAGTTTCTCTTTTTACAATTGCTTTCATGTACAGGGAAAATAAGAGCCTGCAAGAGAAACGCATAGAAGACTTGCGACAAGCAAGGGACGCCATAGCCGAGCCTTTAGGCGCTGTTAAGCGTACCGTAGAGTTAATACTAGACGCCGTAAGTGAAAACGGACGGCGACGATAATACAATGCTTATGATAAAACGTATGTTAGCACTAATTGGAATAAAATTTAATCAACACGACAAAGAAGCAGAGGCTATACGTCGTGATATTTTACAAGTGAAAGAGGCAACAATGATTAAAGTAGAAAGACTGAATAGTAAGCTAGCAGATAAAAGTATCACATTAGATATTTTGCGTGCAACGCATACCAGATTTAACAAGATATGAACGACGTTATACTAAATGGGCAAAGATTGCCCGAATATGTAGTTTTGATTGCTACATTATTCAGGCTATTAAGCGCATTTTTACTAATCACCCATGTTATCCCATGCCAAGTAAGGGAATTGATGACCGACGGCTATAAACGCCTAAAAACTATTCTTTTGGTATTTACAATCTTTTTGCTTATTTCAAATTTAGCGCCTACATTGACCTTATTTTGTACAAACAACCAAATTTGTTGCAATATTGGGTGGATTGATGATTTAACCTTTCCTCTGGGCGGTTTTGGCTCATTTATAGCAAGTATTATTTTGTTAATAATTTACAAAGGTAGATATGAAAAATCCTAACAGTGAGGCGCTTAAAGAAATAATGCGCTGGGTGGTATTATATGTTGCTTCTTTTACGCTTTCATGGTTTATTGCTGAAACATTAAAACAAGTTACCCAGATACCAGAGGTCTTTAATCTGAAAGTCTGGGTATTTACCTATGCCATTCCAATACGCCAATTGTTTACGTTTGGGCTAACTCTTGCGGGGAGATACACCGACAAATATTTACACGAGAGCCACAAACAAACAAAGGGATACATGGAGGGACAGGCAAAAGCAATGGGATTACTCCCTTGGTAAGCCAAAAAAATAACGGTATTGCGCCCCCGATAAGGTATACAATACCGCCTTTATTTACTGTACCAGAAATGTTTTAGTTTTTCTACTTACTGTAATTTAGCCTCAAAAATACTACTTGACAATACGCTACTCTTTTAACTAAACTGTATTAAACATTAGTAATTAAAAAGAGACAATGCGAAATATTACAGTAAACGCAATAACAATTTTTATCATTTCGCTTGTTTTATCACTTCTTTTTATACTTGCCATTTCCGATAGTATCAGTGCCCACATAGATAACCAAGACATAATGCTATGCAACAGCGCTAAAGTTTCAGGCAATGAAGAATACTTGAATAAGTGCCAGTGTTTTTATACTGGGCAACCGATAGCATGTATTCAAAAGGAGGTGAATAAAAATGACAAGTAGTAGTGATACAATTTACGCACGATATACTGGTAAACATAATCAGTATTTCAAAAAAGGTAAGGTCTATAAACTGCAAATTACTACCCATATTTATAGCTTTTTTGATAAAGTACAAAGTGTATTCACAAGAGAGCAATTAAATGAGGTATACGCATTTAGAGTGTATCCATGCGGGAATTTGACAGGACGCACACCATATAAAAAAGTAAGTGATTTTATGGAAAGTTGGAGACCAGAAAAAAATAGTTATTTTGCAAAGCTGGTAAAAAACTAAATGCAAATATTCATAAAGCGCCCACAGATAGGACAGCTTATTTATTCCCCTAAAGGCTTTACTGGAAAAGTAATAGCCATACGCTCTTTTGATGAGGTTTTTAACTTTCAAGACCCAGACTACATACGTGGAGTAAAAGACGCACTACGTGAGAATTTAGGCGATAATTTTATGCAAACATTTTTTGAGCTTGACATATTGGTAATGAAAACAGAGCCATACTATAAAATCTACGAGGGACAAATTGAGGTGCTTACATACGGCGAATATCAAAACTGCAACGTGATTTAAGAGAGAATAATTTACCCCTTGACAACTGTATTAAACATTAGTAAAGTATAGTATATTATCAATTTCTTAAGATAAATATGGACACACAGTCCCAAAATCCTACAGCTTCACAGCATACACCCACTGTAAAGCCAGTAGAGGCTATAAAGCCAGCAACAACAAAAAGGGGTACATCACTTAAAAATTTAGTGGCGTCGTTTGCGCCAGAGGGAATAGATACAGAAACGTATTATACCCTCATAAGCACGCAAATAATGGGCGTAGACGCACGAGGGAAAGGCAGACCGATTGAGGATATGCTTTTTTTCCTTAATGTAGCTAAAAAGCTACAGCTTGACCCAACCCTACGCCAGATTTACCCCGTATATCGCTGGGATAGTAGATTAGGACGTGAGCGCATGATTATACAAACGGGGATTGACGGCTTTAGATTAGTAGCCCAACGCTCAAGACAATATGGCGGGCAAGATGACCCAGTTTATAAAGTAGAGGAAATTTTTGACCCGATTAGCGGGGAAAATAAAAAGCAGTTGGTAGCCATTGTTACTGTTTACAAAATGGTAAATGGTGAGCGCATGCCAGTTACGGCAAGTGCACGCTGGCATGAATACGCCCAGAAAAAAAGCAATGGTGAGTATATGGGTATGTGGGTTACTATGCCATACAACCAGCTTGGCAAATGTGCAGAGGCTTTGGCATTACGTAAGGCTTTCCCACAAGACTTAAGCGGTGTTTACATTAGTGAAGAAATGGACAAAGAGAGAGGCGACGTTAAAAGTCTTAATCTACCTACTCCAAAATCCATAGAAGAAAAGAAGGCAAGGGCTCTTGAAAGCGCCAAAGCTAAAGAATTAGAAGCGGAAAAAGAAACAACAAATAAAGAGGTAGTGAAAGAGGAAAAGAAAGCAGTAGAGCCAAAAAAGGCACAAGAGACAATGCTAAAAAACTTTAGCGGAATGAAGCAGAGCCCCGAAGCTGTTAAAAATTCTGACAAAAAATAATATGAAAATTATTATAGATACTGACGAAATGGCTAAACTGACAGCAGAAGCCGAAAAGGTTACTTTGCAACTTGAGGCTCAAGAGACGCTAATTAAGATACTTGACCTTGAGAAACAGGTAGACCAACTTTTAGCAACAGCCAAAGAAAAACTGCTTGCAGAAAGTAAAAAACTTAACCCCAATTTCAAAAGCTGGGAGGCAGATAAAGTGCGGGTAAAAATGAGACCATACGGAGCACGATATTTTGTATCTGACAGTGATTTTGAAAATGCACCAAAGGAATTATTTACCACAGAGGCAAAAGTAATTGCGCCAAATGAGAACATGGAAAAAATAAAGGAGAGTTTGGCAAAAGCTGGCTTTGAGGTAAAAATTACAAAGGGTGAAGACGGCGAGAAATTGGCAATTAAGCGAACTGTCAATACCAAAGCAGTGGATAAGTGGGTAAAAGAACACCGAGGTATGCCAACTGGTATTGTGGAAGTAAAAGAGCGCCCCGTATCTTTTGTTATTGCCAAAATTGGGGAAGAAGAAGAGGAGGCAGACAATGAATAATTATAAATTGCGTGCTTCATACTCCTACCTCAATATGTGGAGTACGGGACGGTGGGAAGACGCAATAAAAGCGTACTTTAAGCTAGACCGTTTCGTAACACGGGAAATGGCAGAGGGTAGCGACTATCACGACGAGTGGCAGACACATTGCGTAAAGACAAAAACGCTACCGCTTGTTTTTGGAGGCGCAAAACTAAACAACCCAATATGTGAGGATAAAAAGGTAATTCCAGTATATGATTGGCTTGACTTGGTAATTAAGGCAGACTGCATAGACAGACCGATTATTCACGAGTTTAAGACGGGTACGCTTGGTAGTGATGATTACGTACGCACCTACCAGCCAGCAATATACGCCGTAGGGTGTGTTTTCCTTAAAATACCAGTAGAACGAGTACAAGTACACGCATACAACCAATATGCTAAAACGTCCACTTTTTCAGAAATAGTAGTTACAGAAAGTCTACTTAAAAAAGGACTGTCTTATATTGAGACAGTTGGTAGCGAAATGCACAACTATTTTATGGAAAATGGATTATACGAGAAATACGGTAAAGTGGGGAATTGATAAGCTGGGTGTGAAAAAGAGGGCGAGTGTAGAGCAATACACCGCCCTTTTTTTATTACCTATTGACAAAATTAAAAGTAATAACTATATTAAAGATTGGTAATAAATTAGTAAGAAATTTTGAAAAATTATGGATATAGACACACAATCAAAACTGCTACAGCTAAAAGGCTTCTTAAATAGAATTAACCACATAAGCTACACCTATTCACAGCTTGGTAAGACACTTCCCATGAATAATGTTACCCAAAAAGAGGCACTACAACTTGTTTCTGCTTATGAGCTTTTGATAGACAATGTTAAAAGTTTACTTACCGAATATGCAAGAAACACCACAGCTTGAGCAAGGGTATTCAAAAATAGCAAATGAAATTTTGGAGAAACTTTGCTATGTAAAACTTTCTTCATATCAGACACGTATTGTTTTTTGCATAATACGAAAAACCTACGGCTACCACAAAAAAGAAGATTGGATTTCAAACAGCCAATTTGTCTTAATGACTGGTTTACGGGCAAGTCATGTAAGCCGTTCAGTTTCAGAGTTGCTACGCATGAATTTAGTTACCAAACGGGGTAATAAAATAGCATTTCAGAAAGACTGGAGGCTATGGAAAGAGTTACCAAACGGGGTAAGACGCCACGATGTTACCAAACGGGGTAATTTAGAGTTACCAAACGGGGTAACGCCTTTACCAAACGGGGTAAGACTGTTACCAAACGGGGGGAATACAAAAGATAATATTACAAAAGATAATATTACAAAAGATAATATTACAAAAGAGCAGGGGTGTCTTTTTCCAAAACAAATAACCCTTTTTATTGAAAGATTTAATAAACTTTTTCATGCTTCATATAGAGAAACAGACAAAATAAAAGACATGCTAAATACGAGATTAAAGACGTACTCAATAGACAAAATATTACAAGCAACCCACAATTTATCTTTATCAGAATTTCACCAAGGGAAAAACGATAGAAAATGGAAAGCTGACCCGTATTTTTTATTGAGAAACGACGGGCAAATAGATAAATGGCTTAATTACGAGCCAAAGAAAGCATTTAAGAGTGAGGACTTGGATATTTACGACAAATTACCAGTTACAGTAATTAAAAACTAATATGGACAGCTTAAAAACAATCATAGACAAGCGCAAAAACAACGAAGCCTTGCCACCCCAGACGGCACAGGACATGGCGCAGGGCGTAGATACCAGAACGGACAAAGACAAGCAATTACAGGCGATTTTAGAGGCACTACCACCCCGCTACAAAAATGTTAAACCAGACTACATAACGCTTGAGCAGGTAAAAACAAAAGGAATTTTGCTTTTTGGTGGAGTTGGCACAGGCAAAACACACAAAATGCTACAGGTAATTATGGCATACATTGAAGAGCTTTACCAAAAAGACTTTGTATTGTATGGTGTGCGGGAGGTAAGCGAAGAGCAAATAAGGCGACTGTTTTTATCAGTGCCCGATGTTTTACGCATGATTAAAAACGAGTTTGATAATAACGAAGCGCCCAGAATAGTTGAGCGACTTATGAAAATGCCTATTTTATTTCTTGATGACTTGGGCGCAGAAAAAGCGAGCGAGTGGGTAAAAGAGCAACTATACATTGTAATAAATGAGCGCTATAACTGGAAAAAGCCAGTAATGGTAACAAGCAATCTTGAATTACGGGAAATAGCACAGAATTACGGGAGTAGGTTTGCTTCCCGCCTGTATGAAATGTGCGACGTTATAAAACTTGAGGGAAGCGATAGGAGGGCTAGAAAATGACAAGAAAAATCTTGTGTGAGGATTGTTTTAACCATTTAGTAGAAGTTGCAAGGCGCTATAGCGAGCCAGTAGTAGGCGTAAAAGGGAAAGCGATAGGCAACTATTATTGCGATGACTGCAACAAACAAATAACAGAGGACGGTACTTGTGTAGCCACTTCATTATTTCAAGCTGGACAAAGCGATAAAACGGGAGGCTGGGAATATGAATACGTGATACCAGACGTACCACACAGAACAAGAGTTAAAAAATTTACACCACAATTTATATGAGTAGACACGCAGAAAAATACGAGGTAATGGCACGGGTTTATTTTGTAGATGTAAAAACAAAAGAAGTAAAAATACAGTCAGTTACCGCAATTCTTGACGCATTTAATAAGGGTAATGCCAAGAAAAAAGCGGAAAAACATTTAAGCAAACTCAAAGATGTAGAAAAAGTTGTTGTTGAGCGTGCACGCAAGCACAAAATTACCCCTTGACAAGTATTATAAACATTACTAAACTATAATAATATGGTTACTAAAGTTAAGGCTATAAAAAACGAAACGCCCAAGCAACCGCATACGGATAACCGAGGCGAGATACTGGCACGACGTTTGAATGGGAGAGTAACGCTTGAAAAATACCCAAAGCAAGGCTCAATAGTTGCTTTTCGTGGCAACAGTGAGATATTTTGGGTAGAGCTTTCCGAGCTTTCCGAAATAGTAGCCGACTTTACCGAAATTATTAGTTTGAAAGAAAAAAATACAATATGAAAAATCAAAAGCAATACTATATTGCTGAATTTGCAGAAAAAGTAGGTGTTTACAAAGACACGGTGCGAAATTATCAAAAAAAGGGATTGCTACCAGACCGCAGAAATAAAGCAAACAACTACCGCATTTTTACTGATGAGGATATAAAGACAATGAAGCGCCTTACTACAGTTAAGCAAATAGAAGTTAAACAACCCGAAATATGAGCACAAAAAAGCGCTACACAGTATCAACGCAGACTTTTGATAGCTTGCCACAAGCAGAAAAGCAAATACAAAAATGGAATGAGCAAGGGACACTGAAAGAGGGTACAAAGGTTTTTGAAATAACAGAAAATGTATACGAGCCCAAAATTAGGTTAGTAAAATTACCAGTTAAGAAATAAGATAAAACTATGGATACAAACGCTATCCCGACCCCTGTTTTTGAAATTAACGTACAGACTGACAGGGTAAAACAAGGCATACAAAATGTACGCAGAGTGAGTGAAGAGTTAAAAAAAGCCCGTGAAATGCACAAAGACGCATTACAAGGGGACGCAGAATATCACAAAGCGGAAGAAGAATTAAAAGAAAAAAGACTAGCGCTTAATGCGGTTAAAAAAAAGATTGAAACATTGCCAGAAATACACGCATTAAAAGAAAAAATAAAATCACTTTCAGAGGAGAAGAAAGAAGAGCAGTTAAGTTTGAGTGATTGGCTTGAAGACTACAAGCGTGTTACAAAGCAAGGCGCAATTGAGTATGGCGGTGTTGTACTCACAATTGAAAGCAACTATAAATTAAAAAAGAGAGCATGAAAAACAAAACAAGCCCATTTATAGGTTTTGTACTTTTTATCTGGTTTCTCTTGCCAATTCCCCTAGGTCTTTATATTTCAATGCTTAAAGCAGAAATACAAGACAAAAAAACAGAGATTAGAGTATTACAGAGCGTAGTTGACAAATTCATAGGAGAAAAAAATCAAGAAGCAAAACCCACAGAAGCACCAATAAAGCCTACCGACGTCCCCAAAAAGACCGATAAACGAGTAGATAGTGCCACCACCTCACCACAAGTGGGGACATGGATAGGAAAAGTAAGCCACTATTCACGCTCTGGGTGTCTTGGGTGTAGTGCAACCCTTACTATGGCAAATGGGCAAGCGCTGGACGATGAGGCTATGACGATTGCTTTTAATTGGCTTCCAATGAACACAAAAGTACGCCTCACTAATTTAGATAATGGCAATACGTGTGAAGCAACCGTAACAGATACAGGCGGATTTAATAAGCTGGGGCGCATTGCAGACCTAGTGCCAGCAGTTGCACGGGCTCTTGGAACTAAAACAGATGTATCACAAGTTAAAATTGAAACAATAAACTAATATGGCATTTTCAGTAAATAAAATAACACTTTTGGGTAATTTAGCACGAGACGTGGAATTAAAATACACGCCAAGCGGTAAAGCAGTAGTAGTAATGACAGTTTGCACCAATAGAGGCGTGAAAAAGGGCGACCAGTGGGAAGAGGTGGCTAGCTTTCACCGAGTTACAGCGTGGGGAAAAATAGCAGAATTTGTAGGTAAAAATTTATCAAAAGGAGACAAAGTATATTGCGACGGTAGAATTGACTACCACGATTACGAGAAAAACGGAGTAAAGGTATACGTTACGGATATTATTGCTGAAAATGTTATACCAATGAATAAAAAAGAAAGCACACCACGCCAAACACAAGAAGAAGCACTAGAACAGGAAACAGCGCCAGAGCAACCAGAAAACACGGGCAAAGAAGACGTTAACCCAGACGACATACCATTTTAATTACCAATTACTAACAAATTAGTAATAAATTAGTAACAAAAAAATATGAAAAAAACAGAGGACGAAAAATCAATAAATATTTACACGACACAGCCTACAAAAATTGTAAACCTCAATATACCGAAATTTTGGCAGGCAGTAAATATAGGCTGGGGTCTTTCGTGGGGCGTATTTATTGGTATAGGCTCACTTTTTTATATTGGCAAAGCTATTGATTGGGTGGTTTCTTTGTTTAGATAAAATACCCCTTGACAAGGTATACTAAACTATAGTAAAGTATAGTAAATAAGCTAGCTAACTATTAACAATTGCTAGCAAAAGATAAAAATTATGGCTACTAAAGCAAAGGCAGAAACAAAAAAGGGTGCAGAAAAGGAGATTGCACACGGAGATATTGAAATAAAAATAGTTGGCGGTATGGGGTTTGCAAAAGTAGAGGGGAATAAAGTAGGGCTCATTAAATGTTTTGTTGCTCTTCTTAAAACATTAAGAGAAGACCCACAGCTTGCTTTGTTATTCAAAATTGCACTTGACCACGCAGACAGCAAATGTACTTGCAAGGCTCACAAAGAAGAAAATAAAAAAGAGCAAGTAAAAAAGGAGGGTAAGAAATGAGAAAAACAATAAGATACAAAAAAGGCGACATTGTGGGACGTAAATTAAAAGAGGCGACTATATTACGGGGCTGGACGGCAGTAGAAGAACGGGAAGTAGGCGGATTTAGCGCAGGCAAGGGCTTATTGCTTGGGCTTATCTTTTTACCTCTTGCATTGTTTGGGTTTGGTACATACGTAGAGGTAACGTATGAAAAAAAGTAAAATTACAAATTTACTTAAAGATAAATATGCACGACAAAGTAGAAAAATGCCCGCATTGCGGGGCAAGTATGAAAATGTTTTGGCACAGACTTAATGCGGGAATGATTAGCGCACTGGTTAAATTTAAGCGCTCAATTATTGAAAAAGAGCGAAATAGCCTACACCTTTATAGAGATTTAGTAGTAGAGAACAAGCTAACGACACAAGAGCAAATGAACTGGACAAAATTACGCTTTCACGGATTAGTAGCAAAATGTAAAGAAGACGGCGAGCGAAAGCGTGGGTATTGGTTACTTACCCACCGAGGCAATGAATTTTTAGCAGGCAGAATACAAATACCCAGAAAAGTACAAACATTCAGAAATAAAATTACCGCATACGATGACCTATACGTAACGATTGGGGACGTAATTAAAGAAGTGCCTTACTGGGACAGCGCAGAAGACTTTAGATACGATTTTGCAGATATTACCGATGTAACAGACCACAATAATAAACCCGTGCCGTTTACTTTTGGCAAAGACGGGCAGGGAAAATTGATAGTATAAAACTATGAAATTTGCACTAGGCATGATTGTAAAAAATGAGCGTCCGATACTTGAGAAAACACTTAACCATAAGGCATTTTGGTTTGATACACGCATTGCAGTAGATTTTATGAGCAATGACTACACAAATGAGTTATTGGGCTTGTCTTATGGTTTTTTTGTGCATAGGCAAGAGTGGACAAACAATTTTGCAACAGCACGTAATATCTTAATTCAACTAGCAGAGGAGGCAGGGGCAGACTTTCTTTTTATGCTTGACGCAGACGAAGCAATGCTAAAAGAGGATATAGAAAAGCTAAAACTTATTGCAGAAAAGCACGATGTACTAGCAGTACCCAGATATGAATTTGTGCAAGATTTTAACCACTACGACCCGACAATATACCCAGATTACCAATGTAGATTTTTTAGGTTAAATAAGGGCTACCATTTCAAAAACAGATTACACGAAATGCTACACGACGCAGAGGGTAAGCCCGTATTTTCTTTTGAGGGATTTTATAAAGAGGTAAACGAGTGCCACATATACCACTATTCAAAGATATTAGACAGGAAAAAAACGGTACTCAAATATGTAAATTACGATAGGATAGCAGAAGGTAAGCCACCACTTGACGAATTGCCAGCAGGTTTTGACTACACAGGGGCGCAGTTATGGAACGGTATACGTGAATTTAATAGTAATCACCCACTTAAAAATAATGGAAACTAAAATAGGGCTTTGCATGCCATATAAAAATGATGAGGACGTACTAGCATGGACGCTTGGTAAGATACCAGCGTGCCCATTTAAGGGATTTTATTTTTTAGATACAGGAAGCACAGACGATAGCACAAATGAGATAGTGCGCCACTTCCCAGAGGGGAAAATAATAAAAAGCAGAATACCACCAGACACTATTATTGATTTTGGTACATGGAGAAATGAACTTATTTTAGAGGCACAAAAAGACGGCATGGACTGGGTTTTTATGCTGGATAGCGACGAAACACTATTTTTTGAGGGATACCAGAATATAAAAAAATATGCAGAAAGTGGGGAAAGCGACGCATACCGACTTGCCCGCATTGATTTTGTAGGAGACAAAGACCACTACAGGGCTGATGTATTCCCCGATTGGCAGGGTAGACTATTTAAGCTAGGGAAAGGATACTACTATGCACCACAAATACACGCACAACTGCACAGCAAGGGAGACGATTTAATAGTACAGGGGCAATATTTACCCCATACAGTTATTTATCATTATGGCTGGACACGGGACATAAACAAGAAAAAACTACATTATCTTAATGCAAAACGGGCAAAGGAAAATTTACCCATGCTTACACACATGCCAGAGGGAACGGAATTAACCGACGCAACAGGACAACCACCAATGAAAGATTGGAAAATTTATAAATTTTTAGGACAACAGCCATGAGTTACTACGGAAAAATACCTACATGCCCTACGCACCCATTAAAACCAGCAAATAAAATGTGCTGGGAGTGCAAAAGACCACTTTGTAAATTGTGTGGACATGAAGTAAACAAGCATTATTATTGCGATGACTGCACCCCAAAAACAACACGGGGTGTTATAACATTATAACTATGAGCTTTACGTGTGATTGGTTTTCAAACAATATAGGAAACTGGCAAAAACTACTTGCCGAGTATATAGGGAAAGACGACTTGAACTTTTTAGAAATAGGCTGTTTTGAGGGTAAAGCTACACACTGGATATGTAGAAATATTTTAACTGGTAACAATTGCCGTATAAGGGTAGTTGATACGTTTGGCGGAAGCATGGAGCATAAAGACCGCAATTTTAGTTTTAACGGGGTAAAAGAGCGATTTATTGAAAACACAAAAGAATACGAGGCAATGATTGATATTTACCAAATGGAGAGCCAGAAAATGCTACGGGAAGTAAACGCCCCTATTTTTGACTTTATTTATGTAGACGGCTCACACACTGCACCAGATGTACTAGAAGACGCAATACTTGCATGGAGACTACTTAAACCAAATGGAATTATGATTTTTGATGATTACGCATGGGACGCATACAAGAGTGAGCCAGAAAAAAACCCACGGCTTGCAATAGATAGCTTTTTAGCTGTTATGAAAGGAAAATACGAGCTTTTGCACAAAGATTACCAAGTGGCAATACGCAAGAATTTAGGGTAAACTGGTTTAGGGATACGAGTAGTAGGAGTAGTGCTATAGGGGGTGGATACGTGGATACTAATTGACGATACCTATTTAAGGCGGGACTGAAAATACAGGCGGGCTACGAAAGGGCGCAAGCCTAGACAACAAACCCAAATAGATACTAGGAAACAAGTTAAATGTGGGAAAATAGAGACCGTAAGCGGGTACATTACAGGCGACAACCTCCCATACGGCACTTTGTTAGGGGATTAGCCTACCCTAGCTTGAGCATGTACGTACTACATGCTGACGCCGACAACGAGGGGTAAGTAGTAATACGAGCCTTAAGTTGTGCATTACTCCTACTACTTGTTTCATTTTTTTAGTATTATTTAATTGTGGATAAGTTTTTATATAAATATGCACAATAATAAACCAGCCGAATTGTACAAGACAAAAGACCTTTATTTAGCCGCATTTTTGTTTTTAAGCGGAATTAAGATAGAGAAATTACAAAAAGCCGAGCGCAACCATTTTTTCTTTCTTTTTGAAGACACTAAAGAGCTACAAGAGCTAGCGGATAAATTTTATACAAGACGAGCTACCGTTACCCCACAGGAATACGCAGTAGCAATGAAACAAGTAAAAAGCATGATGTATAACCAACTTCCCGTAACCTACCGCTAACATATCCACACGCTATCCACATTTTTTAATCACTTTTAATATTCTT